>Ga0315912_10000167_pt1 | contig 151906 bp, 143 predicted proteins | sample VfabasoilMG_FD_204469 | JGI IMG/M metagenome (GOLD analysis project Ga0315912, IMG submission 204469) | Garden soil microbial communities collected in Santa Monica, California, United States - V. faba soil | ecosystem: Environmental > Terrestrial > Soil > Garden | place: USA: California...
GTTGGTGTGGGGGGGGGCTGTGGCCCCCACCTTGGTTACCGGATTGGTGTCAAAATCCGCCCCGACCCCCATGCCCAATGCCAGCGGGCAGTATGATGTTTTGTCCGGATGTTTTCAGGAGGCCTGTCCATGATTAGTCGTTTCGTGTGTCGCACGTTCGCCGGCAGTTTGATCGCGCTCGCACTCACGTTGGTTCCGGGCATCGCCCAGGCTCAAACGTTCAATGCCGCGCCACTGAAGATCGAGGGCACCGCGCTCACAGTTGCGCCCGCGCCGGCACCGGCGCCGAGGAAAGCCCAGGTCGCGGCAGAGTTCCGCTGGTCAGGCGTGTACATCGGCGTCAGCGGCGGATTCGGCAACGGCAAAGCCGACACGACGTTCACGCCGTCCACGGGAACGCTGTCGCCCAACCTGGCGGAGCCGGACACGCAGGGATTTCTGTACGGTTTCTATGGTGGCGTGAATCACCAGGCCGGTATCTTCGTGGGCGGTGTTGAGGCGGACGTCATGTTCTCGCAGATGGACGGCGTGCAACACATCGGGAACATCAACTACAACGGCGTCACCTTTGACGCCGGATCGCTTGAAGCGTCGCAGGACGTGAGCTGGTACTCGACCGTGCGCGGACGCGCCGGTGTCGCGGTCGCCGGCTTCCACTTCTACGGCACGGCCGGCCTGGCGATCGAGAAAATCAACCATCAGTCGAATGTCACGCCGCTCGGCGCGAGCCAGTTTCCCGTGGATCAGTCCGACACGAAGTACGGCTGGACGATCGGCGGTGGCATGGAAGGCAAGTTCAATCGCCTGGTGACGTGGCGAGTGCAGTATCTGTACTTGGATCTCGGCGACACCACGGCGACCGCCAACCCCGTGCCGGCCGGCTCCTCGTTGACCGTGAACCACACCTGGCTTGCGACGACCGGCGCGTTTACCGCGGGAATCGGGTTCAGGTTCTAGAAGTCTGGTGGGGTCAGACCCCGGGGTCAGACCCCGGGGTCTGACCCCGTCCCCCCAGCTCGCGCATCCGCCGCTCGAAGAACCGCCGTTCGGGCTCCTGGCGGGTGAGTGCGATGGCGCGCGCATAGGATGCCGCCGCGTCATCCCTGCGTCCCAGCCGGCGGCACAGATCCGCGCGTGCGGCGTGGGCCGGACCGTAATTGGTCAGGTCGCCTCGATTCAGAATCGATTCCACGAGCGCGAGTCCCGCCGACGGCCCATCGCGCATCGCCACGGCGACCGCGCGATTGAGCTCGGCCACCGCCGAAGGCTCGACGCGCAGCAGCACGTCGTACACGCCCACAATCTGACGCCAGTCTGTCGCCGACGCCTCGCGCGCCTCAGCATGGATCGCCGCGATCGCCGCCTGCAGCGTGTAGGGGCCAAACCGCCGCGAGTAGAGCGCGCGCTCCACCAGCGACAGGCCCTCGGCGATTTGGACATGATTCCAGAGCGATCGATCCTGTTCATCGAGGAGGATGAGTCCGCCATCATCCGCCGTCCGCGCGCGCCGCCGTGCGTCGTGCAACAGCATCAGCGCCAGCAGGCCCATCGCTTCCGGTTCAGGCAGCAACTCGACGAGCAGGCGACCCAGCCGAACGGCTTCATCGCAAAGGTCGTGACGCACGATGGATTCGCCGGACGACGCGGAATAACCTTCGTTGAAGACGAGGTAGACGACGTGCAGGACGGCATCGAGGCGATCCGGCAGCTCGTCGCGACTGGGCACTTGATAGGGAATGCGCGCGTCTCGAATCTTGCCCTTGGCCCGGACGATACGCTGGGCGATCGTGGGCGCCGGCGCCAGGAAGGCGCGCGCGATTTCTTCGGTCGCGAGGCCGCAGACCTCCCGCAGGGTCAAGGCGATGCGCGCGTCTGGCAGGAGCGCGGGGTGACAGCAGGTGAAGATCAGCCGCAGGCGATCGTCCTCCAGCGCGTCGTCGTTCTCCTCGCCATGCGGCGGGACCGCGGCTTCGATTTGTTCCGCGATGGCGGCGCGTGCCGCATCGAAACGCGCCGCCCGGCGGAGCCTGTCGATCGCCTTGAATCGCCCCGTCGACACCAGCCAGGCGCGCGGGTTGTCCGGCACGCCCTCGCGGCTCCAGACGTCCAGCGCGGCGGTGAACGCGTCGTGCACGGCTTCTTCCGCGCGATCGAAATCGCCGAGAAGCCGGATCAGCGTCGCAAGTACGCGCCGGGAGTCGGATCGATACACCTCATCGATCCGCTCCCGCACGTCCATCCTTAATTGAACTCCTGAATCGGCCGGATCTCGACCGTGCCGATGCGCGACGACGGGATCTTGGCGGCGACCTGGATGGCGTCGTTCAGGTCCTTGGCGTTGATCAGGTAGTAGCCGCCGAGCTGTTCCTTGGTTTCCGCGAAAGGGCCGTCGGTCGTCGAGATCTTGCCGTTCCGCACCCGCACGGCGGTGGCCGTCTGCGTCGGTTGCAGTGCCTCGCCACCCACGTAGTGGCCGCTCTGCTTGATGCCTTCTGTGAAGGCGAAGTACTCGCCCATCATGGCTTCCATCTGTTCCTTCGGCATCGTACCCATCTTGCTCTCATCGTCATAAATCAGACACAGGTAACGCATATGGTCTCCTCATTGGGGCCCTCATGGCCCGTTTCACCAGATAGTCGTTCGGGGTCCCTCCAGATCGACAGGGCTCGGAAGTATGACGGACGGGCCGAACAAAAAGGTCCCAGCGCCCGTGCCATGATGGCCGCTTGCATGGACGCCGCCCCTTGACCGACTATCAACCGACCGATTCCTTTCTGCTTCCAGGAGCCCGCCCATGACTCGTGCTGTTGTCCGCGTCTGCGCCCTTGTCCTCATCTTTGGGACGTCCGTTGTCGTCGCGCAGAACAGGCGCGCGCTCACGGCCGCCGACTACGATCGCGCGTCGCGCATGCTTGCGCCGAGCCTCAATGGTCTGGTCGTCGGCGGCAGCGCGGACGCGACCTGGTTGCCGGACGGACGCTTCTGGTATGTGCGCACGACACTGACCGGCACGGAAAACGTCGTCGTCGATCCCGTGAAAAAGACGCGTGAAGTGGTCGCGACGCCTCCGGCTGCTGGACCGGACGCAGCGGCCGGCGGGGCGGGTGGCCGTGGTGGTGGCCGCGCCGGTGGTGGTGGTCGCGCGGGCGGTGGCGGTGGTCGAGGTGGCGTCGCCATCACGAAGACCTGCGGACCCAACGTCACCGGTACGACCGGCACGCCACCGGCGTCGATGTCGCCGGACGGTACCAAAGCGATCTTCATTTGCGATTGGAATCTGTGGGTCCGCGATGTCGCCAGCGGCCAGGATCGCCAGCTCACGACCGACGGCGCCAAGGATTTTGGCTACGCGACGAGCAACGCCGGGTGGACGACGAGCGCCGGCGCCTCATTGTCGTGGTCGCCGGACAGCAAGAAGATCGCGACACAACAGCAGGACGAACGGAAGGTCGGCGACATGTACCTGGTGGAGACGCCGGTCAATGGCGGCCATCCGGTGCTGCGCGCATGGAAGTATCCGCTGCCGGGCGATCCGGTGGTGGCGATGATCACGCGCGTCATCATCGACGTGGACACCGGCAAGGTCACGAAACTGCTGATGGGACCCGATTTCCATCGGGCGATGTCGGAAGACAACATCGACATGGGCGAGTACCTCTGGAGCCCGGATGGCACGCGGCTGGGGTTCGTCTCGACCGACCGGTTTCACAAGAACTCCACGGCCAAACTGGCGGACGTGACCACCGGCGAGGTCAGGACGCTCTTCACCGAGACGGAGAAGACACACGTCCAGACGCGCGTGCAGTGGCAAATCCTCTGGGAAAGCAACGAGGTGCTGTGGTACTCGCAGCGCGACAACACGGCCCAGATGTATCTCTACGATCTGAAGACCGGCCAGCTCAAGAATCCGATCACGAGCGGCGTCGGGCCGATCACGCGGATCGCCAGAATCGATCGAGCCACGCGCACGATGTGGTACGACGCGGTGGGCAAGGAAAAGGGACAGGACCCGTACTTCACGCATCTGTACAAAGTCGGCCTCGACGGCAAGAACCACGTGTCGTTGACGCCGGACAATGGCACCCACTCCACGCAGATTTCGCCGGACGGCAAGTACGTGATCGATACGTTTTCGCAGCCCGATGTGGCGCCGGAGACGACGCTTCGTGATGGGACGACCGGGGCGCTCATTATGCCGCTCGAGAAGGCCGACATCTCCAAGTTGCTCGCGACCGGTTGGAAGCCGCCGATGCAGATCAAGATGATGTCCGCTGATGGCAAGGACGAAATCTACGGCATGCTCTTCCGGCCGACGAACTTCGATCCGACCAGGAAGTATCCGATCATCAACAACGCGTACCCGGGGCCGCAGTCAGGGAGCGTGGGTTCGCGGGCATTTAGCGTCGCACGTGGCGATAAGCAGGCCCTCGCCGAACTCGGCTTCGTCGTCGTCAGCATCGACGGCACCGGCACGCCGAACCGCTCGAAATCATTTACCGATGCGTATTACGGTGCGATGGGCCGGCACAACACGATTCCCGATCAAATCGCCGGCATGAAGGAACTGGCGAAGAAGTACGCCTGGATCGACATCGACAAGGCCGCGATGTGGGGCCACTCCGGCGGCGGATTCATCACGGCGGACGCGCTGTTGCGAGCGCCGTACAACGATTTCTTCAAGGTCGGTATCGCCGAATCTGGCAATCATGACCAGCGTCAGTACGAAGACGATTGGGGCGAACGGTATCAGGGGCCGCTCGTGAAAAACGCAGATGGCACGGACAACTACACGGCCGAGGCGACGCAGACGTACGCGGCCGGCCTCAAGGGGCACCTCTTTCTGATTCATGGCGGGATGGACAACAACGTGCCGCCGTACAACACGTACCTGGTGGCTGACGCCTTGATCAAGGCGAACAAGGAATTCGACCTGCTGATCATCCCGAACTCCGGGCATGGTTACGCGCCGGCCAATTACGTGATGCGGCGGCGGTGGGATTATTTTGTGAAGTACCTGCTCGACGCCGAACCGCCGCGCGATTACGTCATTCCGTCGGCGCCGGCCGGCGGCGCGGGCCGGGGAGGTCGTGGCGGGTTCTGATGAGTTGATTCACGGCGAAGCCATTGTCCCGGGCCACTGTCACGGCCTCGCCGTATGACTCCGCCGCCAGGACCGGTGTGCGCGAGAGGATCCACAGGTACTTTCGGTCCGGCGATCCGACGACGGCCCACGAGTAGTCGCGGGCGAGGCCGAGAATCCAGTAGTCGCCCCAGACCATCGGCAGGAACGAGAGGAAGGCCGGCGCGAAGCGGACCTTGAGCTTGGCGGACGTCTTTGCGTCCGCCACGATCGCGAGGCCCTGGGCCTGGATCATCTCGCCGGTCGCGGTGTCGCACCGATTGATGACGTCCAGGCGTCCATCGCTTCGCTGGACGTACGTCGCGCGGACGTGAGCCACACAGTCCGTTTGAAAGCGATTGGGCAGGCGGGCGACTTCGAACCACTCACCCAGGTAGCGACGGAGATCGACGGAGGGCACCGTTTGCACCGGCGCCTGCGCATGTCCCAAAACGGGCACCACGGACACGAGCGTGAGCAGGAGCAGAAGGCGGAGACCGCCTTCCCCGATTTGGCGAGGAAGGCGGCCCGTCACTCTACTTCTCGCGGGGCAGCAGTACGGTGTCGATGACATGAATCACACCATTGCTGGTCTTGATGTCGGTCTTGACCACTTTGGCATTGTCGACCATGACGCCGCCCGTCGTCTTGATCGTCAGCGTATCGCCGCTGACCGCCTTCGCGGACGTCAGCTTCACCACATCAGCCGCCATCACCGTCCCGGCGACGACGTGGTAGGTGAGGATACGGCGTAGCTTGGCCTTGTTCTCGGGCTTGAGCAGCGATTCCACAGTTCCGGCCGGCAGCTTGGCGAAGGCCTCGTCGGTCGGTGCGAACACGGTGAACGGCCCGGCACCCTTCAGCGTGGTCACGAGATCCGCGGCGGTGAGCGCCGCCGCCAGCGTCTTGAACGAACCCGCGGCCACGGCCGTGTCGACGATGTCCTTCGATTGCGCGGACACCGGGACCGCCCCGACCGTCACGACCGCCGCGACCGCGAACACGGCGGCGGCGACCGAACCCATCACATACGTCTTCAACATCTTCTGCACTCCCTGCATGAAACAACGGCTGATCCGTTCAGCCGCACACTCGATGCATTTGAATGTAGTGCAATTGATGTTGCTTAACAGTAAAATCTGCCGGTCGGCGCAAAGTCGTGTGAGCGACAGGATAAGAACGGCTTCAAATGTGAACGGGATTCAAAACGGCCATCCGGGGAGCGAGAAATGCTGACGCCAACGTTGAAGAAGGGTTTGAGCGAGTACACCATCGGCGAGCGCGTCCGCACGCTCCGGCTCAAGAAGAAGATGGGGCTCGTTGAGCTGGGCAGGCACACCGGCCTCTCGCCGGCGCTACTGTCGAAAATCGAACGCGGCCGTCTCTTTCCGACGCTGCCGACCCTGCTGAGAATTGCGCTGGTGTTCGGCGTGGGCCTGGAGTTCTTCTTCTCAGGCGCACGTGAGAAGCCACTCGTGGCCGTCGTGCGGAGGAAGGATCGCGTGCGACTCCCGGATCGCCCGGGTGCCGGGGACGTCGTTTATCGCTTTGAGTCGCTCGATTTTCCAGCCACGGAACGCCGGTTCAACTCGTACGTGGCGGAGTTCTTCGCGGCCGCGCCAGAAAAACTCCGTTTCCATCAGCATCCCGGTGTCGAGTTCCTGTACGTCGTGCAGGGCCGATTGGGCGTCCGGATTGGCGTTGAGGAACACGCACTGGATCAAGGCGATTCGATGTACTTCGACGCGACGGTGCCGCACGCGTACCGGCGACGCCAGGGCCGCACGTGCCGGGCGGTGGTCGTGACCGCGCCGTAAGGGCGCCTAGCGGCTCGCCGGACGTCTTCCCGGTTCCGCGAACGCCGCCGCGACGTCCAACGCAATCGCTCGCAGATTCGCGTAGGACGTGTTTGACGTCACAGCGACGACGATGCCGCGTTCGGGAAAGATCATGAACGAGGTCGAACCGCCCACCAGGCTTCGACTCGCATGACTCACCAGTTGCGTGGGTTGGCCGGCCAGCGGAAAGGACTCGACGGTCCAGCCAAGACCGTATTCTGTGTCCTTGCCCGATGCGAGTTGCTGCGTGGTCTCGAGCACTCTGACTGTGTCCGGCTGCAGCAATGTGTCGCTGCCCATGGCCATCCCGAACCGTACCAGGTCGGAGGGTGTAGACAGAAACGCGCCCGCACCCATGAAACAGGAGTAGTCGATGGCGCGCGCCACGACCTGCCCGAATTCGTTGTCTCCGCTGAAGCGCGGGAAATAGAACGTCGCCAGATTCGGGATGGCGACGGACACGGGTCCGGCGTCCGGCACCGTGTCGTGCATGCCGAGTGGCGCGAAGACCTGCGTGCGCATGAAGGCAAAGAATGGTTCATTCGCAGCGGCCTCGACCGCCGCGCTCACCAGGACCCATCCGTAGGTCGAATAGCGGGCCTCGGTCTGCGGCTCGAACAACAGCGGGTCGGTTGCAAACGTCGCCAACGCGTCGGCGGCGCGATCGCAGTGCCCGGAAGGCACGTCAGCTTCTTCGCCGAGGTAATGCCGCACGCCCGCCAGGTGTCCCATCAATTGCCGCAACGTGATGGGCCACTGTTTTCGGGGGAATGCCGGAACGGACACCTGAATCTCATCCTCGAGGCGCAGTCGTCGACGCTCCAGCAGCAGACCGACCGCGGCGGCGGTGAGTGCCTTGGACGTATGTCCGATTCTGAAGCGCGTGTCCGGCGTGACTGGCGTCCGGCTCTCGACATTCGCCCAGCCAAAGCCCTCGGCCCAGACCAGTTCCTGATTCATGGCAACGGCCACGGACAGTCCCGGCGCGTTCTGGCTGCTGATGCCTGTGCGCACGCGCTGTCGTGCGTCTTCTGCGGCGCCCGCCCACTTGGCGGATGGCGTCGCACGCATGACGGATTTCACGTCCTGCGGATTCGGGTGCAGGCGCGCGGCCGTGACGTTCATGTACATCAACACGCCCGCCAGCCCCGCGATGGGGATGCCGGCCGCCAGGACGATCAGCGTGATCCAGGTTTCCTTGCGGATCTTCTTCGCGCTCACAGAGTCTCTTGGCTTTATATCACAAAGAACTCTGTATAACGACTACCGGCCGGACAACGCTTTCAGCGCGAGCGACCGGACGTCCGCGTCCGGACTCCGCGCCAGGCGCTCGAGCGCTTCACGCGCCTCGGGCCTGCGCGAGTTCTTGAGCGCGTCCACGAACAACGGCGAGCGCGTGCGCGTGGCCGCGAGCTCCAGATACGGAATCGCCACCGGGTCCTTCATGGCCACCAGCGCGGATGCCGCCGTGCGCGCATCACTGCCCGGCGACAGCGTCGAGATCTGCTTCAGCCATTCGCCGCCGCGCTTTTCGAGGCGCGCCGGATCGCGCGGCTTCACGTCGATGGCCAGCTTGGCCGTGCGCTTGAGTCCGGCCGGGTCTCCGCCGTCGATCTGGACGCTGCCGCGAAATTCGACATCGATCGTGTGTCGGCCCGTCTGCGACAGATCCAGCCATTGGTCGAGCACGACGGAGGCCGTGTAGGCGGTGTCTCTCAACATCAGATGTGAAGTCCGCTGGCGTGAGGCCGGCGCAATCACCGGAGTCACTCTGGCCGTGCCGCCATCGGGCTTCCTGTGACTGAACACGAACTGCGTTTGATCCTCCACGCCGAAGTCCACGACGATGCGATAACCGGTCGTGTTGTAGAGCTGCGCCACCAGGATCGCCGGCTCGCCGAGCGTCGTGGTCTTCGGCAACTTGAAGTCCAGCTTCGCGGACGGCGGTCCGGCAGCCGAGATGACGGAACTCGCCATCACTCCCGCGATCACCAACGCGAATCTCGGCAACAGCGATTGTGAACAGCGCAATCCGCTCATGTCTGTCCTCAGGCGGTCCTCGGCGCCGATTCCGCACCAGGCGGCTCGCAGAACGGGTCCATCGGAATGGGGGCGTACTCGACGTCGACGATTTCGAGGTGGTCAATTCTCTTTGGCGCGTGCACCATCACGCGGTCGCCCGGTGACGACTTCATCAGGGCACGCGCCAGCGGTGACACCCAGCTGATGTACCGGCGGGTCAGATCAACTTCGTCGATGCCGACGATGCTGACGACGTGCTCGCGGCCGGTCCCATCCTTGTAGGTGACCGTTGCGCCAAAGAACACCCGCGTGCCGGCAGGTCCTGGCCGCGGCGCGGCCGGGTCTACCGCCTCGGCGGCATCGATGCGTTTCGTCAGAAACCGAATCCGTGAATCGATCTGGCGCAGCCGTCGTTTGGCGTAGAGATAGTCGGCATTCTCACTGCGGTCGCCGTTACTGGCGGCCCACGCCACGACCTTCGTGACGGCCGGCCGTTCGCGGTTCAGCAGGAAGCGATGCTCGTCCTTCAGGCGCTGCAGCCCTGCGGGCGTAATGTAGTTTTTGAGCACCGGCCCTGCGGCCTCGCGCACGGGTTCTCTGAGGGGCCGCTTCACCAGGCGATCTTAGCGGAACGGCAGCCGGACGCCGCACGTCGAATCGCGACGATGGACCTTCCGTCTGGCCCGGATGAGCGATCGGTGGGTGATTCTCAGCGTGGAGTCGAGGTAGAACCGATCGCCAGCCACGCGGCGACCTTGTCTTCTAGTGCCGGCGCGTTCGTCCTGGCCGGTAGTCTTCCAGGCTCTCGAACAGCGGAAGCGTGCGTCGGGTCCACGAGCGGCGTCGCGATCCGGCGGTCGCCGGCGTGCGCACGGCGTTCCGATCAGGGGCGGCGAGATCAGTCGGCTCAATCAGATCGGGCGTAAACAGGCGGAAACTGCCGAGTCCCGTGCGTTTGGCGTCGTACATCGCGGCATCAGCGCGTTTGATCAGGGTCTCGGCGTCACGACCGTCGTCCGGATACAGAGCAATGCCGACGCTGGCCGTGACTGTGACGTTTCGTGCGTCGATGCGGTGTGGTCCCGACGCCGCTCGGACGAGTTTCCTCGCGACCACTGCGGCATCGTCGCCCTGTTCAATTTCGGGGAGCACAATCACGAACTCGTCGCCGCTGTAGCGGCTCACCGTATCCGATTTGCGGATGGCCGCGCCCAGACGCGCGGCGATGGAGCGCAGGATCGCATCACCTGCCGCATGGCCCAGCGAATCGTTCACGGCCTTGAATCCGTCGACGTCCAGGAACAGGACCGCGAGTGGTTTGTGGTGGCGTTCGGCCAGCGCAATCGCACGCGTCAGCCGGTCGTTCAGCAGAAGGCGGTTGGGGAGGTCCGTCAATGCGTCGTGCTCGGCCAGGTGAGACAGCTGTCGTGTCAACTCGCGCGCCGGGCCGGCGTCGCGAAACACCGTCACCGCACCTCGGCGCTGTCCGTCGGCATCAAAGATAGATGTGGTCGAGTGTTCGATTTCAGTTCGATGGCCGTCGCGTCGAACGAGGACGCAATCTGCCCCAACGCCCACGGTCTTGAAGACCTCGTCGATCGGCCGGCCGGTGGCCTCCTGACGCGACCATCCCGTCAACGTCTCGGCCGCCTGGTTGAGGTAGGTAACGTGACCGTCGAGATCCGTGCTGAGGACCGCGTCGGCGAGGCAATCGAGGGTGGCCTCTACGTGTGCGCGTCGTTCGTCGGTAGTCATGGGTAGTGCCGAGGCTCAGATCAAAGTACCACGACCTTGTGGGGAAGTGCGCGACTATTTCTCCGAGGCCGCACGGGCTAAACCGCCTCGACTCCCGAGGTCCTTGGCAACACCGTGTAGACGCGGCCGATGAAGCCGTGGAATTCCGTCATGAAACCCTGAAGAAATTTTTCGGTCGACGGGTTCGTGACTTCACCGTCGTCCGTGATCAGTCCTTTCTCGAACTGGATATACGCCTCGATGGAATTCATGAGCGGTGAATTGCAAAACGCCATGATGCTGCGCAGGTGCGTCTGAGCAATCGCGGTCCCGATCTTCCCGGGCGACGTGCCGATCACGGCAGACGGCTTTCGGGAGAACGAGTTCTGCCCGAATGGACGGCTGGCCCAGTCGATCGCGTTCTTGAGGCCGCCGGGGATTGACCGGTTGTATTCGGGCGTGACGAACAGGATCGCATCGACGCTCGCGAGATCGGCTTTGAGGGCCCGAGCCGGCGGTGGGAAGTCGGCGTCCGAGTCATAGCAGTAGAGCGGAAGGTCCCGGAACGCAATCTCCGTCATCACGAGTTCAGCCGGCGCCAGGCGCACCAGAGCCTTGGCAAGCTTTCGATTGATGGACGCCTTTGCCAGACTGCCGACGAAGTAACCGACGGTGAACGTGGCCATGTGAGGCCGTTACTGCGACATGGACCGACGGCCGTCAGTCTGTCCGGCCATGAGATGGGACGTGATCATTACGAGCACGCCAAACGCCAGGAGCGTCGCGCCGCCGATGGACAGGGCCGGCCAATGTTCCGGAATCTCCGACAACGCGCGCCAGGTGAAGTACTGGAGCTTGGGATTGTCGCCCCAGGTTCGTAGCAAAGCCGAGCTGCCGAGAATCAACGCCGAGAGCGGCAACGCCAGCAGAAGGACCCAGAGCGCCAGTTGCGGATGGGCCGCGTACCACTTGACGATGCGACTGGCCGTTCGAGCCGGTTGTGACTCCGGTGGCGGCACCCGGCTGACGAACAGCGCCGCAATAAAAAGGACGGCCGGACCGACCAGGGCCAGCGCCCAGGCGGCAATGACGTCGTTGGTGAAAGCCATGAATTGCTTTATACCGCAAAGACGTCGTTCAGGCACAATGTTTCCAGCATGCGCATGGCACTCCTGACCGTTGTGAGCGCAGGGGTTATTTGCTCGTTTACGGCCTGTCAGCAGCCATCCCCGACACCAACGGCGACCATCGACGTCAGCGACGTGTGGTTCGGCTACACCGACAGCACGGGATCGAAGGTGCTCATGCTCCCTGAGCAGATGGGCTCGACGATCCCGATCCCCGAGGCACGAGCGAAAACCATGGTTCGTGCCGTTTGCTCAGAGGGCCGTGAATTCCCGATCCGTTATGCGCAGCTCCATCAGAGGACCGCGCCGCCGGATGCCGGTGGTGCGGGCACCTTTGCCGACGACAGCGGCCACATGTCCGAGATTGTTCAGGGCCAGGCGAGACCAAACGATACGTGCCTGCTCGTGCCGGCCGGCTATATTCAGGCGTTCCCGATCTTGCCAAACGAGTTTTCAAAGGCCGAGCGCGACGCGCGCCGCAACGAATACGGACGGCGACGGGCCGAGGCGTCCATCCAGAAGCGGCCGTTCGATCTCACGCCGTTTCAATCGCTGAGTGACTCGGCAAAACAGATCGTCAGCCGGATTGAAAAAGAGAAAGGCAGAACCGCGAAGATCTACTGGCCGCTCCATCGACTCGGCGCGTCTCGGGAAGTGGCGGCGGTCGAGTTCGACGCGTTGGGCGACAGTTTGCTGGGCACCCTGGTCCTTGTGGAGCCGACCCGCCTGTCCTTCTTCGACATGCCCGCAAGCCTCAAGAAGGGACGCGAGGACGGCGGGTGCTGGCGCGTCGACGATGATTGCCAGTTCAACTACGCGGAAATGGAAATCCCCGCCGTTCTTGGAGCGTCTGGCCAGCCACTCTTGTTCTCTACGTCCCGGGGCCCCGAAGGCCAGTTGATCATCTTGTTCCAGGCCAGGGACGGGAAGCTCGCTGAAGTGCGACGCAGCTACCGCTACACCTCGACCCGGTGAGTTTCCAATCATGGTCGGCGCGCCGCATGTGCGGAAGGGAACAGTGCGTCAGATCTGGTTACCCTCGGGCATCCGCGGAACCTCGACGAGTCCGCCGAGGTAAGTTCGGGTTTCCATGAGCGTCGTGGCCACCAGCGTGGCCCCGACATCCCGCAGTAGTTGCGTGCTGTCGTCGGCCAACGCCGGCGGACCCCAGCGCCCGACGAGGATTCGCAACTCCGGCGACGCGGCGTGGAGCCGCTTGACCAGATAGCGCGTCTTCGACGGGGGACTGGGCGGCAGGTCAGCGAGGCACACGACTGAGGCGCCCTGGGTCCTGACAAGGGACACGACTTCCGAGGCCAGCATCCGCCCCGTCATGACCTCCACGACGACCGGCAGATCGTCCAGCAGATGGTTGAGCATCTGAAGCGCCAGCTCGTCGGCGCTCCCGTTCATCGCGAATCCCAGCACGCGGAGTGGCTGCCGTGGTTCCGCCGTCGTGGGATCACCAGCCGGCGGTGACTCCGGCCGGAGGCGCGCGATCGACTCCGCCGCGTCGGCCAGCAGTTCTCGCGTCGCATCGATGACCGCCGCTTCTTCCTCCGTCGACAGCCGTTGCTCGTAGCGATCGCGCTCCGCATAGTTGAGCGCCGGCAGAAGTAAAGCGTCGAAGACCGAGAGCGGCGCTTCAGACTTGATGTGCCGCTCAATGAGGTCCGCCGCCTCACTCTGATCGCGAGCCAGGAGTCGCTGATAGTAGCTAAGCTCGGGGGCGAGCGCGGGCTTGTCGGCCATCAACATGCCGATGAACTCGAGACCCGGGACATGCTTGCCAACGACGACGAAGCAGACCGTCAACGGCGTGGCCAGGAGAAGGCCGAGCGGTCCCCACAGCCACGTCCAGAACGCCAGGGACACGAGCAGGGCGACCTGAGACACGCCCGCGGCACCTGCGTAGAGGACGGTTTCGAGCACGAGATTGGTGAACAGCTCGAGCACGATGAACCACCCCGCGACCCAGAGAGGACCGACCCAGCCCGGAAGGGCCGCCAGGCTCACCAGGATCGGCACACCCGCGCCGATCACAGGTCCGAGATATGGGATGAATCGTAGCGCCGCACCGAGCGCGGCCCAGACCAGCGCGTACGGCACACCGAGGACGTAGAGCCCGATTCCGGCGGCCAGGCCGTAGATCAGATTGACCAGCGACTGCATCAACAACTGTCTGCTGACGCGCGTTCCTGCTTCATCGAGCGCCTTCGTGGTGACCGTCAGGTGGCCGTGGCCGAACAGTCCAATCAACCGGTCGCGCAGGTCCCGGCGTTCGAGCAGCATGAAGATCACCATCGCCAACACAAGCCCGGCGGTGCCCACGGGACCCATGATCGGACCGAGCCATGAGAACCCGGAGAAACCGGTGATCGGCTCGGAGGTGACCACCACGGGCCGCGAGGCCCTACCTTTCGGCTCGTTCGATTGTCCGAGATCGGTCTTGATGTCTTCGATCGTTTCCTGAAGCTTCTCGACCGATCCGCCCTTCCCTGCGCCGCGGACATCTTTGATCTTGGCCAGGATATTGACGCGATAGGCGGGGAGGTCGTCGGCGAGATGTTCCATCTGTCGCGCGAGACCCCAACCAGCGAGGCCGAGAACGATGAATACGAACGTGACGGCCGCGAGCACAGCCGGGACGCGGCCGACCCAGCGCTCGAGCCAGGTGACGGGAGGCGCCAGCACGAACGTGAGCAGCACGGCGAGCGCGGTTGGCACGATCACGTCCTGCGCCCAATAGAGGACGACGACGACAAGCACACAACCGGCGAATATCACCCATGGTTTCAGGGTGTGCGACGTCTCATCCATGCAGTCTCGCATCTGCACTGTATGGCGCGAGGCCATCCGGGGCTGTTCCCCCTTGAACAGCGGACCTGTGACGAAGTGGTGGAAGCTTGGCCGGTGGCACACGGGATCCGCCGCAAAGGCGCCCCCTCGGTATGGGCGCGCATCCGGCGCTTCTTTTGGTCCTGGTGGCCGTGGGCGTTGACGGGCCTCGGCCTCGAATTTCTCGATCATCGCGGTTGGGCGCTGGGCGCCGGCGCGATGGCCGCGATCGCCTATCTGCTGGCGCCAAAAGCCGAACCGCCCCGTTACGGCCTGGAACACAAGTTTTCGACCGAGTCCGATGAGTTTCTTCCCACGATGGTCGGCGTCACCGACGCGCCTTTTCTCGCCGGCAATCAACTGGAACTGTTGCATAACGGCGACGCGTTCTATCCGCGCATGCTCCAGGACATTGAGCAGGCGCAGCACTCGATCACGATCGAGGCCTACATCTACTGGGCGGGTGACGTGGGCCTTGAGTTCGCGCGCGCGCTCCAGGCCAGGGCGCAGGCCGGCGTGACCGTGAAAATCCTGCTCGACTCGGTCGGTTCGTCGGCCATCGGCAAAGACATTCTCGCGATGCTCGAATCAGCCTGCGAGGTGGCCTGGTTCAATCCGATTCACTGGTACACCATCGGCCGCTTCAACAACCGCACGCATCGCAAGTCGCTGATTATTGACGGCGCGATTGCCTATACCGGCGGGGCGGGCATCGCGGACCATTGGCGCGGTAACGCAGAAGGCCCGCAGTCGTGGCGGGACACGCAGGTCCGGATGGCGGGGCCAGGCGTGGTTCCGCTTCAATCAGGGTTCGCACACAACTGGCTCGAAACCACCGGTGAACTTGTCACCGGCGATGAGTTCTTCCCGCAGATCGCGGAACGCGGTCAGCTCGCCGTGCAGACGCTCCTCAGCTCGCCCGAAACAGGCGGCTCCAACATGCGCACGATGTACTACCTGTCCATCGTCTGCGCGACGCGGTCGATCTACATCGCGAATCCGTACTTTGTGCCGGATCCCGTCGCGATCGCGAGCCTGATCGACGCGAAACAGCGGGGCGTGGACGTGCGTGTGATGGTCTCAGGCATCCACAACGACAACTGGCTGGCTCGCCAGAACAGCGTGCGTCTCTACGGCGCGCTCCTGGAAGCCGGCATCACCATCCTTGAGTACAACCGGACCATGTTGCATCAGAAGACGATGGTCATCGACGGCGTGTGGGCGACCGTCGGCACGACGAATTTTGACGATCGGTCCTTTGCGCACAACGAGGAGAGCAACGTCTGCGTCTTCGACCAGGAGCTGGCCGCTGAACTGCACGAGAGGTTTCTGTCCGATCTGGATGCCTGTGATCCGGTGACGCTCGCGACGTGGCGCACGCGCGGCCTCTGGGTCAGGACCCAGGAAACCATGGCGTCATTGCTGCAGGAACAAGCCTGACTGTGCCTTTGAGAACATGAGCCGCTGAAGACCAGTGCTAGCGTGGTTGCGGGGTACCGCCATGAGTTGGCTCGGCTGGATTGGTCTCGCGGTCATCATTACGGCGGTGGCTGCCGTCACCGGTATCAAGGCAAAAGGCACGCGCCACGTCGCCCGCACTCAATTGATGGGAGTGGCCCGGTTCGTCCTCATTGCGCTGGTCATGTTGGTCGCGTACCTCGCGTTTCGAACCTATGGCTAGACGCGGCGTGGCCGCTAACTTCCTTGCCCGGGAAGCGTAAACCGGAACGTCGAGCCGACACCGAGTTCGCTCTCGACGGTCACCACGCCATCGTGGGCCTCGACAAAGGTCTTGACGATGGCGAGGCCAAGGCCGGAACCGCTTGGCTTCTCGGGATCCGCTTCGTGTTTCTCGAACACGGTGAGGCGGCGGTCGTCGGGAATGCCTTCGCCATTGTCACGCACGAAACACTCGGCGGTGCCGTCGTCCGTCACGCTCGCTCCGATGACGACCTCGCCGTGCGGCGTGTAGGAAATCGCGTTCGCGATCAGGTTCTGAAACACCCGTCGCAGTAAGCTGGCGTCGGCGTAGACAATCAGATCTTCGGGAATCGTGTTCAGCAGGTGCGTCGAGCCCGTCCCGGCGATCGGGTGGAGATTGTGAATGAGGGCTTCCACCAACGGCCACAGATCAAAGCGCCGGCGCTCCAACTTGACGCCCACCTCGGTCTCCATGTTCGTGTTCTCGAGGAGGACCGTCTCGATCAACTCCTGCAGGTGTTGGACGTTCCGGTTGAGCGTCTTGAACTTCGTCGTCGTTTCCGGCGTCTCGGAATGGTTCCGCGCGAGGATGGATTCGAGCACCCGCGCGGAAAGAGAGATGGCGCCGAGGGGCGTGCGGAGGTCATGGGCCACGAACGCCAGGTACTCTTCGCGGCGGCGCTGCACTTCAAGCGCCTTCTGCTCTGCGAACGAGCCCACGGCCAACCCGATCGCGTTGTCCAGGACACGGTTGAGGACATGGAACGGCCGTCCCTGCAGACTCAAGCCGCTCCGGTCGGCCAGGTCGTGGATACAGCCGCGCAGGATGTTGTACTCGGCGACGACCTCTTCGATGTCGAAGGCGTCTTTGACCCGCTGCACGCCGTGGGCGGGCGGACTGCCTTCGAGCAGGACGTGCGCAATCGTCTCGCCAGACCCGGCTCGCAAGGCGGTGGCCAACTCGGTCAGGAGTTCCGGGATGTGATCGTTGAGTGTCGGCACGTCGAGATCCCGCGCCGCAGGCAACGCCCGGACTTGCACCCGCCACGCAGCCAGCAGGGCGTCGCGTTCGTGCTCGATCAGTTGTGCAAGTTTGCCGAGGACGTCGACTGCCACCTCACCCTCCGCCGGCGCGATCAGTCGAGACCGTCTCGTCTGCCGAGACAGTATGGCTGTGTTGGTGCGGAAGTGTCGAGAAACCCGTTCCTGAGCCGTTGTCCGCTCCCTAATCGCCGACCAGCGCTACCGGCGCATGCGCGAATATCCCCAGCCGCCGCCACCGAGTACGAACAGGACCAACAGGACGATTACGAGAGTCGACATAGTCTCACCTCACGTCCGATGGTAGAGAGTCTCCGTACGGAAAACTGCCCAGTAACGCACACATGGGGCAGGCGCGTCAGCGCGCCGCGCGTCCCAGTTAGCGCGTCAGCGGATCTGGTAGTCCTGCACCTTTCGGTCACCCTCACCCAACACCACTTTCACTGCCTTGGGGATGAGTGACTCGAGGAACGACGGATCGTCGAGCTGCGTGGGAACGAAATCAGTCATCACCGCCAGGTAGTACTCGCCCGGCGGCAGACCGCTGATGCGATAGCGGCCGTCCGACGCCAGGCGCGCGGCGCCGCTCACACGGCGAGGAGATGTCGTCCAGTGCGTGCGCTCCACGGAGAATGCGATCACTGAGTACTCCGACGTGGGCTGGCCCGCTGCGTCCAACACCGTGCCCGTGAGCTCGGTCGGCTTGTCTGTCATCGTCACCGTGAGGCCCGCGATCGACTGGCCGAGCCGCACCTCGAACGGCACGTCGAGCGTGTCGCGTTCGCCGAGCACGGCCGATCGAAGACTCCAGCCGGCCGGTAGCGCCGCGCCCGTCACGCGCCACTTGCCCGGCCCGACGCCGTCGAAGACGAACGTGCCATCTCGCTGCGTGGTCGCGATCACGCGCGCCGGCACAAGCGATGCGTATGAATCGACCGGTGTCGCGCCAAGCCGAACATTCGCGACGGCTCCGGCGGCGGACCCCGCCGGCGGGACGATCCGGCCGGTGACCGACACGCCGCGCTCGAACTGCAGCACCACGCCGGAGATGTTCTGATCCGTGAGAACAAAGTCGGTCTCGGCAAAGTAGGGCATATCGTCGCCTTCACCCGCGCCATTCTCCGCCGCCCTGCCCATGAGCGTGTAGCGGCCAGGCGGCAGCGCCGAGAGCTCAAATCGGCCATCCGATCCGGGCATGATGACACCCCCGCTGCCAATCCGCTGGCCCGTCGCGGCGTTCACGACGGCGACCATGATGTTCCGCATCGGCGTGCCGCCCGGTCCTACCGATGTGCCAGACACGCTGAGCGCCCGCAGCGGACCGATCAGAATGTCGGCGCCCGCGCGCTCGTCTCCGACGCCAACCGCGATGATCTGCGCGCGGTCGGCGTCCGGCACGCCGGGCAGGTATCCGCCTGACATCGACACCGGACGTGGTGCCGACGCGCTCGAGGCGGCCGCGCTTCGACCCGCACGCAGCTCGCGAAGGACCGCTTCGACGTCGGCGCTGTTCGTCTCGATCACGTCGCTGTAGTTAAGAGCGGCGAGCGAACAGAAAACGGCGTACTCGCCCGGCGGAAGTCCGTAGATCCGGTAGCGGCCCTGATCATCGGTCGTGGCAATCGGTATGCGGTTCACGACATCGATCAATCGGCGGCGGCCGCCGACGACCACGGCCTGCTTCACGCTGACTTGTGCGGCGCTGACCGGAGTCCCGAAGTGATCGCGGACGGTGCCGGCAATGACAGCACCTCGCGGCATACGAATCACGATGTTGGGTGTCGGCTGACCGGCGAGTATGGCGACCGGCGTTCCCGAGGATCCGCCCGCTCGCGGGCTGCCGTAGAAGGTCTTCACGAACGCGGGTTTCTCGACCATCAGCGAATAGCGGCCCGGCGGCAGATTCGAAAACGCGAACCGGCCGTCGTCGTCTGTCACGGCTTGACGCGCTCCTGGCATTTCGGCTGCAGCCGCCGTCACGATGGCATGCCGCAGTGGCCGCGCCGGCGTTTCATCAGTGGTCACCACGCCGGTGAGAGCGACTGTGACGGTTGGCGATTGCGGCGCAGATCGCGATTGGAGCCCCGGGTCTCTGGGTTGGAGCCCCGGGTCTTCAGACCCGGGGTCGGCGTCGTCGACAAAAGGACCGTGAGGTGTGAACTCCGCGAGCGAAATATGGTCCGCGGGGGCGAAGCCCCCCGGACTCCTCAAGACCGCATCAACGCTGGTCAACGTCACGCTCGGTCTTTCGCTGGCGCCGATGCGAACGGTCGTGGCCACGGCTGCCAGCGCTTCGAGGAACTTTGACTCAGGGAATTCGGCTGTCGCGTCGTCGGCGACCGCCGCGATGAAGTACTCACCCGGCAGCACGGGGCGCAGGCTGAAAGCGCCGTTCTTCGACGCGCGCACGTTCTTGAACATCCGCGAGCCGATTCGGAACTCGCGCCATCGCGATCGATCCGTCGGGAACAGGACCACACCGGCGTTGGAATCCGGCGACCCCGATCGGCTGCGAACGGAGCCGGTCACTTCGGCCGGACGATCGGTCAACTCGATCACGACGTCTGACAGACCCGCCGGTCCAATCAGGACCGGGCGTTCGGTCACGGACTTCCCGCCGACCGAAACACTCAACAGCGATGCACCGGCGAGGTCGTTGACGGTCAACAGATGACGCCCGGGCGTGTTGTATGGGATAGCGAAGCCATCCTTCGCATCAAGGCGGTCGGAGAATGGACGAATAGGGAAGCTCCGAGAGGGTGGCTCGAACGGTGACGCGAACACCAGCACTTGGCGAAGGACATCTGCCGGCGGTCGCCGGCCGCTGCCGCGAAACTCGACGCGGCCGGACACCTCAACGCCTGGGCGAAGGTGCAGTGCGATCTCGGTCACATCCTGATCACCCACCACGATTTCCTGATCAGCCCAGGCGCCGACGCGATCGCCGGTGCGAGGAGGTCCCGGCGGCGGCAGCACGACGTCCGGACCGAAGGCCGTGGTGGCGAAGCGCTGGCACGCCACTCGATAGGTTCCGGGCGGGACGAGTGGAAAGGTAAACCGGCCGCGCGCGTCGGTTGATGTGTACCCGACGTCGAAGGCAATGGCGCCGGTGTCACCTTCCCGCGTGAACAGCCGGACACCAAAGTTCGAGACGGGTCCTACATCATCCGCGAGCGTTCCGGATACGGCGACTCCTCGTACCGGATGCATCGACACGTCCACGCCCGCGAGCGCCTCGCCGGGTCCGACCCTGATCGAAGTCGCCGCCGACAGTGAAGTCGTCGAAGGCGCGAACGTCGTTTGGTAGATGTGCAGCGCGTCGGTCTTCGGGACCGGCAACAATGTGTTGCCGCTCGTCGAAGAAGTTGTGCCGATGAGTGAGCTGCCGACGGCGATGCCGCCGACAAAATTCGGCGCCAACGAATTCGCCAGCCTCGAGCTGAGGGGTCTGTTCGTTTCGGTCGCGAGCGTGTCACTCGTGGCGGCGGGCACCGCGGCCTGCAACTGCGGGACGACGATGACGTAGTCGCCCGGGACGAGGGTGCCGAAGTGGTACGCACCGCGATCGTCGGTCCGGACCGATGGGCCATTCAGCAGACGTCCGTCGGAGCTTCGTTTTGCCGCGGCGACAAAGACGTCCACGAGCGGTTCGCCAGCTTCGTCGCGTATGGTCCCATCGATCGAGCCGCCCTGCCACAGTTTGATGACGACGTCGGCGATCTGCTGGTCCGCGGCAACATCGATCGACTGGAATAGTCCCCCCGGCCGCACCTGCCCATAGCCGCCATCGAGGTATGGACCGACCTGAGGTCCGAAACCACCTGCCCACGAAAACCCAGAGTTCTGCACTCTGCCGCCCATCGTTGCGCGCAACGCGAACGAGCCTGGCGGCACGTTGCGGAACAGGAACTGGCCCTTCGCATCGGTCAGTACTCTGATGCTGCTTGTCAGCGGCGCGCCGGCCAGCCAGACGACCACGCTCGCAACCGGCGCGTTCGACACCGCGTCAAGGACGCGGCCGACGATTAATCCCTTCGATGGCGCGACGCCGCGCCCGGACGTGCCCGGGCTCTGCGCACCGAGCGCTGACACGAGCACCGAGCCGGCCAGCGCGGCGACTCCGGCCAGGCGCGGGAGTAATCGCATGACGAAAAGGATACTCCTGCCGATCGCTCGATTCGCGCGTATTCTCCGGGCACGCCCCGCCAGCCGTAGCTGCGAGCGCAGCGAGCGATTCAAGGACTTAGGTTGTGGCCGCTGTCGCCGCGACCCGGTTCTTGATGATCGCGACCATTCGCGCCGCGTCTCGCCCCACGCCGTGAATCATCGTCGAGGAAACCGCGTGCTGAAAATGCTGGCCGACGAAATAGAGTCCAGGCTCGCTCTCCACCAGGCCGCTGGCATGACGAGGCTCGCCATCCGGCTCGAAGATCGGTAGATCGATCCAGGAGAGGCCGAGGTTGTAGCCCGTACACCAAATCACGTTGCGGACGTCAAGTGTTCGGCCGTCAGCGAGCCGCGGCAGACCATTCGTCACCCCGACGATACGTTCGGCCCATTGCACGCCGGCCCTCGAGAGGTCGGCCCGCCGCTGCCGGATCCGATTCAGCGCATCTTGTCGTTTGCTTCGTGCCCTTCTGCCCATTGGCGTGTTGACCGTGAGGATCCGGTGAAAGACGACGCGGAAAAGAATCGGAAGGACGATACGCTGGACCCAGACGCTGCCGATCGGGAACGGGATCTCGCCCACATCGCGTCCTGCGATCCAGGTCGCATGCGTAGCGACCGTTTCCGCAGCCAACTCGGCGCCTGAGTTGGCGGTGCCGACAACGAGCACGGGACCGGGCTGAAGCTGCGCGAGTGACTTGTAGTCAGCCGAATGGAGCTGGATGATGTCCGGCGCAAGATCGCTCGCGAAGGCGGGTACCTTCGCGCCCTGATAGCTGGACATGGCGATCACGACATGCCCGGACTCGAATCGCAGCGGGCCCGCATCAGCGAAGTAGCGTTGCCCTTCTCTCCAGAGCCGCTTCACTTTCACGCCGGACCGCACCGGCAACTGGAAATGTGCGGCGTATTGCTCGAGGTAGTCGGCCATCTCGTCTTTTGTCGGAAAGTGGTTCGGCGGCGCCGGGAAGGGCAGGCCGTCAAGTCCGTCGTATCGCGCGGGCGTGAATAGCCGCAGCGAGTCCCAGCGTTTGCGCCACGCATCGCCGATGCGGTGCTGTGCGTCGAGAATGACGAAGCTGAGTCCGAGCTTCCTGAGGTGATAGCCGACCGAAAGGCCCGCCTGTCCACCGCCGATCACCACGACGTCAACGCGCGCCTTTGGGATGCCTTCCCGCAGCCTGCTGAACGCCTCTCCTTCTTCAATCAGTCCGTGAATCATGCCGCTCATCGCAACCCCCTGCAGATTGAGCTTATCGGGGCAGGGCACACGTCGGCTTCGGAAGAATTCCCCAATTTGAAGACGAGAGATGGAATGGGTAGAACTACCCAGCCAGGCCGTGCTTGAAGGCCCAGGCGGTCGCCGCCGCACGCGACGAGACATCGATCTTCACGAAGATGTTGCTGACGTGCCGGTCCACCGTCTTCTCGCTCAGGAATAGTTCACCGGCGATTGCCTTGTTCGTTCTGCCCGACGCAACGAGGCGCAGCACCTCGAGTTCGCGTACGGTCAGGCCGTGTGTGTCTGGCGCAGGCCTGGCGACTGCATCGTCCGGCGTCGCCAGGAGCGTGTTTGTTACCGTCACGTCAGGGGCAGCGCCAAGCTGTACGAAGATTTTTCGCGCCGCCTCGAGTTCGAGCGCGGCACCCTCACGGTCACCGAGCGCGTAGAACGCACGGGCCACGAGGACGCGAATGCGCGCTCCAATGTAGGGCGCGCCAATGCGCTGCCAGATGTCCTGGGCAGATCGCAGTAGTTCGGCTGCTGTCCGAGCGTCACCTTCCGCGAGCGCTACCGCGCCTTTCGCGTGCGCCGCCATCGCGCCGAGCACTTCCATGCCGAAGTTCCCGGAGAGCTGGTCAAGCTCGTCAGCGGCTTTTCGCGCCTCGCCTACCTGGGAAGCGGCCAGCATGATTTCCACGTGGGCTGGTAGGAAGCGTGTGCGCTGCAGCGGATCACGCGTTGCTGAGAGCACCCGGATCGTGGCCGCCGTCGCAAGATCGACCCGGCCCTGTGCGACCCGCAGCAACGCCTGTCCCGGATGCGGATCGCGGCCGTACTCGCGTGCGAGCGTATATGAGTGTTCCGCCTCGGTGTGTTCGCCACGCAATCGATGGATTTCGCCTTCCTGGTAGTGCGCGAGGCTGAGTTCGTGGCCTCTCGACGGAGACAGCCGTGTCATCGCGCGGCGAGCCTCTTCGATTGCATCGGACCACGCGCCGCCGAGCTGCATGATCTCGGAGCGGTGCACGAGGCAGGCGCCGGTAAATGGGACGAGCTGGGGCTGGGCGTCGCACCAGGAACTCAAGGCGGACGTCCACTCGCGCGCGCGGTCGAGTGCATGACTCTGTTGGCAGGCGGCGATCGCAAAGCAGTAGATCAGTCCCGTTGTGTGCGGAGAGAGCACTCCGCCCGTCGCCGCGACCATCGCCTCGTCGAGTAGCGGCAGGCCGTCCGAGAGCCGGCCCTGAAGGATGAGTGCTCGTCCCGCGAGAGTTCGGCCGAAGGCGCTGAGGTCGGCGTCGTTGCAGCGATCGCCGATGGCCGCCGCCTGGGAGGCGGCTGCCTGCGCCGCTTTGTGATCACCGGAGACCGCTGATTGAAAGGCCACGGGCAGTAGGAGATAGCCGCATTCGACACAATCCGCCGTTGCGGCCTCAACCAGGCGCCGGGCTCTGGCCAGCCATCCGGTGGCGTGACCGAACTGCCCAATCGACATCAGCTTCAAGCCCAGCCAGATGGCGGTTCGTGCGGCTCGAAGATTCTCGCCGGCCTCGAGTCTGAGTTCGTACAGCTGCTCGAAAGCCGTGAACGTCGAGTCGTCGCGCCCGGTGAGCATTCCGGCCCACGCCAGACGTTCTGTGTCATCAGCGTCGAGTGGCCCATCGGCGCTCGCTCGAGTCAACGCATCGTGCGCGTCGGCCCAGGCATGCTGCGCATAGGCGCGGCGACCCGTGGCGATCAAGTTCATGAGGACCTTTTGTCAGCATAAAGGACCTCAGGAACAGCGGCAGCCTATTTTTTGAACGTGTCGGCCACTTTCTGCGCGAGCGCGGCCGTGTTCGCGTGCGCGATGTTCGACGTCACGACCACGACAATCCCCTGGTCGCGGCGCGTCACGAGCGACATCACGCTTCCGCCTGCCAGTTCGCCGTTGACGCTGTCTGCCTTCGTCGCCAGCGCGAAGCGGACGAGGTCGGACGGCGTCGAGTAAAACGCCATCCCGCCCGCACAGCACGCCAGATCACGCATGTACATCAATCGTCGTCCTTGACGGGGATCGGTGGTGGGGTCCTGCCAGAACGTTGTGGGCACGTAGAACGTCGCGCGATCGCCCGGTAAGGGCTGCGGCGGGGCGCTGATACCAAGCGGCCTGAGGATGAGATCGTGAACGCCGGTGAAGCCGGGGAAGTCCTCTTCCGGCTCGCCGATATGACCGGGGCTCCACGCGGCCGCCGGGTCAGTGCCGGTGTTGGTCATGCCGAGGGATGCGATCGCGCCGGCGGCAACCACCGGCGCGGCAGTGCCGATGTTGAACCGAGTAACCGGTGTGACCGGCGTGTGGGTGACGACGTCTCTCCAGCCGAATCCTCCGGCCCAGACAATGACTCCGTCCATGCCGACCGCGATCGAGACGCCCGGCAGGTTCTGGTCCACGATGGCCGCGCGTACTATCGACCGCGCGCGGTCGGCCGCGGCCGCCCATTGTGGCGAGGGCGCCGGATCGCCGGCCGACGGCACGTCCACCGGTTGGGCGAAGAGAGGCGCGGTGATGGTCGCCGCGTGGATGGAAAAGGCCGTTCCCGCGGCTATGAGAGCGCCGGCCGCCACGACGGTGCGCCTGGCCCACGCCGGCAGCCGGTTCCGCGCCGCCCTCACGCCGAGCAGGACCGCCGCCAGCATCAGCAGGAATCCGATGACGGCCGCGCCGGGCTTGTCACCGGCGTAGGGGATGTAGAGGCCAATGGCCAGGCTGACGGCGATGAGGGCGAATGCCTTCACGGGGTTCGTCATCGTTACTTTATATCACAAAGTTCTCTGTAAATGATACCCAGGCCTTCGTGGCTATGATTACGAGACATGCGACAGCACAGCAGGCTCCCAATCACGATCGTGGCACTCGGCACAGCGCTGCTGATCGTCCCGATACTCGCGCAGTCCACTGTCATGGCAAGCGAGCGTCAAGAATCGAACGCCGGCAGAGCCGCGGACACCGCCGGTCAACATCAGTGGCCGCGCTTTCGCGGGCCGAACTCGAATCCGATCGCCGAGAATCCGAATCTTCCGGTCAGCTGGTCGAAGACCGAAAACGTCGAGTGGGTCGCAGACGTGCCGGGCACCGGCTGGTCCTCGCCTGTGGTGTGGGGGAATCGCGTCTTCATCACTACCGCGACCAGCGACAAGCCGATGAAGCAGCCCTCGTTCGGCGTCGACTTCAGCAACGAATACCTCGCCGAATTGCGGAAGCAGGGGCTCTCGGCGGACGAGGCCAACAAAAAGCTCTATGAACGTGATCGCGAGATGCCCGACGAGCTCGTCATCAGCCTGATGCTGAACTGCTACGACCTCGAGACCGGAAAGAAGTTGTGGGAACGCGAGATGTATAAGGGACATCCCGCCGGTGGACGCCACAGCAAGAACAGCTTCGCGTCCGAGACGCCGACGACCGACGGCGAGCGCGTGTACGTGTATCTGACTGACTACGGCCTGTTCGCGTACGACTTCACAGGGAAGCAGGCGTGGACGACGCCGCTGAAGTCTCATCCGACCACTCGTGACTGGGGTACCGGCGCTTCCGCCGCGCTCTACAAAGATCGACTGTTCGTCCTGAACGACAACGAGGAGCAGAGCTTCGTCGCCGCGTTCGATACGCGCACCGGCAAGGAAATCTGGCGCACGCCACGAACGGTGCAACCGGCGCGGAAAACGGGATGGTCCACGCCATTCGTGTGGGAGAATCGCGCGCGCACGGAACTGATCACGCACGGGCCAGGCGTCGCGGTCAGCTACAGTCTGGACGGCAAGGAACTGTGGCGCATGAATCGGATGGGCGGCTATGCGATCCAGAGTCCTTTCGCCTGGAACGACCTGCTCTTTGTCACCTCGGGTGCTGGCGGCGAAGACAACAGACCGATTGTCGCGGTCCGCGCCGGCGCTTCCGGTGACATCACATTGCCGGCCACAGAGACTAAGAGTGAACACGTGGTGTGGTACGACCGGGCCGCCGGCGGCACATATTTGCCGACCCCGGTGATCTATAAGGATGCGTTGTACGTGCTGAACGACAAGGGCATCTTTTCGCGACGCAACCCTGAGACGGGCGAGCGCATCTACCAGTCGCGCGTGGCCTCGGTACCGGCGACGTTCACCGCTTCACCGTGGGCCTACAACGGTCACGTCTTCGTGATGAGCGAGGAGGGCGACACCTATGTGATCGAAGCGGCGGCCAACGAGTACCGGCTCCAGCGCACGAATTCCCTCGACGACTTCTCCATGGCGACGCCCGCCATCGTCGGCGACAGGCTCATAATCAGAACCCAGCACCGACTTTATTCGATTCGTAATCTGGGGGCTTCGCCCCCAGACCCCCTACTGGCTCTCTTGCGCGACTCGTCTCCGGTGAAAGGCACACAGACTGAGGCGATCCCTACTTTCGCGCCTGCGCGATGGCGCTGACGAAATCGGCGACCTCGATTTTCAGCCGTTCAATGACGCGAGTACTGAATCCCGCCGGCGCGCCCTCGACCTCAAAGACCCGGCGCCAGACCACGGGACTCCGGCCGTAGCCCACACTCGACTTGCCATTAGGCAGCGTCGTGGTGATCGGCTGCCCGAGGCCGCGACGCAGTTCCAGCGTGATCGATGCCTTGCACTGTGCCGCGTCGTGGATCTGGGCATCAATCGTCAGGAAATCAGTCGAGCGTGGCGAAGGTTTGATGCCGCCGGCCTCGAGCGCTTCCATCGCCGCTTTCAAGAACCCGCCCATCGCGATAGAGGCACCCGCGTTGGCCGCGCGCGGGTAGCACAGGCGATCGGGGCCGACAGTGCTGGTGGAGGTGCCACCGAGGTTCACAGCCGTGATGCCGCGAAGCGTCTTGAGGTCGAGCGTCTTTCCGGACGTCGGCGCCATGCCTGGCGGCGCGATCGTGATCGTGTCCTCGCCGTCAACCGTGAGTGACGCTGTCTGTTCGTTCATCGAGATCGTCACCGCCATGGACGTACGGGATTCGCGCGTGCTGACCGGCACCAGCGAATCGAGGTGAACGACCACGGTGCCCGTGCCGGAGCCGGACATCTTCTGCAGGCGATTCTCGGCGCCGAAGACGATCCCCTGATTCGAGATCGGCCCCGGCGGATTGCTCAGCGACTGCGGCGGCGCCGTCTGTTCGGTCTTCACCTTCAGTGACACTGTCGACCCATCGATGGAGACCAGCTCGTATTCCGTCTTCCGAAAGGCCGTCGGGCTGAACGCCGTCAGACCCTCGAAGACCAGCGCTTGCCGAACCTCCCAACGCGCGCCGACGCCGACAGCGACGTCAGGGAAGGGAATCGCGAGCTCCCCGATCGCGCTGATCACCTGGCCCAGCATCAGTCTCAGCGCGGGATTCGCAACGTCCAGCCGCGTCGACTTCGTGACTCCGCGGCTCGATGCCGTGGCGCTGCCTTTGGTAGGCGTCATCAATGCCACGAGGGGCTGCCAGGACTGAGCGACCTTTGGGTCCGCGCCGGCGCTGGCTTCCAGAGTCATGCCCGTGACCCAGAGGTCGTACGTGATGTCGCCGTCGGGCACGACACTGGTCACCCGGACTTCGGCTGTCAACTGGATCGTCGGGATCGTAAACATGTCCTGCATGTCCTGCGAGACGACCCCGCCCACTCGAGTGATGCCGGCTCTCGACATCCGCGTCGTCACGTCAATCTGATCTCTCTGATCGGGACGGATGGCGTAGCGCAGCTGCGTCCTGGGGACGGATCCTGGCGCAAGCAGGGTAAGGACAGGGGGCGCACCGACCCCCGGATATCCCGGCATCGCTGGTGCTTGGGTTGGCACGCCGGGCGCTGGGGACTGCGCGAAAGTCCCGAGCACTGAGAGCACCGTCAGGGCGACGAACATCGCCGCGAACCGCGGGAGGGTCAGGGAGCGAGCTTGCATGGTTACCTCCGCCCTTAATGCGCCAGGTCGAGCCGCGTCGGCTCACTATCGGCGCCTTACCCCGGGGACTTCGTCCCCGGACCCTAGCTCATCAACCGCGACCGATTTCCCAAATCACCGTCTCGCCGTTCACCAGAAGGACTCGCAGCAGATCGATTTCGCCATCCAAGTCGATGTCCATGGCCTCGATGCGCCACCAGCTCTCGTCATCTCCGACAATCAAGAGGAGACGTTCGAGCAGCCTCGGCAGCTTGATCGGAATAGGCGCCGAAACGGCGCCGCTTCCATTGATGGAACCCACTGCGCGACCGGCCGGTGCCGCCAGTCGTACTGAATCGGCCGGCGGCGCAATCGCGGCTTGGCGGTTTGCTTCAACCACTCCGCTCGATGAGCGTGGGCGGGCCGTTCCTGTTTGCGTTGAAGTCGATGGAGGCGGTCCGGCGGCGTAATTCACGACCATGCGTGCCTTCATGTCGCAGGTGTCGCCGGCGCTGAGCAGGTAGTACGGTTTTTCCCCTCGCCCGTACCTCCGCGTGTTGTCGTGAATCGCGACCTTCGACGAGCCGATCACCTCGAACTGGTCACCCCTGACGACGATGGCGGTGTTTTCGGAAATACCGATGCCGAGCAGGTCGGGATGCGTTCTGATGACGGGAATCAGATCGTCCCAGCGATTTCGAATGTCGATGTGCTGGTCGATCGCTGACCTGCGGAGGAACTCGAACCCTCTCTGATGATTCTTCTCCGGCGTCATCACGATGGTGTTCGTGTGGCTGTCCCCGCGCACGAGGTACTCGCCCTGAATCGTCGCACCCGCCGAGTTGCCGCCGATGACCCCGCCGCGCTCGAGGACCTTGTGGAATTCCCTGTAGGTCCGCGTCCCGGCATAGGAGTCGACGATGTTGTGGTGGCGCCCGCCGGTGAACCACACGGCGGTCGCGTCAGACAGGACCTTCGCAAATTCCGCCGTGTCGGCGATCTTCGGATCGTGCGTGTGTAGCATCTTCACGTGCTTGAGGCCGCGGCTCAGCCAGAAGGCGATGACTTGCGACTCCACATACACAACCGGCTGGCCAGTCGCGTCGAAATTTCCGTTAGCCGTCGGCACGATGACGAATGTGCCATCGACGCCGCCGCCGAGCTCGATGAATTTGTCGTAGATCGGGAGGATCAAGCCCTGGGTCGAGCCGCCGGCGATGACGAGCGTGCCGTTCGGCGGGCCGTACGTCGTCGCGAGCTTCGGGGCGGATGGACCCTGCGCGGCTGCCAGCGTGGCCGCGCGCGGCGCAAAGGCAAGTGCCGAAATCAGCAGGACGGCTACGGCCAGCAGTCGGCGTGTCATCGATGCCCTAGGGTGGCCACATTCTACCGCCTATAATTGCGGACGTTTGTCTGGGGGCTTTGCCCCCAGACCCCCTACTGGCTCACTCGCGTGACTCGTCTCACCTGAAGAGCATTGAGACAAGTCACGCTACGTTCGCCAGGCGCGCGTCGCTACGGCTCGCGCGCTCCCTTTTTGCCAACAAGCTGACGGGTCATTTCTTCGTAGTACGGCTTGTCCTTCAGGCTCGCCCGCGACGAGGGGAAATACGCGACCTTGAGCGACAGCACGTCAGGCGTGAGCGCAATCAATGACACGGCCGCTCGCTGGTTATTGGAGAGCCGCGTGTTGTCGATCATCGGGAAGTCGAAGAGGCCGACGCTGAAGTTCGTGTCCACTTCACCGGTGGTGACAAGGTCCAGCGTCGGTTGCTGGCACTGCTCACGGGTAATCGGCTTCGTGATCACCAGTCTCACGAGCACTTCGCGCTGACGCTCGTCGAGGCCTGTGATGTCCAGCGTGAACTGACGATGGTAGGTCGACCCGTCATCCGCCTGCATCGTCAGACACAGGCGGGACGTGCCCTGGCCCGGGGTGATCGCGGGATTTGGCACGGTGCGCGCGCCGAACATCAAGTACGCGGACGAGTCTGTCTTGAGCTTCGACGCCATCGCATCACCCCGCTCGACGGAACCCACGTCCGCCATGGTCGTGAGTTGGCGCTCGATGACCTGCAGTGCCACCGATTCCAGGCGTTGACGCAATTCGGCGTTGGTCGAACGCTCCTCGAGCGCGATCCGCCGTTCGACATCCTTGAACAGCGGCGCGATATCCAGCGACTCGTGGAAATTGGCGGCCAGGAGCTCCAGGCTGAGCGTCTGCTGGCGAATCACTTCCTCTGACGTGATGCGAATGGCCGGGTCGCGCGTCAGGAAGTTCTGCAGGATCGAGTTGAACATGTCCTTGCGCAGGTTGCTGTCGGCCTCCTCGCGGCGTCCCTGCATTTCGATATACAGGCGGGTGTTCGTGTCCATCTGCTGACGTTCGTTCAGCGAGGCGTTGAACCAGTAGCCGAGCACCAGCGTGACGAGCGGCAAGGCGAGCACCTTGACCAATTCGATCAGCGGCCTGGCTGTGCCGCCGGCGGGTTTTTCCGGCGGTGGTGTCTGTGTGGTTTCGCTCACTGCCGGCGCTTCAGCTCGTACTTGCCTTCAGCGTTCTTTACGACCGCGAAGTTGTAGAGCGCGGGATTTGGCGTGGAAAAGATCGTCGCCGACGGCTTTCCAGCGTAGGTCGGCATTGTCAGCGTGCACTGGCCCTGCGGCGTCACGTTGATGCGATACGCACCATCGGCGGCCGTCTTGCCCTTGAGCGGTGGGTCCTCGCCGCATTTGATCTCGATGTCCGTGTCTTTGACGGGTTGATTGTCGGCCACGATCGTCCCGTAAATCTGTCCGGCGGAGACCGCGACCGACAAGGAGATCGCGAACGCAAAACAGAAGCCGGCGGTCATCGCTTTCATAAGATCTCCCGGGAGGCGCGGCAGGAACACCGCGGCTGTCTTCATTGTAAGGGACGGAGGAGCGTCCGGGCAGGACCGGCTAATCTAAAAACTCCAGCAGATCACCTTGTCCACGTCCTTGACGATGATCGACCGGCCCGTGATGGCCGGATGCGCCCACACGGCGGACTGCGCGATCTGATACCGGCGCACTTCTTCGTACTTTTGGGGATTTGCGCGCGCCACGATCAGGTTGCCGTCTGTTGTTGAGGCGAGCAGCCACGAACGGCTGCCGAGTATCGATGCGTTGTCGCCTTCGCGTCCCTGAGTGTTCCAGCGCAACTTGCCAGTGGCCGCGTCGATGGCGACGAATTGGCCCTTGCCCCGTGTCGTCAGGCCATAGATCGTCCCGTCGATGACGACCGGCGAGCTCATGAACATCGGTGTCTGCGGATTGGTCCACACCGTTTCCGCGATCCACTTGCCACCGTTGAGTTTCGGCCGGATGGCGGTGAGGGGCGCGTCGACTCCGGCGTTGATTAGAAGATCCTGAAAGGCGACGGGTGTGAACGCATTCTGGCTGAAGTCGTCTGTGAACGGCACCTGCCACAGCAATGCACCGCTCGAAGCATTCAGGCCGACCAGGAGCCTCTGCGTCTGCGCAATCACCTGCCGCACGCCGCCGAACGTCGCGATGATGGGCGATCCGGATCCGGGACCGTCGCCCTTCCACTGCCAGCGCGGCTTGCCCGTTGCGGCGTCAAATGACGTCAGCGCGCCATTGCCGTCTCCGCCGACATGGACAATGACGCTGGTGCCGTCAATCAGTGGGGAAGTGGCCGCGCCGTACTGAGGCAGCACTGCGGGCGCGGGTACTCGCCAGTCAAGCGTGCCGTTCGCCAGATCGAACGCCGACAAAATGCCGCTGATCCCAAGCGTGAAGACGCGGCCGCCGGCAATCGCCGGCGTGGACTTCGGGCCGGGACCATGCGCCCACGCGGCCGGATTGACGACGTAGGGCGCGGGATACGCCGCGCGCCACATTTCCTTGCCCGACGCCACATCGAGCGCGCGGACAATCTCTTGATCGCCCTGACGCGCGATCACCACGACCCGATTGCCGGACACAACAGGCGAGGCATGCCCGGCGCCGACCGCAATCTCCCAGCGTTTCGTCAGCGCGTCGGGCCACTGCGAGGGAAGCGCGGCGTCAACGGAACCATCTCGCCTGGCGCCGCGCCATTGTGGCCAGTCCTGTTCCTGCGCGCTTGCGACTGCGACCCAGCACAGGAAGAACGCGCCGACGCGCAAATAGCGAACCCGAGCGCGTGAACGCGAGCGGTGAGCGTCCGTTGGACAGGGCGCGGGGGTGGAGCCCCGCGCAACTGAAGAATAGTTGGCCACGAGACTAGAGTAACGGAGAGAGCTTGACGCGGTACTACTTCCGCTCGAGCTGAATCTTCTGCGTGCCCTGCGCACCTTGCTGCTCCAGAACGGCGCCGGTCACTCTTCCCTGGCTGTCGAGCTGGAATTCGAAGAAGGGCCCTCGAGGATCCTGGAAGCGCGTTTCTGACCGCGCGACGAGCGGCGTTTCCGGGTTGTTGCCCGGCTTCACGATTAGTTTGTCGCCTTCGCGGCGGAAGGTCGCCGTGAATCCGGACGCCGCCTTGTACTCACCGACGTAGCGGTCGAGGATGGTGGTCGAAACGGCGACGACCGTGCCTGGCGGCGTCGGCGCCGAAGACGGCGGTGTCGGAGGCAGTGAATCCACGAACTGCGCCATGCGCTTCCGCATCGCCTCGTTCGGCAGGCGGCCCATGCCGGCGTTGATGTTCTCGATCATGTGCGCTGGCTTGGTCGTGCCGGTCCGGACTACGGTGATGGCCGGGTGGCTGAGGACGTACTTGATGAAAAACTGCGCCCACGTCTTCGCGTCAAACTCGGCGGCCCATTCCGGAAGCGGCGTGCTGCTCGCGCGCTGAAAGATGCGGCCGCGGTCGAACGGGAAGTACGCCATCGCGGCGATCTTCCGCTCCTGGGCGAGCGGCAGGATCGTCTCCTCCAGCCGGCGGTCGCCCATGGAGTAGTCGGTGGCGATGAAGTCGATCTGCCCGGTGCGCATCGCCTCTTCGAGCTTGGAGGTCGGCGGATACGGGTAGTTCGGCAGATTCGGCGGAAAGAGGAGTTCGTGCACGCCGATGTACCGCACGCGCCCCTCCTTCTTCATCTGCCTCAGCAGGGCGAGGTGCGTCGGGTCGTCAACGGCGGCACTGGCCGACACCAGCACCAAATCGATCTTCGCGACCTTGAACTTCGTGAACTTCTCTTCGAGCGCCGCTTTCGTATACGCGGGATCAGGCTTCGGCGCCGCAGCTCCGGGTACGAAGGGCGGCATGGTGGCCAGGGGCGTCGTCCAGAAAAACTTGTTCTGAATCCCGACCTCGTTTGCCGCCGCGCGGATACCGTCCTCCACCGGAGGTCCGCCGTGCAGCACGTCGACGAGTCTGCCGCCGTTGTCCACAACCGTTTTCAGCATCTCCTTGTATCCGGCGGGATCCACGGGTGGCCTCGGCGCGAAGCTGATGACCGGGAGCATCTCACCCGACGACGGGATGGCTCGCTGCATGAGCTTGCCGGTGGACTGCTCAAATGCGCGGAGCAGATCCGGAGTGAGCGCCAGCGCAGCGCCGGCACCGGCAGTGATTCCAAGAAATTCGCGGCGATTGATCATTTCCGTTCCAGCGGGATCTTCTGCGTGCCCTGCGCACCTTGCTGCTCCAGAACGGCGCCGGTTACCTTCCCCTGCGCATCGAGCTGGAATTCGAAAAATGGTCCGCGCGGATCCTGAAAGCGCGTTTCCGACCGCGCGAGGAGCGCCACTTCGGGATTGGCGCCGGGCTTCACGAGCAGCTTATCCCCCTCGCGGCGGAAGGTTGCAGTGAATCCGGATGCTGCTTTGTATTCGCCGACGTAACGGTCGAGGATCGCCACGGGTAGCGCAATCCCCGGAGGCAGCGGGGCTGGTCCGGCAGGCGGCGGCGGAGCCGGGGGCAGCGCATCAATCAACTCCGCCATGCGCTTGCGCGTGGCCGCGTTCGGCAGCCGTCCGATGCCGCCGCCCAGGTTTTCGATCATGTGCGCCGGCTTGGTCGTGCCCGGCCGGGCCACCGTGACCGCCGGGTGGCTGATGACGTATTTGAGGAAGAACTGCGACCACGTCTTGGCGTCAAAATCCGCGGCCCACTCCGGCAGGGGCTTGCTGCCTGTCCGCGCGAACAACTGCGTGCTGCCAGCGCAACTCAGGCCGTAGGAGTTGCTGAGAGGAAAGAACGCCATCACGCCGATCTTCCGCTCCTGGGCAAGCGGCAGAATTGTGTCCTCCGCGAAGCGATTGCTCACGTCGTAGTCGACGCCGACGAAGTCGATGGGCTCGTTTCGCATGATCGCCTCGACCTGGGCGGCCTGCGATTTGATCACGATCGTCTGCACCGCGATATACCGCACGCGGCCCGCCCTCTTCTCTTCCTTCAGGGCCGCGAACGCCGCCGCATCGGCCGTGGCCGGCAGCATCACCAGGTCGATCTTGGGCACCTTGGTTCTCGTCAGCAGCGAATCGATGTGCGCTTTTATGAGGTCGGCCTGCAGCTGGACGTTGCCAGGCGTCCCTCGCGTCGACCAGAAGAGCTTGCTCTGAATCCCGAGTTCGTTGGCCGCCGTGATGTGGAACTGCTCTGATGCCGGGTTCACATGCATCGCGTCGTAGACTCTGCCTCCGCCGTCGGCAAAGGCCTTGAGGACCTGCGTGAGCGCGGCGTGATCCGCGCATCCCGGGTGGTTGCTGAAGGAGAGTCCGAGCGCCGGGACCATTTCACCGGTGGACGGAATCGCCCGCTGAATGAGTCTTCCCGGCTGCTCAAATGCGCGGAGCAGATCCGGCGTGAGCGCCAGCGCAGCACCGGCGCCGGCGGTGATGCCAAGAAATTCGCGACGGTTGATCATGCCGCCAAAAGTATCGCCTAGCCTCGCCCTGAACAACGAGATTGGTACCAATCGCGCGAGATCTGGTACCAACGACGGTCAGTGCTGCTTTCCCATGATGGCGTGCAGGTTGCGGCGGTAGCTGCGGCCCGCCGTCAGCTTCGTGCCGTCCTGAAGCGCCACGAGGTACTCGCCATGGAACAGCGACTCGACGGCCTGGATACGATCGATGTTCACAATGGTGGAGCGGTGGATCCGGCAGAACATCGCGGGATCGAGTGCGGACGCGATGCGGGTCAGGTTCTCGCGCAACAGATGGGTTCGACCGCCGACGTGCAGACGGACGTAATTGCGCTCGGCCTCGATCCAGTCGATGTGCTCCGTTCGGACAAAAATGCTGCGGTGGCCCGACGGCACGACGAGCCGCCGCAAGTAGCCCTGATCCCCACGCACGTTCTCCAATAGCGCCTGCAGGCGACGGTCTAAATCGCCTCCCTGCTGCTGCCGGATCCGCGCGCGCGCGCGTTCGAGCGCCGCTCCGAAGCGTTCGTCGTCGAACGGCTTCAGCAGGTAGTCCAGCGCATGGGCCTCGAAGGCGCGGAGAGCGAACTGGTCATAAGCGGTCACGAAGATCACCGCTGGCACACGGTCACGGCCAATCGCCTGCAGCACATCGAAGCCGTCGATTTCGGGCATCTGAATGTCCAGGAAGAGCAAGTCCGGTGGCGACGCGTCGAGGGACTCGATCGCGTCCTTGCCATTCGCGCATTCGGCGATGACTTTGACGTCCGGCGCGTCCATGAGCAGGTTGCGGATGCGCCGGCGCGCCAGCGGTTCGTCGTCGACGATGGCGGCGCGGATGGTCATGGAGCGGACCTGTTGTCTTGTTCGGCACGGCGAAAGGGAATGATGATCTGCACGAGCACGCCTCGCCCGGCTTGATTTTCGAGCTTGAAGCGATGCTCGCTGCCGTAGAGCTGTTCGAGCCGGGAACGGATGTTGGTCAGCCCGACGCCTCGTCGGGTGCCCAGTTCATGATCTCGATCGATGCCACGTCCATCGTCCCTGATTTCCAGTTGCAGGATGCGACCGTCCTGTTCACGGGAAGCGGAAATTTCCACCGTGCCCGGCTCGATCCGCGACGCGATGCCATGGCGCACGGCGTTTTCCACCAATGGCTGCAGGATCAGATGGGGCACGCGCGCATCGAGCGTCTCCGGTGCGATCTTCATCACGACGGTCAGACGATCCTCCAGCCGCGCCTGTTCGATCTCGAGGTAGGGCTCGAGAAAGGCAAGCTCCTCGCGCAGCGTCACTTCTTGCGTTTCCTCATGTTCGAGGGTGCTGCGCAGCAGATCGCCGAGGCGGGCAACCATTCGCCTGGCGGGCTTCGCGTCGGCGGGGATGAGCGCCGAGATCGCGTTCAGCGTGTTGAAGAGGAAGTGCGGTTGCAGTTGCATCTTGAGCGCCTGCAGCCGGGCCTCAGTGAGGCTCCGCGCCAACTGCGTCGCTGCGTACTCGCGCTCGCGATAACGCCGGTAGTAGAGCAGGAGGTGTGCGATGCCGAGAAGGAGCGCATAGAAGAGGGCATTCTGGCTGGACGATGCCCAGAACTGGATCGTGAAGTCTCGAGCGCGCACCCACGGCAGGTACCAAGCCAGCACGACCATCACGCCGGTGCGCGCGAGCGCGATGACGACGGAAGCGAAGAGGTGTACCGCAATTCCCCGAAGCAGCCGCCCATGCTCCAGCGGAAAGCGGCGGGCCAGCCAGAAGATCGCGAGAGTCGTGAACGCCCAGAGGATTGATTCGAGCAGCGCGGGCCGCAAGGCAACGACCCAGGGCATCGGCCGCCCGGCCAGTGCCGACAGCATGCTGCTCTGGTTGGCCACGAGCAATCCGAAGATCACCCAGGCGGCGAAGATGATCGCCGTCTCCAGCCAGAATCGGCGGTTCCGTTCCGCGCTAGGCACTGTTCGGCATCATGTGACACCAGCCCGTCGTACGCCAAGCGGCAGGGACGAAACTCCGCTACAGAGGTACGAACCGCGGAAGGCTTGAGATGTGTCGCGACCGAGCGAAGCGAAGGTCGCCCGAGCGAACGGAGCGGGGCGAAGGGGCCCCCGCGAGTGAGCTCGAAGGGGAGGTGCGGCAGGGGCGGGAGCCCTTCCGCCTGTTCGCTCAGCAGCTATTGGCTATTTCGCTAAGCCTATTTGTTTCATGAACGTCTGGTTGTCCCACATCAACCATTCTTCCTTCATCACGCCGTTCTCCCAGCGCCCGATGGTCACCATGTCAAGCTTGAACGCTTTGTTGGTTGGCGCAATCGGCTTTCCGCCCGGAACCGGCATGGGTTTCGTGAAGGTGCCGGTCATCACGCCGGCCACGGCGGTCCATTTGTCCTGAGCGATCTTGATCGGATGCTCTTTGATCGAGGTGTCTGGCGCGAAAACGAACTGGCCCTTCAAGTCCTCAAGGTGGGTCGCCAAGCCTGTCGTCGTCCGGCCGTCTGGCCAGTGCACGATGATGTCGGGTGCGTGGCTCTTGGAAAACTCCGCCCACTTCTGGCCACTGTAGACGTTGAAATCCAGGTCATCGAAATTGGCGAGGTTCTTTTGCTCCTGGGCCTCACTGTCTTTCACGGCCGTCAGTTCTTTGGTCGCAGCCGCCTCCGATGCGCTCGGGCCAGGTTGCGCGCACCCGCTCACGAGAGCAGCCATCGCCAGAAATACTAAGTACCTTAGATTCGTGTGAACGCTGGTCATGTTGGCTCCTTGGGGCACAACGGTAACACCAGCCGAGTCGGCCGGGACACAACTTGCCAGTTCAGCTAGCCGGTCAACGTCTGTGCCACGCGCTCAGCACTCGCCAGCCGCCTAGCAGACCGCTCCCCGCCACGACCAGCGCGATGACGACATGACCGACGAGCTGGTGTTTGGGGTCGTCGGCCGGACAGAAGACCTGCGCCACTGCGGCGCCGGCGGCCATGCTGGCGAGGCTGGCGATCGCCGCGGTCCACAAAGGCCGTAGCGGCGCAGCGCGGGCGATCATCACAAACAGGAACCAGCCTGTAGCCAAGGCACACACAGCGATCAGAATGGCGCACGCCGCGTGAACCGCGGCGGTTGATCGGCCCGCCGGCGCACCCGCCGCGGAAAATGCCACTAGCCACATCGCGAACCATGCGGCCGCGGTGAGGATCGGCACCGCGCTCTGCACGCGCGATCGTTGCGCGCCAGGTACCGACAGCACAAAGGCCGCGAATCCGCCACTCGCCAGCGTCAGCAATAGCGCGACCAATGATCCGATGAAGATCGGCCGGGTGAGGGCCGAGCTGAGGTCGTCGCGCGGTCCGATCATCAGGACGACGACGAGCATGACGAGGAGTGCGGCGGCTAGCCATCGCACCGCTCGAACGCCGGGCGGCGCAAGGGGACGCGTCGGCTTCGCCGATCGCGCGAGCTGCACGATGAGTTCGTCAGTCTTCACGCGGTCCCCCGAGAATTCTTCGCAACGCCTGATAGCCGCGATGCGCCGTTACTTTCACCGCCGAGATCGTCATGTTCATCCGCGTCGCAACCTCACGGACGGACTCGTCACGGAACTTCAGTCCTTCAATCACATCCCGTTGACGTTCGGGCAGTTGTCGAACGGCTGCGCGAATGGCCTCGACGTCAACATGGTCATCGCCGGCCGGCGGATCCGCGACGTCGAACCCGGGATCGCGTGGCAATTCCCTTCGCGTGATGCGGCGCTCGCGTCGAACGGCATCGATCAGCCGGGTCGAGGCGATGGCGTAGAACCATGGGCCGAACGGTCGCGCTGGATCGTAGGTATGCAGCGCGCGATGGACGGTCAAGAGCGTCTCCTGCACCACGTCATCGATCCACGGGACGCCGCCCAGCCGCGCGCGCGCGTACTTCCGTGTCGTCGTCGTCAAAAACACCAGTAAAGACGCGTACGCATCCTGGTCGCCCGCTTGCGCCAGCCGCATGAACGCGGCGCCGTGCCTCTCCTGCTCGGGAGTCACGGCAGGGACTCCTCCGCCATTGGCATTACGAACAGGCGGCCGGTCTGGTTACAACGGGCACGGATCGGCGTCGCGGACCGGTCTCGTGTAACCAGCCGTTCGCGGTGTGCGTAATGACCTCGCAGAAGGGAGCTCACTATGCGTATGAAATCACGACTGTTGATGGTTGGGGCGGTGGCGTTGATGTTCGTCGGACACTCACTGGCAACGCCGGGAGCGTTTCAGGCAACGGCTTCGAAGACCACCGGCCCGATGAAACCGCCCATGACCGAGCCGGACATGATCAAGAGCGCCATGTCGGCGGCACCTGCCGCGATTGCTCAGGGTGCAACGATCGTCACCATGGACGAGAAGATGATGATGAAGACGTTGCGCGCCGGCACCAATGGCTGGACGTGCCTTCCCGACATGCCGTCCACACCCGGGGCCGATCCCATGTGCGTGGACAAGAATGGACTGGAGTGGGCGCATGCGTTGATGGAGCATAAGAACCCGCCCGCGGACAAGATGGGCTTCGGCTACATGCTGGCGGGTGGATCGGATGCCAGCAACACTGATCCTTTCGCGACGAAACCTGCGCCGGACGGCAGATGGGTGGACACCGGCCCGCACGTGATGGTGTTGAACATTGGAACGAAATTCGATGGCTACCCGACGACATCCGCCAACACGAAGGTCCCGTACGTGATGTTCCCCGGCACTCCGTACGCGCATCTGATGTTGCCTGTGCGCTAAAGTTCCGGGACGCGCGGCTGAACGAGTATTGAACCTATGAAGAACCGGTTGCTGATCTGGCTTGGATTCGTGCTGTTCGCCACACACCTCGGCGCGGCCGTCGCGGCCATTCCCAAGGTGGGCGACAAGGCGCCTGACTTTACGCTCGGGCAGATTGACGGAAAGAAACTGACGTTGTCGGCCGAGCTCAAGTCAGGCCCGGTGGTGCTCATCGTCGGGCGCGGCTGGGTGGGATACCAATGCCCGTTCTGCAACCGGCAGTTCGGCGATTTTCTGAAGGCCGCAGGTGACATCGAGGCCGCAGGGGCTCGGGTCATCTGGGTCTATCCGGGGCCGGCCGAAGACGTACAGAAACGAGCTGAGGAATTTGCCGCAGGCAAAGTGTTTCCGCCGAACTTTAGGTTCGTCCTTGATCCCAACTATGCCTTCACGCAGTCGTACGACTTGCGCTGGGACGCCCCGCAGGAAACCGCGTATCCGTCAACGTTTGTCATCGATCGTGCCGGCGTCGTGCGTTATGCGCTTGTCAGCAAATCGCATGGCGGGCGGGCGACGGCTGCAGACGTGCTGGCTGAATTGCGCAAGATCAAGTAGCTGAAGGGTCGCCGAGCGTTTGAACGCTACCAGTGTTCCATCGACCCGACCACTTCATGGGACGCCCTCGGCCCCTACGAATGGCTGAAAGCTGCGCGAAGAGTGGTCAAATAAGGGTCCGGATCACGCCTGATGTCGCTCAAGCTTGGGGATCGGCTCGGCCCTTACGAGATCCTGTCGCACCTTGGCGCAGGGGGTATGGGTGAGATCTATGTCGCGCGCGATTCCCGCCTGCGTCGCGAGCTCGCCATCAAGGTCCTGCCGGCCGCTTCGGCCGGCGATCCGGATCGGCTCCGCCGTCTCGAACACGAAGCGCGATCGGCCTCGAGCCTGAACCATCCGAACATCATCACGATCTATGACGTGGGCACCGAAGGCGGGCGGGCGTTCATCGCCATGGAGCTCGTCCGTGGTGTGACCCTCGCCCAGCGCCTGCGCCAGGGTCCGCTTCCCGAATCGAGCTTTGTCGATATCGCGACCCAGATCGGCCGAGGACTCGCGCGCGCGCACCGGTCGGGAATCCTCCACCGCGATCTCAAGCCGGACAACATCATGGTGGATGGCGACGGCCTCGTGAAGATTCTGGACTTCGGGTTGGCGCTGCTGAAGACCGATGGAGGCCTGAGCGTGGATGCGAGCTCGGTCACCCGAACGAGCGACAACGTGCTGGCAGACGACGGGCTCGCTGGAACGATCCACTACATGTCACCCGAGCAGGTTCTGGGAAAACCGCTCGACGTACGAAGCGACATCTTTTCTCTGGGCGTCGTGTTGTTCGAGACGGCCACGGGACGGCGCCCTTTCGGCGGCCCGACGATCGGCGTGTTGTTTGACGAAATCGTCCACCGGGATCCGGACTGGACGTCGGTCCCGGACCGGCTGGCGCCGACGATTCGACGGTGCCTGGCCAAGGACGTCGACGCGCGATACCCGACCGCGGATGCGTTTCTGGCCGACCTTGCCGCAGGGCACACTGACTCCGCGCCTGAGGCGCAGGCATCAATTGCGGTGATGCCGTTCAAAAACCTGAGCGCCGATGGCGAGGCCGAGTTCTTTGCCGATGGCCTCACCGAAGATGTCATTCTGGATCTCTCGAAGGTCTCGCGGCTGCGCGTGATCTCGCGGGCGTCAGCCATGCGGCTGAAGACCACCGACAAGGATCTACAGGCGGTGGGGAAGGAGCTGAACGTTCGATACGTTCTTGAGGGCAGTGTCCGAAAGGCCGCTGACCGCATCCGGATCACGGCCCAGGTCGTTGACGTCATGCGCGACGCGCACGTCTGGGGCGAGCGCTTTCAGGGATCGGCCGACGACCTGTTCACGATCCAGGAAGACATGGCCAGGCGCATCGTGAACGCGCTCGAGTTCACGCTCACGCCTGACGAGGATCGCCGACTCCGCGACCGGCCGATCGCGGATGTTCGCGCGTACGAGTGTTACATGCGCGCGCGTCAAGAGCTCTGGCGGTTCACTGCCGAGGGCCTTGAACGGGCGCGGCGTTTCATTCAGAACGGACTCGACATCGTCGGCGAGAACGAGCTGCTCTTCGCCGCGATGGGCACCATCCACTGGCAGTTCGTGAACGGTGGCATCGACCCGTCGCCCGATCACATCCGGCAGGCGGCCGAGTTCTGCGAGAAGGCTCTGGCTGCCGGAGGGCGATCGGCCCAGACTCACGTGCTGCGCGCGTTCCTGCGAATTGCCGACGGCGACCTGCAGGCTTCGCTCGATTATCTGAACGCGGCGCTCGCCGTCGATCCCAACGATCCGGATGCGCTGTACTGGAGCGCGCTGCTGCTGGTGTTCGCCGGTCACGGTGCGGCGGCCGGGCCGCGCATCGCGCGCCTCATCGCCGTCGATCCGTTGTCGCCGCAGAATGCGCCGCTGCCCGATTTCGGCGCGTTCATGGACGGCGACTTGTCCCTGGGCGTGCGCGCCGGTCGCGTCTGGCATGAACGCGATCCGGGCAACCCGATCGCCCACTGGGTATTCGGGAGCAGCTTGGCGCGCAATCAGCAAATCGCCGAAGCACAGGCGGTGTTCGCCGAACTCGAAGCGAGCTCCGACGCCGGCCCGTTCAGCGGAATGGCCGCGGTGTTCCGGCGCGCGCTCTCGGGTGATCGCGAAGGCACCTTTGCGGCCGTCACACCTGACCTCGTTCTTGCCGCCCGCGTCGACTGGCAGTATTCGTGGGAGGTCGCGAGCGGATACGCGCTGGTCGGTGCAGCCGATGAGGCGCTGGACTGGTTGCGGAACGCAGTCAGCCGCGGTTTCATCAACTATCGGTTCCTGTCGCTGCACGACCCGATGCTCGCAGGCCTTCGCGGCGACGAACGGTTCCAGACATTAATGGCGGAGGCTCGGACACAGCACGAGCGTTTGCGAGTTCAGCGCGCGAACTTCCAGTCGACTTCGACGACGTCGTAGGACGAGGCTTGTTTCTTCCTGAGGTCGAACACGGTCTGACGATTCTTCTGCGCGGCGTCGAATGGCACCGGACCCGAACATGACGCACTGATGTTTTCCCCAGGATGCGCGTCGTGGAGAAAACTCTGGAATGCCTGGTTCGGCCGGTCGCTGACACCAAGCTGAAACGGCTGGGTGATGTAGAAGTGCTGCTTGACCGGCCCGGCGGGGCGCGCGGCCGGCATCCCGTAGGCGTAGCAGTACGAATACAGCGGCGGCGCCTGCGGCGCCGGTTTGGCCGTTGGCGCAGACGTTGTTGCCGATTTGGTGGTCGCCGGAGCCGCCGCTGGCTTGGCCGCCGGCGGCGCATCGTCGTCTGATCCAGGCTTCTTTGCGGCCGGCGCGGGCGCTGGCGCCGGCGCCGGCTTGGGAGGCGCGTTCTTCGCCAACTCCGCCATCAGAGCCTGGTGGGTGTCGTACGTCCATTCCGTTTGCACGACACTCGGGGCTCCCAGTTCTTTCATCTTTGCCATCTGTGCCTGCATGGGCTCGACCATGCTGACAGCGATGCTTTGGCGTGCACATGAGTACGCCGGCCAGGGCAGGAAGGAATACTTCTTTGCGACGTACTCTGCGAACAGCGCTCCGTAATCACCGTCCTTGGGGAGTCCATGGATTGCCGTGAAATACGTCGGCCGGGTCTTGTCATAACCAGTCATGCCGGGGATATTCGCGCTGCAGAAGCCGTGGAACGCAGGACCACCTGCCCCGGGTTTCGCAGACTGCGGCGGCTGCACCGGTGCAGGCGCCGCGGGCGAGGCCGATGCCGCGGGTCCTGCCGCGCCGTGCTTCCAGTGCGTTTCGACGACCCGCATCGCTGTTGGCGGTTTCGCCACTTTCTGCTTCAGGAAGTCTCTCGCTTTGTCCTCCGCGTAAAACCGCGAGCACACAACATTGGTATTGAGTGTGTCCTTGTCCGTAACGGCCTTTCGAAACTCTTCGGTCAGCGCAATGGACACCGACTTGTTGTTCAGCATGACGCCGAACGGGCCAGTCACATCACTGATGTAGATGGTCCCCGGATTGACGCCACGCGTGGCGACCTCGCACACGAAATACAACGGCGGGTCCTGGCCCGCGGACGCAAGATGCGGCACGGCCAGCATTGCTCCTGCGATCGCCAGACAGCAGATGGATCGGCATGAGGCCGAGTGAGTACGGCGCGCCATGTGAGGCTCCTTTCCAGGAAGAAGCAAGATCCTAGATCCGTCAACGACCTGGCGCAAGATCTCGGTACTTCGGCTAATAGAGAATCCTGAATCCACCATCACGACGCGCGTAAGCCGCAGTGAGACCCCAGATTGGAACGCCGTCCGATTGACCCTTTTCCGATGTCGGGCGTCCGTCCTTTCCGAAGACCTGCCACGCAACGGCGCCACCTTTTTGCCATGCCGTTCCTTCGGACCAGGCGAGAAGAACGTCGCCTCGAGTGTTGGTCGCCAGCGCCGGATGACGTCGTTTACCGGTACTCCCAGGCGCCTCAATCGGTGCTGCCGCTTGGATGGCCCCGCCAACGCGCATGAACTGAACCTGGCCACTCGTCTCCCAGGCGGCGAGCACACCCTGCGGGCCCTCCGCGAACATGAATGTGCTCATCGGACAGGCACCGATATTCCATTCCTGGAGTTTGGTCGAAGAGAACTGACGGCCGTTGGTGGACTTGAGCAGGTACGTATCGCGGTGCACGACAGCGGCAGCGGAGCGATAGAGAAAGAAAACCGCGCCTGATTGATCAATCAGGCCATCCATCCCGCAACAGCCGCACGCACCCGTGCTTGCCTCCGAAACAGGAACCTCTGTCGAAAAAGTCTCCCCATCGTTCGCTGAGGTCACCATCCAGACGCGGCGATCACCTTCGCCCTTGGACTCAGGCCCTCCCGCGTGCCACGCCACGAACACCCGCCCTCGTTCGTCCGCAGTGATCGCGCCGCCACCATCGAGACCGGTCGCGAACTGGATCAGATTTCGTTGCCGTTCAAAGACTCGTCGCCCCGGGAGCAGTCGGGAGTACAGCATCGGCGTGGCGTCGTTCGGGCCCGTCGGTGTCGCCTTGTTCGAACCATTCCAGATCACGTGAATCGTCCCATTCCTGCCGATTGCCAGCTTGGCTCCGCGGACGGTTCCGGTCGCGATGGCACTGCCAGGAGCTGTCACCCGGATCGGCGCGGAGAATTGGCCGGCATCATCGAGGGACGCGTAGAACACGTCGCCGTTTGCCGGTTCGCCGCTGAAGTACACGATGTGCGCGACCCCGGCTCGATCGACCGCGACCTGTGGCTGAATGCCGCCGACCGGCAGCCGTACGACAGCGACGCCCGATGTCTGAGCTGCGGGACTGGAAAGGTTTCCCGCAGACAGACACAGGGTGGCAGCGACCACAGCCACCAAAGCTGCATTCCTCGGATTCACGCGATCCATGACGTCATTATGTCGAACCGGCAGGGGTCGTCTGGTCACCTACCGGCACGCCTGGACCGACAAGATCCGCTCGACGGCCGGCTTCGGCCGGGCCGCCATCGATCGTTACGCCCAAGCCCCGGCCGATGAGTTCCGACGTTCGACGTTCGTGCTGGCGAACGTCATGGTGAAAGTGCTGCCGTACCTGACCTACGGCGTCGAGTATCAGTACGGCTCGCGGGAGGCGCAGGACGGCAGCATGCGGATCAACCACCGGTTCATGTTCGGCATCCAGGTGTTCTAATTAGGCTGAGGTGACGGCCATGCCGCCCGTTTGCCAAGCCCGATTTCTGACCACAGGAACGCTCGTCGCAGGTCTTGCGATTCTCGCCGGTTGCGCGCCGGCGCCCGAGAAGGGCAGCCAGTCGTCAGCGACGCCGGCCTTCGAGTCGATGCAAATGAAGGGCGTCGAACCGGTGACGTTGACGGTGGACGCCGACGCCGCGGCGCGGCGCCTCGCCAAGTCCGTGACCTTCGCGACCATTTCCAACCAAGATCGCAAGGACTTCGACGCGAAGGCGTACGAGGGGCTGCACCGGTTCCTCAAGGAAACTTTTCCTCTCACGCACAAGACGCTGAAGCTCGAAACGGTGGGCGACCCGCGCGCGCACACGCTGGTCTACGAATGGACGGGCAAGGATCCGTCGAAGGCGCCGATCGTGCTGATGGCGCACCAGGACGTCGTCCCAGTGGTGCCCGGGACCGAGAGCCAGTGGACCCACGGCGCGTTTTCGGGAGACATCGCCGATGGCTACGTCTGGGGCCGCGGCACGCTCGACGACAAATTACCGATGATGGCGATCCTCGAGGCCGTCGAGATGCAGCTCAAGGCCAGTTTCCAGCCCACGCGCACGACCTTCCTCGTCTTCGGGCAAGACGAAGAAGTGATGGGCCCCGAAGGCGTGGCCAAGGTACCGGCGGTGCTTCAGAAACGGGGCCTGAAGGAAGTCGCGTTCCTGCTCGACGAGGGCCTGCCGCTCACGACGGGCCTGTTCCCCGGTGTCGACGCGCCGACGGCATTGATCGCGATCGCGGAAAAGGGCTACCTCACGCTGGAACTGAAAGTCGAAGGCACGGGTGGCCACTCGGCGGCGCCGGGGGATGAGTCCACGATCGGTGTCCTCGCGAAAGCCGTCACCAAGCTTGAAGCCGCGCCCTTCCCGTACCGCATCACGCCGGCCGTCCGCGCGCAGTTCCGTTATCTGGGCCCGGAGCTGCCGAAGGCGCAGCAGGCGCTTTACGCCGGTGTCGCGTTCGGCGAAACGACACCCAATCCGCAAGCGGACGAGGAATTCACCAAGTCCATGGCGGCCACGCCTCCGTCGCGCGCGAGCCTCCACACGACGACGGCGGTGACGATGTTCAACGCGGGCGTCAAAGAGAATGTCTTGCCGCCGTCCGCCACGGCGCTGGTCAACTTCCGAATCTTGCAGGGCGACACCGTGCAGTCGGTGACCGAGGCCGTCAAGAAGATCATCGACGATCCGCAGGTCAAGGTGAGCCAGGCGGGGGCCGCGGTCGATCCGTCTCCCGTGTCGCGCATCGACGGGCAGGAGTACGGCCTCCTCGAAAAGACCATTCGTCAAACGTGGTCCGAGCCGGGGCTGCTCATCGCGCCGTATTTGATGGTGGGCGGGACCGACTCGAAGTACTTCTCGGCGGCGCTGGCGAAGAACGTGTACCGCTTCACGCCGGTTCGCGTCGAGTCCGTCAAGGACACCGAGCGCTGGCACGGCGTGAACGAACGCGTACTGGTGGCGGAGTACGCCAGGAGCATTGGGTTCTACCACCAACTCCTGCTGAACGTCGAAGGCCTGTAGGCCCAAGAGCCAGCTTCGGGGATTTGCTGCCCGCTAGACGTTCGGCCAGCAGGGGCGCTCATGTGTTCGTCAGGTCCGTTATCTCCGCCGAGGTTGAGCAGTTGGCTGCGAAAATGATTCTGATCGACTGTGGCGGCGAACCCCTTCAAAAGTTGGCGGAGAGAGTGGGATTATTTGAAGCGCTTTTCGAAAACCCCAATGAATGCGCACGTTTTCAGCGCATCGCAAGCCAGGGCAACGATTTAGCGTCTCCAGATTTCTTCCAGCGTTTGCGTCCATTTGCCGATTTTGCCAGCGCAATGGCACTCGACATGCCACTCGACGTGGCGCGCTTAGCCGGTCTATTCGGGAGAGTCCTCGAAGGCGACCTTCCATCGTTTCTTCGGGTCGTCGAACGTGATGGTTGTCGCGTCGAAGTCGTCAGGATCGAACACCCCGCCGATCCAGTCGAGAAGTTCCGCGTGTCGTTCGTGCTTGGGATCGCGGATGGCCTCCAGAAACTCCGCATAGCCATGCACGCCGCCGCAATCTTCCGGCGGGCATTTCCTGGCGCCTGAAACACACAGCGGGTACTTGACGTTGGGCTGGAGCTGGGCGCCTCCCTCGTACATCACGGCGTGATTCCACCCGTCCCCGAAGTCGTAGGCGTACAGGATCGGCATCTCACCCTTGCCGACCATGTTCGAGAGCCGTACGGTCCAGTCAGGAACAACAGGTGGCTGCTCAAGAAAGTCATCAACGGGAATCCCGAATCGGCCGATTCGTCCAGACTTGGAATCGAGAACGACCCTGAACTCGTGCAGGTGGCAGTCCAACCAGCCCATCGCATCTTGGATCGCGACGTGGAGATCCCAGAAGGAGTACGACTCGGGAACCTGGATTCGGCGCCACACCAACGGGTCGGTGTTGGTGAGGACGACGAGGAACTGGTGCACCCAGTCGGCGGGGGGCCGTCGTTTCGAATCGCGAACGCGTGAACGCTTTGTCGCCATGCAGCGGACTGCGCGTGGTCAGCGCTCGAACAGACTCCGCGGAAGCCCTGACTGCCGAATGACGCTGGTGAGCGTGCCGACCTTGAGTTCCTTGTGATCCGGCACGGGCACGGTTGTCGTCGTGTTCCCCGACCGTTTCTGCATCACGATGTGGCTGCCGCGCTGACGAACTTCTGTGAACCCTTCCGCCCCCAGGATCTTGCAGACCTCGCGGCCAGACAGGACGCGAAGTTTACCCAACCATCACCTCGACGCGGGTCACGAACACTTCACCGTGCAGGCGGCGCGCCACTTCAGTTGGATCGGCCGATTCGAAGAACAACTCCAGCGCTTCGACCAGGTTCTTCCTGGCCGATTCCACGGTGTCGCCCTGGCTCGCGATGTCCAGTTCCGGGCAGAGCGCCACGTAGGAATCGTCCTCGCGTTCGATGATGGCCGTGAGTTGGCGGGCGGTCTTCATAGGCCTGATTGTAAGGCACCCGGCGCCGCAGGCTGCTATCGGGGCCTCCAACCAGCTCTGAATGACACTCAGAAATGGAACTCGCCGCGATTTGCAGCTAGAAGCTGCCCAAAGGCTCAATGAATTCGACGACTTGTCCGACGGTGGCAGAGAGAATCACGCCCTCGGTCGTTCTTGCGAAAACGCTCAGGAAATCGCCAAGAATAAACTGGCGGAGAGAGTGGGATTCGAACCCTCGGTAGAGTTTGTGGTTTCTTAGCCTGGGGACTTCGTCCCCTGACCCCTGACTCGCTCTCTCGTGCGACTCGTCTCCCGTGAAGTGCGCGTAGACAAGTCGCACTCCGTTCGCGAGGCTCACTCGCTAGACGCTCGTTCGCTGGTTACTGTGGGGCTTGCGTGGGGTTTGCGCACGAGCGAAGCGAAGTGCGCGCGAGCGAACGGAGTGGGGAGTGAGGGGCCCCACGAGTGAGCGCGTAGGGGAGGTGCGGCAGGGGCGAAGCCCCTCGGTGGCGTACTCCGGGGACTTCGTCCCCGGACCCCTGACTGGCTCACTCGCGTGACTCGTCTCCCCGAAAGGCACGTAGACAAGTCACGCTGCGTTCGCCAGGCGCGCTCGCGCGTCGCTCGCGCGCTGGTGGTTCGGGATTCGGGTGGGGTTTGCGCACGAGCGAAGCGAAGTGCGCCCGAGCGAACGGAGTGGGGAGTGAGGGGCCCCACGAGTGAGCGCGTAGGGGAGGTGCGGCAGGGGCGAAGCCCCTCCGCCTAAAGAAGACCTGCGCTGTCCACCGTCGCTCGCGGCTGCATTCAGCGCGAGCTATGGTGGATGGCGGAGAGAGAGGGATTCGTCCACCTTCGCGCTTCGCGCTACGGCGGATCTCATCGTGTCTGCGAGCCATCCACCATAGCTCGCCTGAATTCGCCGCGAGCGAAGGTGGATGGCGGAGAGAGAGGGATTCGAACCCTCGGTAGAGTTTCCCCTACACACGCTTTCCAAGCGTGCTCCTTCAACCACTCGGACATCTCTCCGTTCATTACTCTGGGGGCTTTGCCCCCAGACCCCCTGCTGGCTCTCTTGCGCAACTCGTCTCCCCTGAAAAGCACTTAGACAAGTCGCGCTTCGTTCGCCAGGCTCTCTCGCTCGACTTGCCTCCGGTGGAAAACGCCCAGGCAAGTCTCGGCTCGTTCGCGTGGCTCGGCGGCTGACCGCTGCCTCGCTCATCGCTCGCCGGGGCTGTGCCTCTATCGGCAGACCCGAGGGCTCGCTACCAGACGGACAGTCTACCGGTTGGCTTCGATTCGCGCAAAAACAGTCATCATTATCGCCGGACATGTTGGCGAAGCCTGACGACGTCCCGGACCTGGTTCGGATTATCAACGCGGCCTATGAGGTCGAGAAGTTCTTCGTGTCCGGCGATCGCACCGACGCCGAGACAGTCCAGCGGCTGATGACCACTGGCGTATTTGTAGTGACGCGGGACGAGGGCGGGCTCAGTGGATGCGTGTATGTTGAACCGCGTGGCCCGCGCGGTTACTTCGGCATGCTGGCGGTCGACCCGTCGCGGCAGAGAAGCGGCCTCGGTCGCCGCCTGATTGGCCTCGCCGAACAGTACGTCCGAAACCACGGCGGCTCGGCCATGGACATTCGCGTCGTAAATCTCCGCACGGACCTGCCGCCGTTCTACCGCATGCTGGGCTATGCGGAAACCGGTGTGGAGCCGGTGACCGATCCCCGCGCGATCCAGCCTTTCCACTTCATCGTGATGTCGAAGCAGCTCTGAGCTTGTCGCACCGTCGGCCGGGTACTGGGTTTGCAGTGATTGTGGCTCTTGAAGCCTGACCCGCCTGAATTGGCATACTGCTGCCTACCTGGAGACATTACGGTCACGAAAGTGCCGTCCGGCTATCTCATCGGGCGGGCGTTGCCGGAATTGGGGCCGGGGCCGTGGTGGGAATACGTCGCGATCGTGTCCACCTTCACCGAGGCCGCAGCGACGGCCCATGCACTTGCCAAAAAGAGCAATGCCAAGGCGTGGCTTCACCAAGCCGGTGACGACTACGAACCCCTGCCGGTCGAGTAACGGGCCGGCCTCAGGCCAGCCGCAACCGAGGCAAGTCAGGTGTGACTCTGAGCCGCTGACGTTCCATCGTTTGCCCATCGAACGTCCACGTCCACGCCAGTTCTCCCCCGATCGTGGCTCCCACTGCGTATCTCCGAGGTACGGCGTTTGCAGAGTGATGGTCCAAGGAGTTCTGCATGCGTGTTGATGAACTGATGACCTCGAAGCCGGCGACGTGCGCGCGCGACGCATCGTGCGCCGAGGCGGCCCGCATCATGTGGGACTGCGACTGCGGGTCGGTGCCGGTCGTCGACCCCGGCGGTCGCGCCGTCGGAATCGTGACCGACCGTGACATCTGCATGGCGGCGATGTTTCATGGCTCGCCGCTGACGTCGATTTCCATCGCCGAGGTCATGTCCGGCAATCTCTACACCTGCCACGCCGAGAACGATGTGCGCGAAGCCGAACGGCTGATGCAGCAGCGCCAGGTTCGCCGGTTGCCGGTGATCAACGACGCCGGCACGCTCGTCGGCATCCTGTCGCTGAGCGATGTGGCGCAGGGCGTGGGCCGCGACGGCAAAGCGGGCCGGCCCGAAGGTATCGACCTCGTGACCACGATCGCCGCCATCAGCGAGCCGCGCGAAAACCAGTGGCCGTCTTCGTAGTGCACCGGGGCTGGCGGACGGGGCCGAATTGGATGGTGGTCACCGCCATCGCCATGGCCGTGGTGGTTCTTCTGATCGTCGTCGCATCGCACGGCGGCGGATTGACGACGGTCGTCCGAGGAGAGGCGGAGAAACGATGATGTCCGGTCGAGGAATGTTGGTCGATGCCATGAACGAAGATCTGCGGTTTCCAGAGCGAGCCGACCGCCCGACTGCGGAGCCGCCGCGGCTGATCGTGATGCCTCCAGCCATCGCGCCGGTGGTCCCGTCGTTCAAGGGTGTGCGCCGCCGGTCCCGCGTGACGAGGTCGGCTCCGACACTGGCTGAGACCGTCGCCATCAGCCTCGGACTAATCGTGACCGTCGCGGGTTTGATCGCCGCAGGAATATTCTGGAACCGGATCGCGGAACCGGCGGACAGGCCGGCCGTGGTGACGACCGCGCCCGAACCGACGCCCACCGAGCGGGCGGTGCCGATTGGGCCGACGCTGCCTCAATAATAATGACGTCACACGCCGGTTACACGGGTTCGGCTAATCTTGGAACGCATGACCGGTCAGGCATCCACGCCCCTGCGCCTGTTGTTCCTCTGCACAGGTAACTCCGCCCGATCGCAGATGGCGGAGTCGATTCTCCGGACACTGTCCGGTGGTCGCATCGACGTTCACAGCGCTGGCACCGCGCCGCGGCCTGAAATTCACCCGATGGCCGTCGCCGCGCTGAGAAAATCGTTCGATGACGACGTCACCGATCAATTTCCGAAACATCTCGATCGGTACGTCGGCCAGCACTTCGATTACGTCATCACCGTGTGCGATCGGGCGGCGGAATCCTGTCCGGTCTTCCCTGGCGATCCGTCACGCATTCACTGGAGCTTTCCCGATCCCGCCGAGGCGACAGGCACCGAGGCCGAGCGCCAGCATGCATTCGATTCGGTCGCGATGGATATTGCCGGCCGCCTGCGGATCTGGCTCGCCCTTCCGGAGATCCGCGCACGGATCGCGGCCGCGTAGGCCCCTAATTAAGGTGAACCAAGGCCAGTCGCGGCGTGCGGTCGATGACTGTGGCGTGGCCGGCATGAATCCTGTCCGCCAGCCCTGGTTTCTCGGTCCAATCGGCGCCGAGAATGATCCAGCCGGCGCCGGTCGTCTTCAGAACCGCCTCGAGTTGGTCATCGCCTGAGACGCGCGTCACGGGTTGCGCGGCCCAGAACGTCAGTGACGGAGCGCGGTAGTTCTGAATCCACGCCGGTCCGTGCGCGCGCGCGATTTGTTCGCCGAATCGCTTCCACGGATAGGCATCGTCCAACATCGGCCCGAGCGCGAGGAGCGCGACGAGCGGCGCCGCAAGCCCGACGCCGTAGAGCGCCGCGACGCGACCGCGGATCGGCAGCAGAATCACCAGCGCCGCGCCGATCAACAGCACCGCGCCGATCCGTATGTCTGCCGGCCGGAACGCCGATCCGTCTTGCGCGACGCCGACGCCGCCGATCACATCATGCGTACGCAACACGCCGTGCAACGACGGCAACACAATCAGCGACAGAGCCAACACCGTCAGTACCGAGGCAGCGGAGATCCACGCCAGCGACACCCGCTGGCGCGGCGCCTTTCTTGATTGGCTGAGAGAAATCAGGTCATCGAGGTAGAGACCAATGACGACGGCGAGGGGCGGTAGAAGGGCGAGCGAGTAAGTCGCCAGCTTGGATGCCGACGACGCGTAGAAGACCAGGCTGGCGACAGCCATGACGGCGGCCGTCAATCGAACCGAGGTCCGTCGATCGCCCTGCGGCCGGCGGACGCGGGCCATCGCGGCCGGTAAGAGCCCCGTCCACGGCATCAAGCCCACGAGCGTCCCGGCGATGAATGTGAGGGCGGACTGTCCGTGACGGACGGCGCCAGTGTAGCGCCCGATGTTCTGCGCCCACACGCTGGTCGCCAGAAACGTCATGCCGTGGCGCCACGTCATGGCGGCGTACCACGGCGCGGCGATCGTCATCCCGACCGCGCCGGCGATCGCGGCGTCACCGATCGCTTCGGTCCAGCGATGCCGCAGCGAGGTGACAAACGGCGCTGCGAAAAGTGCGCCGACGAGTGGCACGGCGACGGCCACTGGTCCTTTGGCCAGCAGGCCGTACCCGAGCGACAGTCCGATCAACATGCTCAGGCCGGGCGGCTTATTGTCCGGACTCGACACCAGCCACCAGATCAGCAGCAACTCGGTGACCCCGATGGACAGGACGACGGCGATCTCAGGATGGGCGGCTCGTCCGAAGATCTGAACACCGAGCGCGCTGGAGAGGACCACGGCCGCGCAGGCGCCGGATCGCGCGCCCGCAACGTTCGACAGGATTGCGGATACGAGCAGCACGAGCGCTGCGGCTTCGATCGCGCTCGGCAACCTGGCGGCCATGACACTCTTGCCGAACACCGCAAACGATCCTTCGATCAGCGCATATGCAAGGACGGGCTTGTCCCATCGAGCCTCGCCATTGAAGCGCAGGTCCCACCAAGCGCCGGACGCCACGCTCTCCGCTGCCGTCGCTGGATAGAACCCTTCATCCGGGTCGAACAGGGGTATCCGAGAGGCCGTCGCGAGCGATGCCACAACGAGGCCGAGCGCGGCGATGAGCGGGACGAAGCGGCGCGCCATGCTGCCCTCTAGCCGACTTGTGGCGCGCGCCCAGCCGGTTCACGCCTGTTCGAGAGCGCCAGATACGCCGTCGGCACAAGAAACAACGTCACCAGTGTCGAAAGACTGAGGCCGCCGATGACGGCCAGAGCCAGCGGTTTCTGCAATTCGGCGCCGGCGCCGAGCCCGAGCGCGAGCGGCAACAATCCGAAGAGCGTGCAGAGCGTGGTCATCAGAATGGGGCGCAATCGCACGCGCGCCGCCGCCAGAATCGCGTCGGGCATTGGCAGTCCCTCCTGATGCCGCATTTCGGCGAAGTCCAGCAGCACGATGCCGTTCTTCACGACGAGGCCGACGAGCAGGATCAGGCCCATCGCTGATGACACGTTGAGATCCGTGCCGGTCAGCCAGAGCAACCCGAACGCGCCGCCGAGCGACAGGGGCGCCGCACCCAGGATGACGACAGACGAACCGAACCGGCGAAACTGAACGACGAGCACCAGAAAGACCAGGGCCGTGGCAATGCCGGAGACGAGCAGCAATTCGCTGAAGGCCTTGCGCTGCGAATCGTATTGGCCGCCCACTTCCCACGTGTAGCCGAGCGGCAGCGGCGTGGCCGCAAGCATTTCGCGGATGTCTTTCACGGCGCTTCCCAGATCCCGATCTTCGAGCCGGGCCGTGATGAGCGACATCTGCCGCAGGTTCTCGCGCATGAGCTCGGGATCGCCGGGATGGTCGCTGATCTTCACCAGCGCGGCGGCCGGCGCCAATTGCCCGTCGCGACCGCGCACCATGGTCTGCGCGAGCCGTTCGGGACTGAATCGTTCGGAGTCGGGGTACCGGACGCGGACAGGAATCGTACGGTCGTTCAAGCGAAGATCCGTGGCCACGTCTCCCAGCCACGCATCCGACAATTGAATGGCAACCTGCTCGACGGTCAGCCCCAGACGGCCGGCCGCGGCAGGATCCACTTCCCACGTGGTTTCCGGCCCGCTTTCTTCCATGCCGACGATGTCCACCACGCCGTCAATCTTTTCGAGCTTGCCCTCGATGGTTTCGGTGACCTCAGTGAGGCGCTCGAGATCGTCGCCAAAAATTTTCACCTCGATCGGATCGGGATTGCCTTCGAGATCGCCGAGCATGTCCTGCAGCAGCTGTACGAACTCGATCTCCGTGTCAGGCACGGCCTCGGTCAACTTGTCGCGAAGGTCGTTGATGATCTCGTCCGACGACCGGTCACGATCCGCGCGCGCTTTCAGGCGCACCAGCACGTCGCCGCTATTCATCTGGGTCGCGAACATGCCGAGCTCAGACCCCGTGCGACGCACGTAGGACGCGACCTCCGGCGTCTTTGCCAGAATCGCCTCAACTTTTTCGAGCCGGCTGTTCGTCTCTTCGAGCGTCATACCCGCCGGCGTCAGATAGTCGACGACGAATCCACCTTCGTCGGCCGCCGGCAGGAAGCCGGTGCCGGTCGGCACGTATGCGGCCACCGCACCGGCGGCCAGCACCAACGCCACCACCAGTGCCAGCAGCGGGCGCTTCAGAAACACGGGCAGGCTGCTGGCGTACCAGCGATCGATCGCGCCGCGCCGATCCGTATGTTCCGGACCGCCGCCGGATGTCTCGCGGTACGACGCGCGGGCCAGCAACGGAATCAAGTACAGCGCCAGGAACATCGAGATCAACACCGCGACCGAGAGCGTGATCGAGAGCGCCTTGAAGAAATCTCCGACGACACCCGAGAGCAGTCCGAGGGGGGCGAAGACGACAACCGTCGTGAGCGTGGACCCCACGATGGGCGCGACCAGTTCGCTGGTGCCGGCCTCGACCGCGTCAGCGCCGCCGCCGTCGGCCAGCCGGCGATGAATGTTTTCCACCACCACCACGGCATCGTCAATCACGAGGCCGATGGCGACGGCAAGGCCGCCCATCGACATCAGGTTGATCGTCTCGCCAAACAGCTTCATGAAGAAGAACGTGATGATGACCGTGATGGGCAGCGTGGACGCGGCCACGATCGTCAGCCGCCAGTTCCTGAGAAACACAAGCAGGACAAGCACAGCCAGAAATGCGCCGAGAAGAATCGCGTCACGCACATTGGCGATGGCGGACTGCACGAACTCGGCGAGGTCGTAGGTCTTGACGAGCTTCAGGCCGGCCGGCAGCGTCGTCTTCAGTTGTGCCAGCGCGTCTTCGAGGCCCTGCCGGACCGACAGGATGTTCGCGCCGACCTGCTGCGACACGCTGATGGCGGCCGCATTGCCGCCCTGGCCGACGATGAGAGAGGTGCGATCGGGCACGCCGTTGTGGACCGCGCCCAGATCGCGTACGCGAAGGGTGGCGCCGGCCTTCTGCACGACCGGCGTGTTGGCGATGTCGTCCGCCGATTTCCAAAGTGCCGACACCACGACGAGATGCTGCACCCCGTTTTGCGGATAGTGGCCGACGGGCAGCACGAGATTGGCGCCCTTCAGCGCGGCCGCCACGTCGTCCACCGTCAACCTGGCGGCGAGCATCCGGCTCGGGTCGAGTACGACTTCGATTTCGCGCGTGTCGCTCGACAGCACGCCGACTTGTCCGACGCCCGGCACACGCGAGAGCGCCGGACGAATCACATAGAAACCGTAGTCGCGCAACTCGGCGGACGAAAGACCGCCCGTGAGATTGACCGCGTAGATCGGAAACACGGCCGGTGTCTGGCGATCGACGACCAGATCGAGATCGAGCGGCAGATCGTTGCGGATCTCCGCGATGCGGTTCTGGACCATCTGCAGGGCGACCACGGTGTCGGTGCCTGGCGCGAACTGCGCGGAAATCTCGGTGGCGCCGCGGAAGGTTCTGGAACGGACGCGGCGCACGCCCGGCACTTCCATGATGCTCTGTTCGAGCGGCCGCGCGACGGTGAGCATCATCGACCGTGCCGGCGTGCTGCCCGAATGTGCGATGGCGACAATGCGCGGAAACTCCAGCGGGGGATAGATGCTGCTGGGCAGCGAAACGTAGGCGAACGCGCCCGCCGTGACGAGCAGGACGGTCAGCAACAGAACGGCGCGGGATTGCTCGCGGGCGAAACGCGCGGGATTCATTTTTCCTGAACGGTAATGGCGGCGCCTTCAGGCAGGCCGTCCTGGCCACGCACGATCACGCGGTCGCCGGCCTTGAGCCCTGTCGTGACCTCGACCAGCGTCGGCGTCGACATCCCGGTGGCGACCGGATACTTGTGCGCCTTGTTGTCCGCGCCGGCGACCATCACGAAGACCTCGTCATCTTCCTCGAGCAGCGCCGCGGTCGGAATGACGACCACATTCTTGTGTTCCTCGCCGACGATGTGGATTTGGACCACCGTGCCGGCGGCGAGCGACGTGGGTTTGGCAAACGTGAGCCGCACGTCCGCGGTCGCGGTGAGCGGATCGACCTGGGCCGCTTTCGTGGCCACGCGCATCAGTTCAAGATCCTCATGACCCGGTTGCCGGATCTGGGCTTCGTGACCGATGGCGACGCGCGAGAGATCCGAGACCGGCACCGACGCGACGACCTGCAGTTGCGCGGGATTAATGACGCGCAACACCGGATCGCTGGCCGCCGGTTCGACAAAATCTCCGGGGTTATGGAAGCGTTTGGCGACGACACCTGGAAACGTCGCATGCACTCGGGTGCGCGCCGCGAGCGCTGAGGCGGCATCCACCGCGCTTTTGGCTTGTTCGAGGTCCGCGGCCGCTTCGGCCTGCTGGCGCGTTGCGTCTTCCACTTCGCGCGGCGCCGCCACGCCCTGGCTGAGCAGGGACTTCAACCGGTTCAGGTTCGAGTTGGCGTTCTCGAGTCGGGCAGACGCTTGCGCCACCGCGGATCGTCGAGCCGAGAGATCCGCCGCCAGCGTCGGAATATCGAACTGGACGAGCAGATCGCCAACCTTCACCACGTCGCCTTCGGCCTTGGGAATGGACACGACCCGAGCGGCCTCGGGCGCGACGACCGTCAACTCGGCGCCGGGTGCCGGCGTCACGACGCCAGTTGCCTCAATGACGCCGCGAATGACATCGACCTTGGCGACTTCGACAACCACGGGAACTGCCGCCTCCGTCTCGATTTGTTCGACGGGTGTGCCGCGGCAACTCGTCAGCACGAGCAGGGCTGCGGTCATCGCAGCGCGAGATCCGGCGGTGCGGAAATGCGTTCCGGTCATCTGATGGGTGCTCCAATCGCGCGTTCGAGATCGGCGATCGCGCGCTGATAGTCGAGCCCGGCGTCGAGTCCACGCTGACGGGTGTCGCGCGCCAGGAGCAGCGCCTGCACGAGCGCCGGAAGTCCGGTCTGGCCGCCCGTGTACGCGGCCTGGGCCTGCCGCTCGAATTCGAGCGAGAGCGGCAGAATCGTGTCCTGGTACCGGATCATCCGTTCACGTGCCGCCGTGGCGCGCGCCAGCGCTGCGCCAATGCCGCCGGAAATGCGCGCGAGGACGACGGCGCGTTCCGCTTGCAGCCGCGTCAGCGTCCCGGCCTCGAAGAGCACGGTGGACTTGTGCGTGGTGAAAATCGGGAGGGTGACGCCGAAGTTGAAGCGCCAGCCGTAGCGGAACTCCGGCTCTGCGTCATACACGAACGCGCCACCCGCCGCGATGTCCGGCATCTTCAGCGACTTGCTCAGATCCACTCTGGCTGTTTGCTCGGCGATGCGCCGGTCGATCACCTGCAACTCACCATTGACCATCGTCGCTTGCGCGAGCGCGTCGGCTGCCGACGGCAGTGCGCCGGCGGTGAGCGTATCGGTGAGCGTGAGCGGCGCGTCAGCGGGCTGACCGAGCAGCGTGTTCAGATCCGCACGAGCTGCCGCAGCTTCACCGCGCGCAGCGGCGACGTCATTCTCGCCATTCGCCAGCACGAGCTCGGCCTGCGTCAGATCCGACTGCGGAACGTCGCCGGCCGTGACCCGGGCCCGAGCCGCGTTGCGCGCACGCTCGGCCAGGCCGCGGAGATCGTCGGCAATTCGCGCGCGCTCGTCGGCCGCCACGACCTCGAAGTACGCATGCCGCACGTCGTTCCGGACTTCATTGATGATGCGCGCGAGATCGGCTTCGCCGACGGCCAGCGTGGCATTGGCGACGTCCAGTCGCCGGCCACGCTTGCCGCCCAGCTCGATCGGCAGTGTGGCGGTCAGCGCCTGCCGCGGCGTTTCCTTGGTCAACTCGTACGCGATCTCCGGATTCGGCCGCTGGCCGGCCACGCCGACGCCGGCCTGGTCGATTGGGCGCTGCAGGCGCGCGGCCGCGATCGACGGATTGGCCGTCAGCGCGCGCTCAATTGCCGCCGGCAGCGACAGTCCTCCCGTCGCCGGTGTTTGTGACTGCGCTTCCGCATGCGCAGTCGCAGCAATGAGCATCGCCGCGGCCGCGATCGAGTTCAGAATCCGTGTTGTCTGACGCGCCATCTCCCGCGAGCTCGTACCTTACTTCATGCCGTACACGAGCACGTGGAAGGATTCGGGATCGTAGCCGCGGCCGCCCGTTGCATTCGGCTTTGCGGCGGTCACGTAAATCTTGTGCGTCCCCGCATCCAGGCTCATCGTGCGCGACCCGGCCGATGTATCGAGCGTCTGGACGACCGTCATCGTGTCGCCGGCGACTTTGGCAATCGTGATCTTGCCGTCGCGGCACGAACTGAATGCGAGCTTGGTGCCCGCGTCATACCAGGTGGCGTCCGTGCCGCCGCAAATCGGCACCGAGGAAACAACCTTGCCGGTGGTCGAGTCCATCATCACCATGAACCCGCCCGCGCCCACAAAGAGGCGGTGCGTCGGAATATCGAGTGCCATGCCGGTCGGATCCGCGCCGGGCGCGACGGACCAGCTCGCCACGACTTTCTTCGCAGCCGCGTCGATGACGTCGATCTGGCTCTTGTCTTCGATGTTGACGAAGACTTTGCCGGCGCCATCGGCCTGACCCGTCTCCGCCACGCCCGTGAGCGGAATCACGGCCAGGACCGCACCCGTCTTCGCATCGATCTGCGTGGCCGAGTGTCCGGTGTGATTGAACGCCCACACCTCGTTGCGCTTGGCGTCGAAGGTGATGGCGTCCGGATTCGCACCGCCGGTGTCGATCTTGCTCAACGTCGCGAGCGTCTTCGGATCGACCACACTGAGCTTGTTCTCGCGGCCGTTCGTCGTGAAAATTTTGCCGGCGCCCACCGCGATGCCGTGAACACCGGGCGTGTCCATGATTCGGCCAACCACCTTATCTGTCGTGGTGTCGATCACCACGACCTCGGTGCTGTGCGACACGTAGAGCCGCTTGCCCGCGCTGTCCGCGAACGAGTAATCCCACTGCGCCGGACCGGGGCCGCCGATGTGCACATCCGCGACCTGTGAATACAGGCCCTGACCCGCAACGTACCCGCCGAAAAGCGATACCAGGGCCGCGACGACAACAGCTGAATGACGCATACAAGGGGCTCCCGCGCTCATCATGGCAATCCAAGCTGAAGAATGTCTGAAAACCCGCCGGGCCGCTGTACGAAATGGGACGCGTCTAGAATGGCGGAACATGCGCGTGTTGCTCGTGGAAGATGATCCAAGAATGCGCGCGCTCGTGCAGCGCGGGTTGGCCGAACAGGGTCACGCCGTGGACGTGGCGGAAGCAAGCGGCCCGGCTCTGGCGCTCGCGCGTCAGTCCACCTACGACGTGATGGTGTTCGACGTGATGCTGCCGGGTCCGAGCGGCATTGACCTCGCCAGGTCCCTTCGGCAGGCGGGCAATGCCACGCCGATCCTGATGCTGACCGCACGCGACTCGGCTGCGGACATCGTCACCGGCCTTGACGCCGGCGCCGACGACTACCTGACCAAGCCGTTCGCCTTTGCCGTGCTGCTCGCGCGCCTTCGTGCGCTGGGCCGCCGCCCGCCCAGGGCGCGGGACGAGAATCTGTCGGTCGCGGATCTGCAGATTGACGTGGCCAGTCACACCGCAATGCGGGGACGCACGGTGTTGCCTCTGACACCCACCGAATTTCATCTGCTGGCATGTTTGATGCGGCGCCCCGGCCGCGTGGTGACGCGCGAGCACTTGATGGATGAGCTGTGGGGCGCGCGCGACGTGTCGAGCAATACGCTCGACGCGTTCGTGAAATCGCTTCGTCACAAGCTCGATGGTGACGATCGTCCGCGGCTGCTGCATACGATTCGCGGCATCGGGTACTGCGTGCGCGAAGAGTCCGAGTCATGAAGCCGCTCTCGATTCGCGTGCGTCTGACCGCCGGGTATCTCGGCGTCCTCACCGCCGCGACGCTGTTGCTGGCGGGCGGCGTGTGGGGATTGTTTCGGCAAAGTGCTATTCAGGCTGCTGACGCGAGCCTGGCAGGCCGGGTTGACGGCACGCGACGCTTCATCGAACGAATTCAGCGCGAGCTGCCGCCCGAGGAAGTCAGCGACGAGTTCAAGGAATTTGGCGACATGACCCGTGGCGAGGCGTTGGTCGAAGTGATCGACGAGCGCGGGCGAACGCTGCACGCACCGGCGATGAACGGATGGGAGCGATTGCGCGTGTCGCCGTCTCCTGTGGACGCGCTCCGCGTAGAAGAGCGGGAAGTCGCGGGCGTGCCGTTCCGCGCAGTGGCGACGGAAATTGTCGTGGATGGTCACCGATTTCAGCTGTGGGCCGCCACGTCGATGGGCGACGCGTACGGTTCGTTGAATCGTCTCGGATGGCTGCTCGCCGCGCTCGTTCCCGGTGTCCTCCTGATCGCGGCGGCCGGCGGGTTCTGGATCAGCGGACGCGCACTCGCGCCGGTCGACCGGATCACGCGCGATGTGAAGTCTATTTCCTGGCGCAATCTCGACCGGCGGCTCGACGAGCCGCCGGCGGATGACGAACTTCGCCGGCTCGCGGTCACGTTCAACGCCATGTTGGCCCGGATTCAGTCGGCGGCGGCCGAAATGGCCCGGTTCACCGCGGACGCGTCTCACGAACTGCGAACACCCGTCTCGCTGACGCGAACCACCGCGGAAGTGGCGCTTGGCCGGGAGCGATCGGCCGACGAATACCGAGCCGCTCTCGTCGAGATTTCAACGCAGATGGAACGGATGTCGGTGCTCGTCAACGACCTGCTGCTGCTGGCGCGGTCGGACGCCGGTGTCGAGCCCGCCGCCACCGCAACGGTGGACCTCGGCGCACTCGTGACAGAGACGACCGACGCGCTCCGGCCGGCGCTCGCGCGCGAAGGTATCGCGCTCGCCTTGCACCTCGATGTGGCGCCAGCGTCGTTCACCGTGACGGGTCACGCCGAGTCCCTCCGGCGCTTGCTCGTGATTCTGCTCGACAACGCGATCAAGTACACGCCGCGCGGTGGCCACGTGCTGGTGCGCGTGTGCCGGGCGTCGGAGGGCGTCGCGATCGACGTGATTGACTCCGGCACCGGGCTCGATGCGACAGATCGGGTGCGCGCGTTCGACCGCTTCTATCGCGGCACGGTCGCGCGTCAACAGGCGCCGGAGGGCAGCGGCCTCGGCCTCTCCATCGCCCGCACCATCGTCGAACGCCATGGCGGCGTGATCAGCCTTGCGCCGGGCCCCGGCGATCGCGGCTGCTGGGCGCGCGTCGTGCTCTGACGAAAACGACCTCGGGAGTCGTTTTCGACGGAAACGCAACTGTAGGAGTCATTTTAGGAAAGCGACTCCTGCGGTTGCTTTTTTATCGAAAACGACTCCCGAGGTCGTTTTGGTGGATCTCAGCCGCCGCGCGCTGACCGCTTTCGACCGCGCCGTTCATGTAGCCCTGCCACCTGAAGCTCGTGTGCTCGCCGGCGAACAGAATCCGCCCGGCCGGATGCGCGAGCAGCTCTCTCTGGCCGGGATCCCATCCTTTGGGAAAGACGACGTAGCCGCCGCGGGACAGGGGTTCGTCTTCCCATGCAATGGCGCGCGCGTGCAGAAGGCGCGACGGTGTGCCGAGCCACGACAAGCCGGCCGCGACGCCCACGGGGCCGTGCCGGTGAAGATGTGTCTGCAGTTCGTGCGACGCGCCACCGCCGGCCAGAAAACTGAGGATGCCGGCACGGCCGCGCTGTTCCTCGTTGCCATCCCACACCGCGCCGGTTGGCTGATTCGATCCGATCAAACTTGGCCGGCCGCGCCGCCAGAATCGCGAGGCAAATTGCAGGACCAGTCGCGTGGCCGCGCCCATCGTCACGGTGCGCAGCGCCTGCCGCTGGCGGGGCGGGAGCGCAGGGTCGATCACGATCTCTGCGACGACCGATGGCGGAACGGCGAGGATGCAATAGTCGGCGCGGATGATCTGTCGTCCGCGCGCCCCCTCAATCGTGACGGCCACGCCCGTCGCGCGATGGCGAATCGCGCGCACGACGACGCCGAGCTTCGGCCGCTGGCGCAGTGATGCGGCGATCGCCGTGGCGATACGATCGTTGCCGCCCGCGATGCGAAACATCCCACCGTCACCGCCAAAGGGATCCCCGGCGAAAAAGTCCACGAGTGCGAGCAGAGAGAGCTCGTCAGGGTCCGCGAGGAACAGACCACGAAACGCGCGCATTCGTTCAAGAAGATAGTGGCGCGTGGCGGTACCGCGAACGCCGGGCAACTCCCGGATCCAATCGGCAACGGAGATTTGTGACAACGTCCGCGCGATCGTTCCGTCCCAGCGTTGTTCACCAAGCTTGTAGTCGCGGACGACCGAGGCGAGTGGCGCCTGAATTTCCTCAAAGCCTGCCGTCATGGAGTGCAGACGGAGCCGGCCGGCGCGATCGGGGCCGTAGTAGCCGAATCCGCGCGCGAGAATCGGCACGCGCGTCAAGTCAAAGCGCTTCGCGAGGCCGATGACGGCCAGTTGCTCCGACTCGATGATGTCGGCACCGGCCTCCGCGTGCTGGCCCGCGGCGAAACCGTCGCGCCACGTCCAGACCCGGCCCCCGACGCGCGGGCGTGCTTCGACGACCGTTGCGCGATGGCCGCGATCTTCCAGTTCCCGTGCGGCTGCCAGGCCCGCGAGTCCTGCGCCGGCGATGACGACATGCATACCCACGACCCGAGCATATCGCCGATCAGAATGGCCCTTTTTCGAGAGGTGGGAGAACCGGGGCAGTAATCGGCACGCCGATGCCCACAACAACGCAGCCGCGACCCTTCAACGACCGTGTTTCACGGCAGATCGCGAGGAATGCATCCCACGGATGCCTTCGGGACGTGGCACTGCCTTTGCCTATTCAACTGGCGTTGCAGTTGTGCGCCCGGACGTGTGTGGCGCAGGAGGAAATCCTATGCGTACTCTCATGCTGACACTCGCGATTCTCGGTGGCGCGCTGACGCTCTCGTCGCAGCCGACCTCGTCCTCGGCGTCCTCGGCGTTCTCATCGGGCGCGGTCATTGGCGTCGCGACCCTGAACGCTTCTTCGGCGATTCAGGATGTGAAGCCGCCGCAGCCGCCGCAGATCAACGTCGAGGTGAAACGCGACGGTGGTGGCGGCCGGTGGTACATGAGTCCGACGTGGATGGCGATCGGCGCCATCGCCGCGGTTCTCGTAGTCCTCCTGATCGTGCTGGCCGCCCGCGGCAGTGGCGGCGGGACGACGGTCGTCCGTGGATAGGCGACGAACCATGATTCCGCCGCGCGTGTGGCGGCCGCTGTTCGCTATCGGCGTGCTCTGCCTGACGACGCCCACCGCATGCGCCCTGCGCATGCGATCGGCATCGGTCGTGCCGCCTCCCAGTGAAATGGCGGAGTTTTGGAACGAGCCGGTCGACCTCCCCCAACGCGACTTGCTCAATGGTCCGGGCGGCATCCAAAGCCGTCCGGACACCAACGACGGGTTCGAATTCTTGAATGTCGATGCGTCCGGCGCCAGTTCGGGCTATCACGTGCGCGACAAGAACGGTCATACGTGGAGCGTCAAGCTCGGCATCGAGGCTCAACCTGAGGTCGCCGTCTCGCGTCTGGTCTGGGCGATGGGATTTCATCAACCCGCGGCGTATTACGTGCCGCGTTGGACGCTGGTGAAAAACGGCGTCTCGACGGATGAACCGGCCGGCCGATTTCGCCTGACGCCCGACCACCTCAAAACATCCGGCACCTGGAAGTGGCACAAGAATCCGTTTGTGGGCACTGAGCCGTTTGGCGGACTTGTGGTCCTGATGGTCATGGTCAACAACTGGGACATCAAGACCTCGAATAACGCGCTGTTCGAATTCGAGACGTCTACCGGTGGAGCGGCGCGGTGGTTCGTCGTCAAGGACCTGGGCGCGTCGCTGGGCCGAACGGGCCTGACCGGCGGGTTCATTGGACCGTTTCACGGCACGAAGAATCGTCTGGATGATTTCGAGAAGGAGGGTTTCATCGCCGGCCTCTCGGGTGACCGGGTGATTCTCCATTACGAGGGCGCGGCTTACGTGCCAGCCCTTCCGGACGTGGTTCGTACCTCGCATGTGCGGTGGATTGCGGAACGCCTGGCGCGTTTGTCCGACGAGCAGTGGCGGCACGCCTTTCAGGCCGCAGGCTACTCAGGCAACGAGGTTGACCGATACGTCAGCCGGCTCAAGGCCAAGGTCCAGGAAGGGTTGCGGAAGACCGACGGCCGCGACTGAAGGTAGACCGCGGTGTTCGGGTCGGTCAATCATTAGCCATGCGCTGGCTGACACTGATTGTGCTCCTCGCGATTCAAGCGCCCAACGCCCGTTCCGGTAATCCGATTCTGCAGGGCTGGTACGCCGATCCGGAGGCGCACGTCTTCGACGGGCAGTACTGGATCTATCCGACGTACTCCGCGCCATACAACCAGCAACTGTTTCTCGATGCGTTTTCCTCGCCGGATTTGGTGACATGGACCAAACATGAGCGCGTGCTCGACGCCGTGAACGTGAAATGGGCGTCACGCGCCATGTGGGCGCCGTCGATCATCCTGCGCGACGGCTGGTACTACTTGTTCTTTGGCGCCAACGACATTCAGAACGATCAGCAGGTGGGTGGCATTGGCGTGGCCCGATCGCGCAGGCCGGAGGGACCGTTCGAGGATCATCTCGGCCGGCCGCTCGTCGACAAGTTCCATAACGGCGCGCAGCCGATCGATCAGTTCGTCTTCAAGGACACTGACGGGACCTACTACCTTATTTATGGCGGTTGGCGGCACTGCAACATCGCCAAGCTGAATGCGGATTTCACCGGGTTCGTGCCGTTTGCCGACGGCACGACATTCAAGGAGATCACGCCGGACGGCTACGTCGAAGGCTCTTACATGTTTATCAAGGACGGGAAGTACTACTTCATGTGGTCGGAAGGCGGGTGGACCGGTCCCAACTACGCGGTGGCCTACGCGATGGGTTCATCGCCCTTCGGGCCGTTCGCGCGCGTCGGCAAAATCCTGCAGCAGGATCCGACCGTCGCCACCGGCGCCGGCCACCATTCGATCGTGCAAGCCCCCAAATCGGGCCAGTGGTACATCGTCTATCACCGCCGGCCGCTTGGCGAAACGGACCGCAATCATCGCGTGGTCTGCATCGACGAATTGAAGTTCGACGCGACCGGCGCGATTCTGCCGGTCGTCATCACTAAAGACGGCGTCGCCCGCGATCCCGCGAGGTAGCGCGGCGGACCCTTGGACCCTTGGGACCGGACCCTTGGACCTTGGGACCTTGGGACCCTTGGACCCTCTACTGCCCCGGCCCGCCGCCGCGCGGCGCAGACGATGGCGGCACCATGCCCTGTAGACGCATGTAAGTCACGATGTTGCCGTAGTGCTCGTTGATGTGCTGCGTGTCGTAAATCAACGCGCCAATCTTCGACCGGTTGCCGGTGCCGTTGCGCTCCAGCATGTTCTCGGTCGTGACGGCGGCAAACGCTCTGTCGCACCGTGCGAAGGACTCGGCGAGCGCCTTCACGATATCCGCCTTTTTCATGTCCTTGCCCGCATCGGTCGGCTTGCCGCCGTTGTCGAGACGCGGCTGCGCCGCGGTTTCGCCGGCGAGCAGAAAGCACGCGCCGTTGTTGTCATCAATGATGTGGGAGAGCAACCCGCCCCACGTGCGGACCTCGGGCGTGGGTGACCAGCTGTACTTGTCTTCCGGGAACTGGTCCGCGGCCTTCGTCATGTTGTTCTTAATATTGTTGAAAATGGTCTGCACTTCGACCACCAGCGTCGGCAGGGGACGCGGCTGCGCAGGGGCGGCGGTCTGCTGGCGCGCGGCGGCGCCAACGGCAAGAACGGCCACACAAATCACGGTCAAGACAAAGGCTTTCATAGACACTCCTCGGCTACGGGGTTCAGCGCCGCCCTAGTTTATCGCGCAGCGGTCGCCAGCGCCGCGGCAATCGCGTCGCCGGTCACTCGAAAATGGGACGCGTGCCAGGACACAGCGCCGTTCTTGATGACGAGCGCCTGCGGCGACTCGTGCCGCACGTTGAACCGCGCGGCGATGTCGTTCGACAACTTTCGACCGGCATGCACCGACACCACAAAGACCTCCGCCCACGGTGCGCCCGCGATAAAGGCCTCGACCTCCTCGTGGGCCATCGCACTGGTCCCGCACGTCGCGCTGTGCTTGAAGATCACAATCGGATGGTCGTGCGACCGCGCGAGCGCCGCATCAAGATCGGCCGGGGATTCCAGAATCTGCATTGCGTACATTGTCCCTCGATAGATCGATAGATCGATAGAGAGATCGATCGATGTGCTAGTGTCTGCCCCATGTCGCTCGGACCCCTCGATTGGGTCATCATTCTGGCGTCGCTGTTGGTGTGCTTTGTGCCGGCGCTGTTCTTCGGCCGGCGCGCCGGGCGCAGCACCTCCGAGTTCTTCGCGTCGGGACGCGCCGTGCCGTGGTGGCTGGCCGGCCTCTCGATGGTCGCGACCACGTTCAGCAGCGACACGCCCAATCTGGTGACCGACATCGTTCGCCGCAACGGCGTGGCGGGCAACTGGGTGTGGTGGGCGTTCGTGCTCACCGGCGTCGCAACCGTCTTTTTCTACGCGCGTCTGTGGCGGCGATCGGGCGTGATGACCGATCTCGAGTTCTACGAGATTCGCTATTCCGGCCGAGCCGCGTCCATCGTCCGCGGCTTCCGCGCGGTCTATCTGGGCCTGTTTTTCAACTGCATGATCATGGCCACCGTGAATCTGGCGGCGTGCAAGATTGCCGGCATCCTGTTCGGCCTGGAGCGCTGGCAGACGCTGGCACTGGTTGGCGCGCTCAACGTCGTGTTCGCGACGTACTCCGGCCTGTGGGGTGTGCTCGTCATCGACATGACGCAGTTCTTCATCAAGATGTCGGCCGTGATCGCCGCCGCGTACTTCGCGGTGACGTCGCCGCAGATTGGCGGTCTCCACGGACTGATGGAGAAGTTGTCGACACGTCGCGGGCCCGGCGGGATCGACTACACGAGCATGCTGCCGGACTTCAGCAGCAACTGGGATTTGGCCGTGGCCGTGCTGATCATGCCGATCGCCGTGCAATGGTGGGCCGTCTGGTATCCCGGCGCGGAACCGGGTGGCGGCAGCTACATCGCGCAACGAATGCTCGCGTCCAAGTCGGAGAAAGACGCGCTACGCGGTGTGTTGTTCTTCAACGTCGCGCATTACGTGCTGCGGCCCTGGCCCTGGATTCTCGTCGCGCTCTGCTCGATCATCGTTTATCCGAATCTGTCGGATATTCAGACGGCGTTCCCGAAACTCGATCCCACGCTACTCGGCCATGACATTGCCTATCCAGCGATGTTGAAGTTCCTGCCCGTGGGATTCGCGGGGTTGATGGTCGGCGGTCTGATCGCGGCGAACTCATCCACGATCTTGACGCACCTCAATTGGGGCGCGTCGTATCTGGTGCACGACTTCTACCGGCGCTTTGTGCGGACCGATGCGACCGAACAACACTACGTCCGCGTCGGCCGCTATGCGACCATTCTGCTGTTCGTCTGTTCGTCCGCCACGGTCTACCTCATGGATTCGGCGAAAGACGCGTTCGACATCATTCTGCAGATTGGCGCCGGCACCGGGTTGCTGTATCTGGTGCGGTGGTTCTGGTGGCGCGTGAACGCATGGTGTGAAATTGTCGCGATGACCAGCTCGCTTGCCGTCTCCGTCGCGCTGCTCGTGCTCGCGAAGGGCGGGACGCATTTCAGCTCGCATGCCGCACTGCTCATGACGGTCGGCGTGACGACCGTGTGCTGGGTCGCGACCGCGTATCTCGGCCCGGCCACTGACCGGGCCGTGCTCGTGGATTTCTACCGCAAGGTCCGGCCGTTCGGCCCCGGATGGGCGCGCATACAAAAGGAAGCCGGTGTGATGGACGCCGGCGCGCCGGTGGGGGACAGCATTCCGCGGGCCCTGCTCGGCTGGGTCGCCGGCTGCGCCGTCATCTGGTCCGCCCTGTTTTCGGTCGGCAACTTCCTCTACGGCCGCACCCTCCAGGCCTGGATCCTCTTCGCCGTCTTCGTCGTCGGCACCGCCACCCTCACCTGGGTCATGCGCCGGCTCTGGCCCGAAGGACCTCGGGAGTCGTTTCCGCGCTGAACGGAAACACGGGTTTCCGCCCGCGGTAACCTGTGTTTCCGTTTTGCCCGGAAACGACTCCCGAGGTCGTTCCGGCCAGCCCGCGTTCCCGGGCGTCAAAAAAGCCGCGTGTTAAGATTCAGATGGTCATTGGAATGAAACGAAACAGCGTGGTTTTGCTCGGATTTTCCGTTCTCGTCCTCGCCAGTTGCGACACCGGGGGTCCCTCGACGCCCACGACGCCGACCACCCCTGGCGCGACGTCGATCACCCAGGTCCTGGCCGGCACACTCACGCCTGGGGACGCTCCGATTCATGGTTTCACGCTGCCGGCCACGCAGGCGCTACACATCACGCTTGGCAGCCTGACGAACTCCGCCGGTTTGCCCCTCGGCTCCACGGTGACCCTCAAGTTCGGCGTCCAGACCGCTGCGGACCCGACCGTTTGCGATCCGCTGGTCAGCCTGTCCGCGACCGCGGCCCTGAAGTCCCACATTAATCTGACCGTCTCGACCGGCACGTATTGCGTGTCGCTCTCGGACACGTCGGGCGTGCCGACCTCGGCCAAATACTCGATCCGGATCGTCTATGGCACCCCGTCAGATGCCAGCAGCTCCGGCACCATTTCGTATGCGAGCTCAGTGCTGCCCGGCGGCTACACCACGCGCAACTTCGCCGTCGCCGCCGCCGGCGTCGCCGCCATCACGATGGACTCGTTTTCACCGGCGTCGGCCGGCTCGATTGGCTTGGGCGTGGGAATCCAGCGCAACGACGGCACCGGCTGTGAACTCTCGACCGCCATCTCGACGACGCCCGGCGGCCAGCTGACCGTGCCCATCGATGCGGGCGTGTATTGCGTCAAGGTCTTCGATTCCGGCACGCTCGCCAGCCAAACCGCTTTTGCGCTCCGGATCCTGCATCCCTGAGGGCAAGTTAGCGGGACCTGTTAGACTACTCACGTCGCTTCCACCCGCGGTCCGGACCCTGTGCAAGTTCAGACGACGAACCGCGTCAGGGCCGGAAGGCAGCAGCGCTCAGTTGCACCTGTACTGTGCCGCAGGTCTTCCGGGCCGCGGTTGGGAGCGAAGGAAAGTCAGAAGTCAGAAGCCAAAAGTCAAAAGTGACCCTCGAACTTACTTTTGACTTCTGACTTCTGACTTTTGACTTCTTACTTTTCACGCCACACCGACTATTCTTTGCCTTATGTCCCACTTGGCTCTGGCCAGAAAATGGCGCCCGCAGCGGTTTGAAGACGTCGTGGGCCAGCGCGGCGTGGTCGATACGCTGAAAAACGCGATCACGAGCGGCCGTCTCGCCCAGTCCTTTATCTTTGCCGGCCCGCGCGGCGTCGGCAAAACGACCACCGCCAGGATTCTGGCCCGCGCGCTCAATTGCGTGAAAGGGCCAACCGGCGAGCCCTGCGGCAAGTGCGACGCCTGCACGGAAATCGCGGATGGCCGCGACATGGACGTCCTCGAAATCGACGGCGCCACCTACACCGGTGTTGACGCCGTCCGCGAAGTCATCGTCGAGCCGCTCTCGATTGCGCCAATGCGCGATCGCTACAAGATCTTCATCATCGACGAAGTTCACCGCCTGTCGAAGAACGCGTTCGACGCGCTGCTGAAGTCCATCGAAGAGCCGCCGCCCTACGTGAAATTCATGATGGCGACGACGGACCTGCATGCGGTGCCGGCGACGATTCAGTCGCGATCGCAGGTGTTTGAGCTGAAGACGCTGCCGTTCAGTTCGATCCGCGATCAGCTGAAGGCCGTGACGAAGAACGAGAAGGTCAAGATTGAAGACGCGGCGATTGCGTTGGTCGCCCGCGCCGCCGAAGGCAGCATGCGCGATGCGCTGTCGGCGCTCGATCAGATTCTCGCATTCACGAGCGACGCGGTCACGGCTGCGGATGTGAGCGCGGTGCTGGGCCTCATCGGCCGCGACACGCAGTTCGACATCGCGGAAATCGTGGCCCGCGAGGATGCCGCCGCGGTGTTTGATGCGGCCGGATCGGTCGTCGAAGCCGGCTTCGACCTGCGCGTGGTGTGCCGGGAGCTCGCCAGGCTGATGCGCGACCTGCTGGTCGTCAAGATTGATCCGGCGCGCCTGAACGATCCCGAGATCGCCTCCGAAAGTGAACGCGACCGCCTCAAGGCGCTGGCCGAGCACTATTCACGCGAGGATCTGATGCGCGCGTTCGACCTGCTCTCGCGCGCGGAGTACGAGATCAAGCGTTCGTCCCAGCCGCGGCACCAGTTCGAGATGACGCTGGTGGAGTGGATTCATCTGCGGAAGCTCACGCCGCTCAGCGAGCTCATGGCAGGTACGGCGGGCTTGCCCGCCGTAGCCTTGGCGAAGGCGGGTGCGACAGGTACGACAGGTACGCGAAAGTTCGAAGCTCCACGGCCGGCCGTGCCGGCCAAGTTCGCTTCGGTGCCCGCCCCAGCGCCCAACACCACGAACTCCGCACCAAGGACGGCGGTAGCGCCAAGCATCCCGAACCCCGAACCCAGAACCTCGAACCCGAGAACCCCGGAACCTCGGAACCCCGGAACCCCGGAACCCCACACCGATCTGAAGCCCGCCATCCTGGCCGCGATCCGCGAAGGGAACAAGGGCTTTTACGGGATGGTCGTGGCGCAGGCGTTGAAGATTGATGTGGCCGGCGACTCGATCGTGTTCACGTTTGCGCCGGCGCACAAGACGTTGCGGCCGCAGCTCGAGGCCAAGCGCGGGTGGATCGAAGGGCTCGCGCAGACGGTGGCGGGCCGCAAGATTGCTGTCGTCGCCAAAGACGGTGAGGCGGCGCCGGCGCCCCCGGCCGGGGCGGACCCGGTCAAGGACGCGAAGCACGCCGGCCTCAAGGCGCGGGCGAAAGCGGAACCGACGGTCCAGGCCATCCTGGACGTGTTCGGCGGGGAAATCGACACCGTCGAAGAAATCGAGTGAGGGCGCGGTATGGACCTGAAAAAAATGATGGCGCAGGCGCAGGAAATGCAGGACAAGCTGCAGCGCCAGATGGCCGAGATGAAGATCGGCGCCACGGCCGGCGGCGGCACGATCGTCGTGACCGTGAACGGCAATAAACAGATGTTGTCGATTCGCATCGATCCGGACGCGCTGACCGGCGGCGATGTGGAGATGCTGCAGGACATGATCGTGGCGGCCGTGAACGACGCGCACCGCAAGGTGGACGAAGCGCTCGCGAGTCACATGCAGGGCATGATGGGCGGAATGCGCTTGCCCGGGTTGTCTTAATGAAAAACGATCCGTTGGGCGAACTCGTTGCTGCGCTGCAGCGCCTGCCCGGCATCGGTGCGCGCAGCGCGCAGCGGCTCGCGTATCACATTCTGAAAACGCCGCGCGAGGAAGTGGACGCGCTGTGCGCCGCCGTCCTCTCGGTGAAAGATCGCGTCACCTACTGTTCGATCTGCAGCAACATCACCGCGATCGATCCCTGCACGTATTGCATTTCGCCCGATCGCGACTCGCGCGTCATCTGCGTCGTCGAACAGCCCGAGAACGTGTCGGCGGTGGAGAAGACGCGTGGATTTCGCGGTCGCTATCACGTGCTGATGGGCGCGATTGCGCCGCTGCAGGGCATCGGCCCGGACGAGCTCCGCATCAAAGGCCTGCTTGCACGTGTCGCGCAGGGCGGCGTCGAAGAGATCATCGTCGCGACCAATCCCAACGTCGAAGGCGAAGCGACGGCGCTCTATCTCGCACGGTTGCTCAAGCCCATCGGCATCAAGGTCACCAGAATCGGCATGGGTGTCCCGGTCGGCAGCGATCTCGACTACACGGACGAATTCACGATGTCGAAGGCGATGGAAGGGCGACGAGAGATGTGAGGGACCCTAGGACCTTTGGACCCTTGGACCCTTGGACCTTTCGAGTCCGCGTCTTCCCAGCAGCGCCAGTCCGACGCCTGCCCACACCAATACCCGAAGCGTCCTGACCAGCGACACCGTCACGCCAACTCCTGCCGGAAGCCCCATCGCACGCGCGACCAGTTCCGATCCGACCTGCAGCACGCCCAGCTGCAGCGGAATCATCTTAAAGACGACGTTCGTCAGGCGTCCCACCGTATCGAGAATGAATGCCGCGGCGATATGGGATTCGCCGGTGATGAGCCACAGCGTGAGCCACAGTTCCAGAAAGCTCAGCACGTGAAACGCCGCTTCCGCGGCGACGACCACACCCAACCGCGCGGTTGAATGGCCGGTCGATCCGTACGCCGTCTGTTCGAACGCGTGCACGCGCGCGGACAGGCTGGCAATCTGGCGAATCGGGACCCGCGCGAGCGTGGCGCTGACCACCGCGGGCTTGCGCCATGCCATGAACGCCGCCACGGTCAACACTGCGGTCATGCCGGCGAGCGCGGCGAGGCCGGCCACCCGCATCGTCGCGTCGATCGGATACACGTAAAGGAGCACGCCGGTGCCGGCCACGATGTAGAGCGCCACCGACACCGCGAATATGAACGTTTCCGCCGCGAGGGCCGCGAGTGCGCCCGTGACGCCGACCGATCCCAGCGCCGATCCCGCCGCGAGATATGCCGCTTTCGCCGGCTCGGACACGATCATTGATAACGGCGTGAGGGCGCCGACGGCTTCGCCGGCGATGATGGCGGCCAGCGCACGGCCCGGCGGCGTTTCCGCAGGAATCAGCGCGGACCACGCGGTCGATCGCGCCCCAAATCTGAGTAACGACAGGATGAGAATCCCGATGGCCCCCCACCATCCGACGAGCGTCAGGCCCTGCGTGATGTTTGCCACGCCGGTGCGATTCACTTGCCAGGCGAGCAGTGCCAGTCCGGCGGCGACCGCGATCGTGGACAGGGCGCGGCGGCGCGTCATACTTTCGGCGCCTTCGGGACCATCATGGCCGCAAGCATATAATCGTCGGGATGATCCCCGCCGCATACACCACATGGGTGGCCGCGCTGTTCGCGGTGGGCGGCTTGTTGACGTGTTTCGCCGGATACCGGCTCTTTCGCATCGTCCTGAGCATCAACGGGTTTCTCATCGGCGCCATCGTCGGATCAAACGTGCTCGGCGCCGGCAGCACCTGGGCGATGATCATGGGCGCCATCGTCGGTGGCGTCGCCGGCGCGTTGATCATGTACTTCGCGTACTTCGTGACCGTCGGCCTCATCGGTGCGGGGCTGGCCGCGATGGTGTTGCACTACGGATGGCGCCTCGTCGGTGGTGAACCGCCGACGCTTGTGCTCGTCATCGTCTGCGTCGTGGGCGCTCTAGGTGCGCTGCAGATTCAGCGTTACATGATGGCGGCCGGCACGGCGATCGCGGGCTCGTGGACGTTCATGATTGGCGCGCTGGCGCTCATGGGCAAACCCGAAGCGCTCAAGGCCGCGTCGGCGCCGGACGTCTGGGTGGTGTATCCGATCGACTTGCTTCCGCCGAACTGGTGGATCATGCTCGGATGGATCACCTTGATGGTGGTCGGATTTACGGTGCAACTCAAGACAACGACAGTAACTGGCAAACGGAAGAAGAAGGACACCAAATGACTTTCTCGAGACACGCGACGGTCGATTACACGGGCACGATCATGGAAGGCAAGGGCACGGCCACGGCCGGCACGGGCGCGTTCAGCGTGCCGGTGTCATTTCCGCGCCGTATCGGCGAGCCGGAAGGCGTGACCAGTCCTGAGGAATTGATCGCCGCGGCGCACGCCACGTGCTACGCGATGGTCGTGACCGGCGCGCTCGGCCGTGCCAATGCAACGACGACGAAGACGTCGGTGGTGTGCACGGTGACGGCGGACAAGGGCGACGCGGGCATCAAGATCGTGACGTCGAAGCTTGAAGTGACTGCAGTCGGTCTCACGGGCATGGACGCAGCGGCCTTCGAGAAGATGGCGAAGGAAGCGGAAGGCAAGTGCCCGGTGTCGAACGCACTGCGCGGATCGGTTGCGATCGAGGTCGTCGCCAAAGCGTGAGGTGACGCGCATGAAGCCAAAGAACACCATCTGCCTCTGGTTCGACAAGGACGCGGAGGAGGCGGCGCGTTTCTACGCCGCCACGTTTCCAGATAGCAAAGTCACCGCTGTCCACAAGGCGCCGAGTGACTATCCGAGCGGCAAGCAGGGCGACGTCCTGACGGTGGAGTTCACCGTGATGGGCATCCCCTGTCTCGGTCTCAACGGCGGCAAGACGTTCACGCACAGCGAGGCCTTTTCCTTCCAGGTTGCGACGGACAATCAGGAGGAAACGGACCGTTACTGGAACGCCATCGTCGGCAATGGCGGCCAGGAGAGTCAGTGCGGGTGGTGCAAGGATCGCTGGGGTCTTTCCTGGCAAATCACGCCACGTGTGCTGATGGACGCCCTGTCGGCCGGCGGCGCCGAAGCCAAGCGGGCGTTCGACGCGATGATGCCGATGCGGAAGATCGACATCGCCAAGATCGAGGCCGCGCGCCGGGGCTGACCTCTCAAATGTCGGGAACCCAGAAGACTCGCCCTGAGTTCTCGACTTTCTTCAACCCCAGGCCCGGCAGCTCATTTTCGGTCACGCCCAGATACGTAAAATGCGGCAGATCGGATGTCACCGTCTGAAACCATCCGTGCCGGGCGAGGATCGCGCGCACTTTGGCGTTGTCAAACTGTTTGACATCGAGCGCGAGCATTGACAGGTGCTGAGACGTGCCCGGCGGCGCCACGGAATAGATGATCGACTTGTCACGGCTCTGCGCAAAGAAGATGTGGTTCTGCTCGAGCTTCAGGATTTCAGGTACCTGATCGGACGGTGAGAGCCTTGTGATCCGATCGGCTTCGACTTGCGTCACCTTTTTCTTTCGAACCCAATAGGCAAGGCCAGGATTGACGCGGCTCGCCCACAGGTCCACTGTGTACGCGTAGCCACGGCGCGATGAATCCGCGGATCGCGGGTCAATGGAAAGGCGTGCGTGTTCGGCCTCGGCCCGCGCCTCTTTCAGCGCGTTCATCGCAGCGGATTGCAGGGAGACCGTGAACGCGCCAAACTTTTCACTCGAGGTGGACAGGCCCGATTGAAATGCGGTGACGGACTTCTCGTCTTCAAAGACGATCCGGCCTGGTGGAGTGGCTCCGCCCCGCGCAACAAAAACAGCACCGTATTCTCTGAGCAACAACCGCTCCGCGTCGTTCCGCGGCGTCGCAAAATCTCTCGGCAGGTTGTTGTAGTAGAGATCTTTCTGGCCCTGGTGTGCCGATCCCCAGCTCGCGAGCGTCAGGATCAGGATCTGACAGACGCGCCCTAGCGGCAGGCCGTAGACGCCGTAGTTGGGGTCGAGAAGCATGTCCAGTTCTGGTGGGTTGAGGTGTCACAGCATCACTCTGCAACGGCCTTTTGCGCAAGGACTGGGTGCCGTCGCCCAGATTTTGCTAAGATTGGGGTTCTTCCGTGGGCCGGGGGCGGCCGCAGAGGCCACCCCGCGCATCCTGTTCCTCGGTAGCTCAACGGTAGAGCATCCGGCTGTTAACCGGAGGGTTGCTGGTTCGAATCCAGCCCGAGGAGCCAATCTGAACGATTCTGCGAACCAAGCCGAAACCCGTCTAGCTCAAAGACTTCGACGTCCAGCTTCTGCGGGTGGACGGTAACCCGCTTGAGCAGGCACTGCAACGCCTCGGACTGCTCCGGAGCGGCCAGGGTGGCGAATGCCGATCGGAAGTCGCTCAGCGTCCGCTGAACAAGGGCCGCGTCATAGTCCCGGACGATCGACTCGTTGATCTGCTGCTGCAGAACGTCGTACTTGGTCCGTAGTGTCCGCTGGTCCGCTTCCAAGCTGCCTATAAGGGTTTCCAGTCGTTTGATCGAAAGTTTCCCCTGCCCGAGGGCCTTGATGTACCGGTCGAGCTCGCCCTCGATCTCATCGATCCGCTTCTTAACCCGTTTGGCTTCTCGCTCCAAAGGCTCCGTTTTGCGCTGAAGGTCTGAATTAAGGGCCTCGACGGACAGCCGGACGTATTCCTCGTTTTGAGCGAGGTCAGCGAGTTTTCCGACAACGACTCGTTCGACCAGATCCGCGTTGATGTGTTTGACCGAACACGCAGCGTTATTGACGTGGACGGTCTTTGTGCACCTGTAGTACGGAATGCGGTAGACCGAGGCGTCTTTGTGTTTCTTTTGCGTGTAATGGGGTGTCATCCACGAGCCGCAGACGGCGCAGCGAATCAAGCCCTTCAACAGAAACACCCGCGTCATTTTCGCTGTCGGATGGCTGCGGTCGCGTCGGACGGACTGCACGACCCGGAAGAGATCCGCGTCGATCAGTGCCTCGTGCTCTCCCTGAAATTGTTCCGAGTGGAATCGGATCAAACCGCGATAGATCGGATTCCTGAGGACTTGATCTAAGGCCGTCTTGATCCAGGGGCGTCCGGAACGAGTGTGCCAGCCGAGGCGTTGTAGTTCATCCCGCAAGCCCGCCAACGATGGGGCAGCCGCGAATCGGCGAAACATGAATCGGACGCGTTCGGCCTCTTCAGGGTGGACGGCAAGGCGCTTGTCAATTGCTGCGTACCCGTACGGCGTACATCCGCCGTTCCACAAGCCCTTTTGCGCCCGTTGGTGCATCTTGTCGCGCGTTCGGTCAGCCGTCATCTCACGTTCGAACTGCGCGAAGTCCAGCAGAACATTTCTGAGGAGGCGGCCCATGGGATTCTGTGTATCGATGCTCTGCGTCACCGAAACGAACTTGACGGCACTGCGATCGAACAGGTCCATCAGTTGGTGGAAGTCCCTTACCGAACGCGTGAGCCGGTCGATTTTATACGTCAGGATGCAATTGATTCGGCCATCCCGTAGATCGCGGATCATCTCCTTCAGGGCAGGGCGTTCCAAGGAGTCGGCAGAAAAGCCGCCATCCTCGTACACTCGATATACCGAATAGCCCTCTTGGCTCCTACAGTAGGCCTCCAATCGTTCGCGTTGGGTTTCCAGCGAACTGTAATCCGCGTCCGCCTGGTTTCGGCTGGAAACGCGCGTGTAGAGGCCGCAGATCGTGCCCTGCATCTCCATGGTGTCTAGACCGCTGAAGGCGAAGGGGATCGAGGCGTGAGCAGATCTATCACTGCGGCGACGGCGACAGTGAGCGCAGCTATCAATATTACTGGGCCGAGACACCGCGATTCCGGATTCTCTTCGACAATCGCCGTTCTTTCCGCATCTGTCGCCGTGCGCTGGACCCAAGACGAGGCGAACAAGTCGGCCTGAAGCTCTTTCATGCTCGGAGCCAAATTAGCTGCCGCTGCCTCATTGAGTGGTCCGAGGTGCATAGCGTGATGAGCAAGCTCATGCACGGCCGTATACCGCTGACGTCTGTCCGACTGAGCCCGATTCACGGCGATGATCCGGTCGTCGCCGATACAAATCGCAGCCCCGCTCACGAGGAGTGAGAAATCGACCGCCCAGACTTCGTAGCCCCCGTTCTCGATCGCTGTCGTCGTCTCAGCCCAGGTCCGGACCCTTAATTGAGACTGGACGCGCTGCGACTCCACAATCGCCTTGACCATCGGCAGAAGCGCGTCACAGACAGAACCGACCGCTGAGTACTTTTCGCGTGCCATTTCAGTTTTTCCGGCGATGCTTCAGAGCCAGTACTCGGATCGTCGCCAAGACCTGCTCTCGCTCAAGTTCGGTCAATTCGCCTGCCGCCCTCAATAACGCGGGCATATGCGGCTTACTCATCGCCGTCTGCAAGTCGCCGTCTGGTATGCGCCCCGCCTCGATAAGTAACGCCTCTCGGGGCTTCATATCCAGAATCTCGGCCAGTTTTAGAATTGTCCGATCGGAAGGCAAGCCGCGCCGGCGGTTCAGAATACGACTGAGAAACGCGGGTGAGAGTCCCGCGCGTTCAGCCAATTGATTCAGAGAAATGGGCTGACTGGCCATCTTGGCCCGGATAGTTCGAATGAACCCCGCCGGAGCCTCGTCCTTCAGTCTGCGGCGCATCGGGTCAGTTTAGGTCTCTAATGCCATTCTGTCAACGTTGTCAAAGTGGCAATGATGCGCCTCGGGAGTCGCCCCCGGGGCCATAGGGACCATTGCCACTAAGGCAATGCAATGTGCTAGTCTGTGTGTTGCCATATGGGCAACGCACATCGGCTTTTTGCGGTCGAAGTCCGTTTCGTTCCGATCTCGGTCGCGGAACGAAACGAACGTGAACACCGCCTGCAGACGCTGCTTCATCGCAGCGTGATGCGGTGGGCGTGCCAGCAAGTTGAGGAGAAGGCCGACGAGACCGCTCACGCCGTTACGGGAACATGATGAAGACAAACAAGCATCAGACACTGCTGTTGGTAGGCCAGCGCTCGGCCATTCATGCGCGAGATCTTGTCGAGCGATCAGGCTATAGCCCCGGGACCGCCAGGTCATACCTTTCGCATCTGGGCAGGCAGGGCTTGCTTGAACGTCAGGCCGGCCGGCACGTTCTGACTGAGAAAGGCCGCGACCGACTGCAGTTCTTCGAGGTTTCCGGCTGCGCAGATCCCGTGTGCCCGAGGTGTCAGGGGAAGGCCGGATACCTGTCCTGCCCGAGTTGCGGCCATCGCGTGCCAAGCCGATCGGCGCGGATTCTTAAGAAAAGAGACTTCTTTCTCGTGGTCCGCCATTCGGGCGTTTACTGTGCCCGTTGCGCTGCACCGATTCTGAGCGAGGCGCAGGCTCGTCTGTTTGGGATTAGCGAGGAGGACTAGATGCAACCGATTGGATGGAAGGTGCAACCCGCAGGATGGATCGCTCTGGCGATTGCGGTCGGAGTGGTCATCGTTGTCATGAGGAGGCGTCGCAGAGTCAATGACCCAGTAACGGCTGCCTCGCCAACGCAGTGACAACGGCTGTAGCACAACCCTGCACTTGTCACGCAGACTGCAACGTCAAGATCACCTCACGGCCCATTCGCTTTCGGAGTTGATCGCCAGCGCTCCGCTTATTCGGCGGTGGAAGGTAGCGCCGATTTGCCGGCAGCGGGCGACTCTCGGCGTGAACCTTACAAAGCCCATAGTCTGCAGCCAGATGTGCCAGGGCGGCTGAATTTGCCACAAAGACGCCACGTAGTACTGAGTCGCCAATAACGAGAACAGCTCGGCCCTTTGGCTTCAGCACGCGCGCCATTTCCTTGATCGCTAGACGCATCCCACGCAGGTAGCCCGTAAGCATTCCGTATGCTTGGTCAGACAGCTCTTCGGGTTCGTCGACTGCGGCCTGGATCGCCTCATCGACCATTAGATCGTCGAATGGAGTATGGACGTTCTCGGCACCAATTGACTCCGAACGAATGCTCCGGAGCGTTTCAAGGCTGTGGGCCATCCACACCAGGGACAGCCTGTGTCCCCTGATGTAGTCGATGGCGTTGAGGTACGGTGGCGACGTAATGACAAGATCGATCGAGCGCGAGCCAACCGGCAAGGCCCGGGCATCTCCATTTTCGATTCGAAGCGGCGCATGAGAACCGTCTCTGAAAGGTGCTGCCGCGAGGACTCTTCGAACAGAAGATAGAAATCCGTCAAATGGCCTAGTCGGCGCCTTGGCATAGACCTTGTGCGGTCGGCTGTGCGATACGTCCATTGCCAGGGAAACTCCGCCCTGTTTTACAATGATCATTCTGGAAAACGCGCACCACAGGAGCGTCCGCGTTACTTCGTCGTGCACGCGCCCAATATGTTGGGCTAGGCTCGCCAACTCTTGGCGGCAATCGGGGTCGAACCAGTATCGGGTGAATTTCTTGCACTTGGAATCAGCGCCTACAGGGTACGCGTCGGCCTGCGTGACGTGATGAGACTTGGCTTTCGACAAAACTTCCTCAGCCTTGCCTAGCACGCCGGCCTGGTCAAACGCGGTACACCACGCCTTCGTAATAAGCACAGCCAAAGGATCCATGTCGAATCCGATGGCCTTGTGCCCGAGTGACCTCGCAATAACGGCTGTCGTGCCAGATCCGACCATGGGATCCAGGATTCGAAGCGGCTTCTCGGAGGAATGTCCCTTCAGCAGATTCCATGGGATAGATGCCGCCATGCGGGCCGGAAAAGGATGAACGGATTTCGGGATCTGCATTGCCTGACTACTCTTGTGCAGAGTCACGATCCCGCCCCTATGGCAGGACCGCCTTTGATATTCTGAACAAACTGCAAGCTCCCTTGATACTTGTAGAACACCTTCGCCTTACCTGCAGCGTTACGGAAAATCTTGATATGGTGAACGGCGTCGGGGAACTTGCTTGCTTCGAGTTGACTCTTGCCCATGAAGCCCTTGGCCCGCGATATCGTCGATTGATTTGCGGACGCGCCATAGTCTTCGATTGAAGAGGACGTATGGATCGCGAGCGAGCCGGAGTTGTTGAGTGTGAGCGTCTCGATATATTGAATCAAGAAATCTGGAAGGGCCTCGTTGCCGATCTGAGCGCGCAAGGCCTGAAGAGTAGCCACTGATGTCTGATTGGTAAGTACTGTCTCGTCAAGCTCTGGCGAAAAATCAAAAAGGCCGAACGACATTTCACCCTTGTCAAGCGCCACCGTTGCCTTGTCCATGCTCGCGCTAGAGGCGACCGCTACTCTCCGGTCGCCGATCCACACCGGCGATCCTAGGCCGGCCTTAACTGTTGCCAAAGCTAGCCGATGAAACAAGAAACATCGGTGCCAGTCGGAATACAGAGCTGCCGGAATCGTCAGCTCAAAGTGTTCCAAGTATTCCTCTCGTGCTCCGAACATTCTCGCGCGCTGGATGTAGGTGTCCTGCTGAAGTCGGTGGGCGACGTTCCTCGTGAAGTACATGGAAATCAGGTTCGGGAAAGTGACTCCACGCGATACGATGTTACCGCCAATAATGATCGTGAATGGCGACGTTGGTTCAGTGGCACTATCGCCGGCGGCCTTGCGATCGCGCTCGCTGTTTAGGACCACCAGCGTTGCCCTAGACGCATTAGACACAACGTACTCGGTAATGTGATCTGCTTCCACAGCGGGGTAGAGTTTCGTCGCGGCAGCGTGAACCAGTTCCACCAGAGTGGAGAAGCCTGGGCTTGACGTGTCTGTCAGGGCCTGGACTTCCTGCTCGATCGTGGCCCGATCTGTCTCGTGGTCATCCTTCTTGCCGCTCGTGTGCACGAGCATCGTGTAGTTCTTTTCCTCGCCGTTCACATGTAGGTTGAGGTAGGCCGACGTGACCAGGAATCGCACGAGAGCATCGCGGGCGGCGGATGGGTCGGGGGGATTGTTCAGTAGAGTCAGTCGATAGGGAACTACGCTCTTGTCAATCGGGAAGAACTTATCTTGACCCGTGTACTTCGAATGCGCTGGAAAGCTGACCCACTTGTCGGTGTCGTTCTCGAACGTATTGTTGAGGTCAAGGCGGGCTGGAGTGGCCGTGACCCCGATATAACAGCCGGTATCGCCGATTAACTGGCCTACGAGTTCGTTGATTTTTGTCTTGGTGCCCTGGTTAATCTTCGCGTTCGGAGTCGCGTAGTCGGCCTCGTCGTCGATAACTGCGATTTGCGTTGCATTTCCCAGGCGTTCAATGAGTTTTTCGAGGTCCCGGGCATTTTTCTTGCAAAAAACCACGAGTTCCTGGTTTTGCTGAAACGTAAATGTTGCCGGCAGCTCGGAGAAACTGCGCGCCGCCGGTGCCAACCCGGAGGACTTGAATCGCTTCAGGTTTTGGGTCAGCAAATCAACGCTATCGTTCATCAGGTGGACAATCACGCGGCGACCGCTATCGAGCAATTTGGCAGTGAGGCAGATCATCATTTCCGTCTTGCCGCTCTGCGGTTCGCCGTAGATGACCAACGCTGTCTTCGGGCCTAGCTTTCCAAGCGCTCCTTCAACCGCCTGTTCGATACAAGCGGTGGGAATACCTTTGTTCTGCAATCTATTCAGTTGCTTGGCATATCTGTCCTGAAGTTGCGCCTTGGCCTTGAATTTGCTGATATCGAGCCCGCCCGCCATGGTTATTTCCCTCGACAGATTGCCCGCGCGGCCGGAGGACAAAGTCCCGGCCGCCCGAAGTGGCTGTCTGCCATTCCTGTGAACCTCGCCCAGAATTTCGCCCGGACGGGCCAGATCAATTCTCGGACTCGTAACGAGGATTAGCATTTATACACGCATTTCCTCTCCCGCACGGATCATTTCCTGCCACGATGGTGCATCTGACCGCACAAGGTCCATCAGCCGCGTCCGCAGGCTCCAATTTCTGGCCGCGACCGAGTCTCGCGAGTAGGTGAGTACGACCGAGGGAGGCGAGTAAGCTAGGTTGTAATGAATGATTGGTGTGAAAGTTGCCCTGGACGTGAGTTCGGAGAAAACTGACGATTTACCTCGATACAAATGCGGCCCGCACGCCTTGGTCCTACCGAGGGTCGCCATTGGCGAGGTACCGATAGAGAAGAAATCGTACCGTAGCGCTTAACGTCTGGTCGCGATCTCTTGCGAGCTTTCTCAAGAGCACAGTGTCCTTGGGGAGAAGACGTATGTGTAACTGGCCGCTTACTCGCTCCTTTTCTTCGAACTGATCCGCCTTCTCGAAGGTGTCGGCGTCACGCTCAGGCATCGGCCCTCTCAGTCGATTCAGTCGAACAGGTCATCAAACTACACCCGCCTTCCGCAACTTGGGCCAAACCAGGCGCAATCGTTGCCGACTAGCAACTACTGGACGCATTGTTTTTCGGCTGCTCTGGAAGACGCGCTTCTAATACGTTTTGTTTACAGCCGATGCCTCAACAGGAATCGTGAGAATGTGAGACCACAGGCCGCGATTGTCAATCAAAGTTTGAAAATGGTTTCAGCCTACGTACTTGTACGGAGACAGAGCTTTTTAGTCATCAGCAAGTTGGAAGTAGGACTCAACATGGCCCGTCTTGGCCGTCAGGCTGCGACCTACTGCGCGTGGCAGTTCGCAGACGGTTCAACGCATCGCAGCTAATTCGTCGAGCGCTCGTGTTGAAACTGGTACCCCGTGGTACCTCGGGTCTTGACAATTGTGGATGTTGAGCCGAGTCTACGAGTCGTCTCCAGGAGAACTAGCGCAATGAATTTTTCGGGCTTACAGAAGATTCAGCCGCTTCTCAATTCCATTGCCACCTTGGTCGTTATCGGTGCCGGCGCTGGAATGCTGTGGTTGCAATTCAATCCTACTGCGGCGGCTGGCGGAGCCGACTCCCGAACGCCAAAAATCACCGGTCCCCTTTCGATGGACGGCATGGAATTGATCGGAGACAAGTCTGCGCGCTTGGTGATAGTTGAGTACGCGGACTTCCAGTGTCCAGCCTGCGGCAAGTTCGCTCGAGAGGTCTTCCCCGGTCTAATGTCCCGATATATCAAAACGGGGAAGGTTCTCTTTGGTTTTCGGAACGTGCCGATCCCAACTCATAAGAATGCGGCGAGAGCCGCTGAGGCTGGTGTGTGCGCCGGCAAACAGGGCCGGTTTTGGGAGACGTATGACCAACTCTTTGCATTGGCGCCAACCCTGGACGAAACGCATTGGAAAGAAGTTGCCACCACAAATGGCCTAGATCACTCGCAATTTGTTTCTTGTTTGGATGGTCAGGCGAGGGCCATTGTGGATCGCGACCTGGGGGAGGCCCGCAAGATTGGAATTCGGAGCACCCCGACGTTTGTCTTTGGTCGCATATCGGCAACGGGATCTCTCACTGTGAAAGCGACGATCTCTGGGGTAAGTACGGCCGAAGAGTTCTACAAAGTAGTCGAGACTCTCTCAAAGTAACAGCAAGTAGCACCTTTGTCCCAACGAGGAGAATCCAATGTCAACGATTCGGAATGCAGTATTTGCGCTGATGTGTCTAGTAGCCTTAATGTCGGCACAGCAGAAAACCAATGCCGCCACGTTCGACGACTGGCAACAATGCTCGATCTACGACGACACCATTGGCGGCTGTGAGTTCGCGATACTGTATGGCGACAAAATATGCGAGTACGACGGCTACTGCCCGTTTGCGGTGGGCTGCGACGAGGCATTGTTTGCTGCATGTTACACATGCTCAGGGGACGAATACGTCTGCGTGAACCTTCGAGCCTTTGATTGTGAAAACCCGCTTGAGGGGCCTACGGACTTCAGTTTCCGCTGCGATTTTAACGGCGGGGGCCCGTACTGGTACTAGGCGTTCAGTACTCACACGCGACTAGCGATGAGGGGAAGGCATCTGGGTTGGGCGCCCAGATCGTCTTCCCTTCCGGCGAAGAATCGTCAGCACGCAATTCGTGCCCGCCGCGCCCAGCAGATTGGCGACCAACTTGGCCCTTCGAATGTCTTGTAGTATTCACAAATGAGGCACACAACCGCAGGGATTGGTTTGGTGGGGCTACTGATTCTGGGCGGCATTGGTGAAGCCCAATCAGGCGCACAACAACAACAACCCCCGATCTTTCGGTCTGGGCTGGATGTTGGCCGAGTTACCTTTCGAGTCCTCGATAAGAACCGCAGGCCAATCCGCGACTTAACCAAGGACAATTTTACAGTCTTAGTCGACGGGAAGCCGAGGCCAGTGCTCGCGCTTGCGACTGAGGACGCTGCTGGCCCCACGGTTCCGTCAGCGCCGTGGATACGCGAGGTCGCCCCGGACGTCGTCGGGAACGCCCTCGTCGCGCCCAGGCTCGTCGTTATTATTCTCGACGACGGACTGACGCCGGACGCGTTCACTTTGCGTACCGCCAAGGCCATCGCGAACAAGGCTATCGACGAGCTTGGGCCGAACGACCTGGCCTCCATCGTCTTTACCAAGGACAATCGAAAGCCTCGGGATTTTACCGCTGACCGCTCAAAGCTCAGAACGACCGTCGACAAGATGGAATTGGGATTCGATATCCGCCAGGTGCAAGAGCGAGCCTATGCGGAACGACAATCGCTCCATACTGTGCGGGCTGCGGTCGAGTTCTTGAGGACCGTGCCGGACCTGAAGAGTTTGGTTCTGTACGTCACGATAGGCCCCAAGCCTCCCGGTGCTGTTGCCCCGCAGAAAGCCGGAATCGGGACGAACCCTGGTGAGGTGAATCAAGCGGAAGCGGCCCGTGAGCTTTCCAACACGTACGCGGACGTGCTGGGTGCCGTTCATTCAGCGACGGTGCCGGTCTATGGAATCAGCACGATGGGCCTGATTGCACCCAACCAGGACATTGCACCCGGCCCGGGCATGGCCGGGAAAGCATTATTGGCCGTCAAAGTTGCGGAAGCAGCTCTCATGAATGAAACCCTGCGGAATATTTCTGACAGCACGGGCGGCCACGCGATTTTTGCCGATAATTCTCCGTCTCGACTCGTACCGGCGGTGTTTGCCGAGAACGGTTTCTACTACACGCTGGGGTACGAGGCAGACGGTCCGTTGGCTGACGGCCGCTTTCGGCGGTTAGAGGTTCGCGTCAATCGTAGCGGCGTGACGGTAGAGCCCTCCGGCGAGCGGATGTTCTATTCGCCGAAAGTATCTGGTTCGGTGATCGCGGTCGCGCCACCGACGAGCGCGCTGTCTCAGCTGGTGTCGGTCGCCGATGAGCCGCTCCGTATGGCGGTCGCAGCTTTCGCGGATTTGGATTCGGGTCCCAACCCATCGCTTCGCGGTTCTGTCGGCGTCACGATGGGTATCGAAGTGCCAGCCTCACCGGGGCTCCCCGACGACATCGACCTGGAACTGCGAGTGTTCAATGCTGAAGGGACGAAACAGCTCGACGCCAGGAAGCAAACAATGCACGTTCCGGCCAGTGCGAGTACGCGCGCCTATAACGTCCTGATGACACTGGCGCTCAAGCCCGGCCAATACAACCTTCGAATGGCTGCGCACAGCGCGCTCCGCAACCAATCCGGAAGCGTCCACACAGACGTCACTGTGCCTGACTACACCAAATCAGCTATCTCGATGTCTGACGCCATCCTGTCGTCGACGCCTGGGCCAGTATTGGTGCCAGCCACCGCGCCGGCACTGCTCCCATTCTCACCAACGACCATCCGACAGTTCGATTCGTTGACAAAGGTCACGGCGTTTGTTCGTGTCTACTCCGGCAAGCAAGCGAAGAGCTCGGGAACGGTGTCAATAACCGCCCTCATTACCGATAGCGAGAATCATCAGGTTTTCAAGCAGGCAACTTCAGTTTCTCAGGTTCAATTCGGGCCGCTTTTGTCAGCTGACTATAGTCTGGAAATTCCGACGGCCGAATTGCGAGCAGGCGAGCATCTCCTGAGTATTAAGTCGCGTTCGGAATCAGGCGCAGAAGTTACGAAGTTTGTTCGGTTCACTATCCGACAGTGAGCCAGTTCTGCTGAGACCTCCGCCCACAGGATCGGGACACGCACAGAGGTTGGGGGCCTTTAGGAGCCCGCGTGGTGACGTTGTGATCATTTCGGTATTCAATTGAGGAGTCCGACGCGACGGTCGCTCGCGACGCCAATTGTCCGGGCAGGAGAAGCGCTGTATTGGGCTATGACAAGGGCGCCCATTGAAGTTCTCAGCAAAAGCGCATGGGGCGGTATTGAACATGCTGAGGCGATTCGTTCCGCCGTTCTCACCATCTGGCTAATCATTGTCGTTGGAACTCCGTACTCTCGGTACCCTGCGTTTCCAGTGGAAGCTCTCAACCTCCATGGACTCGGCCAGGAACTAATGGCTAGCTCGACGCGAGCGGCATTTCTGTGGTCGGTCCCGACCCTCATCGTGCTCAAGACTGTAACTGCTCTAAGTTGCCTAGCGGCGCTGGTTTTACCAAGGGCCAGCCGAGTCGCTATCCCCCTATCATTCCTTGGTGTTCTTGTCCTCGATCAACTAACCAAGGCACTCGGTGGATTTTCGAATCACGCCCAGATCGCTCCGCTGCTGGTGCTGGGAATTGTCGCTGTGTTCAGCGATGCTGGCTATCGAAGACCATTGCTGCTTCGCGGTTCGAAGGAGCATAGCCTGCCGTCGTCCAACGAGCGGCACGCCGCTGTTGTCTGGCTATCCTCAGCCGCCCTCGTAATTCCGTATACCTATATCGGGACCAATCGGCTGATTGCGGGCGGATTTGACATGTTCACGGGCGATGCGCTCGTTGGCTATCTCGCGAGCGCTAGTAGAGGATTCAGTAGCTACGTCGTTCCGGTAGATCTCTATCCTTTTCGGCACCTATTGAATGCAGGCTTCGGTTTAATGACTCTGCTAGAGATCAGCTCTATCGGCTTGCTAGTCTTCGATAGATTCCGCATGGTGTGGCTAGCGGCGATCACATGCTTCCATCTAACGATCCTGGCACTTATGAACATCGCGTTTTGGGAGAACGTTGTGCTTTTGTGGGTAATCTTTTGGTGGGGATGGCGACGCGTCCGATTCAGCTAGGCGCGAGTCACCGTGAGGTTCTAGATGTCCTTCGCCGCGTTTCTCTTGTATCTCGGAATAGCAGTTTCCATACTGGCGGCTGGGGCTAGGCATCATCGTTTCGGCAATCGGGCTCTCAGCGTTGCGTCAGGTATTGCGATACTCATGTCCATCGGACAGGTCCTTCCGATTCCTTCAGCGCGGTACCCAATTGTCCCGTGGATCATGTACGACAACCCGGAACCCTCAACCTCTTACGTTGAAGTTCGCGCGTTCTACGATGATGCGCACTACGAGGACTTTCCCGTCGATGATCTACTCCTTTGGACGCCTGGTCCGCTACGCGGGTATTCGACCCTCGGAGTGATTACCGCTTCCTTGATTCGACTTCAGAAACGTTGTGCCTGCGCCGCAAATGATCGAACCATCGACGCCGTCCTCGCAGCGCTTGCAAGGATTCACACAGAGATCTCAGGCCGTCGTATCAGGCGTGCCGAAATTGTCGCTGTGCGAATTGCCATGGATGACCGATTGGCTTCGACACAGAAGATCTATTCGTGGAGCGGCCCCGCATCGGCCAGGTAGTTAGGCGCGTCCGGACTTGGCGACGACGGGGCCCTTTGGGCAGCCCGGAGGCCATTCGCGCCTACGAGGTCGGCGGGCATGGCCCGGACTGGCCCGACTGACAACTGCGAGATCAACGGGATTCAATTTCGTTGGCCCTTGGCTCCCGTGGGAACTAATCGGCGACGAAAGTCGATCGGGCAGTAGAACTTGAGAGTTCGCAAATCGTCCAGCCCGAGGAGCCAACCTTCGCCAATCGCTCACTTCGTTCGCGGCTCCGGTTGGCAAGCCGCGTCGCTGTCATTGCGACGCGAAGGTTGTCCGCCGTAGCTGCGAGCGCAGCGAGCGTCCAGCGAAGGTGGACCTCACTCGCTTATTCGTTCGTGAGCTTCGGCTGGCAAGCCAGCACGAAGGCTGTCCGCCGTAGCCGCGCGGTAGCGCGGTCGGAGAAGGCGGACCTCCTCGGGTTCCGCATTCCGATCACATAGGTAACACTTCATTCCGGAGACATGCGCTAACCGCAGCGTTGCTGGCGCCTCCAGTCTTGCGAATGTTCGTAGGAAGACCGGCGCCGGCTGTGCGTACTCAAGCCGGTTGCTAATGCGGAAATTCGGGCACGCTGTGGGGAGTCTTCCGCACGGCTCCGCATGCCTGGCGCCCAACCGAGACGCGCCTCGAGGCCGGCGCTGAATCGGCGGCCGTCGTCTGACGGCACGTGATGTGCTCTCGTAACACTGCCAGCGGCCGTGTTTTGGCATCCATTGAGGCCTCAGCGTGTCAGGTCGGCTGCAAAGCAGGAGTCCACACCATGAGAGTCTTGACGGTCTTCGCGCACCCAGGCTCGAAGTCGCTTTGCCATGCGGTGCTGCAGCAGTTCACAAAAGGCCTGGCCGACGCTGGTCATTCGAACGAGGTCGTCGACCTCTACGCGATCGGGTTCAACCCCGTGTGGTCCGCCAGGGATTGGCCGAACTGGATGGATGAGCACATGCCGCAGGAGATGCTGGACCGTACCAACCTCCGGCAGGAGATGATCGAGGGTGCGAAGGGACCCATCCAGCGTTTCCTGATCAGGCGCTGGATTGGCGACAAGGATGCTCGAGCAATCATCCGAGCCCTTCAAGATCAGCGTCGGCCCAAGGATGTGCTTGAACAACAACAGAAGATCGCAGAGGCCGAGGCGCTGGTGTTCATTTCACCCGTGTGGTTCGTCGGCTTCCCCGCGATTCTGAAGGGCTGGTTCGACCGCGTCTTCACCCTGGGTTTTGCGTTCGGGTTGTCGGCGGATGGGTGGCGCGGTGATGTCGCCGGGCGCATCCCCTTGCTCCGTCACAAGAAGGCTCTCATCATCAACACGACCATCTTCAACGAGCAGGCGTACCAGTCAGGTTTCGGCGACGCCATGAAGCGGCTGATGGATGACTGGGGGCTGAGATATCCGGGCATCAAGACCGTTGATCACGTCTTCTTCTACGCCGTCCATGGTGCGGACGATGCGACGAGAAGGGGATACCTCGATCGGGCTTACACACTCGGCCGCGAGTTCTGACTCTGCCGTCCGGGTCAAGCGCCGCCGCCGTAAGTGATTCTCCAAATCCTCCCTTTGACGTCGTCAGACACGTAGAGCGCGCCGTCAGGACCTACCGCCAGACCCATGGGCCGGTGGGGAGCGGCGGTTGGAGCTGCAGGGGCGGTGGCGCCGGAGAATCCGGTTGCGAATTCTTCGAAGCGGCCCGCTGGCTTGGCCCCTGAAAACGGCACGAACGCGACCAGATAGCCCGCTTGCGTCGGCGATCGATCATGGGAGCCGTGAAAGGCCACGAACGCGCCGCCACGGTACTTCGCGGGAAATGTCGAGCCGCGATAGAACGTCATTCCGTTAGGAGCCCAGTGAGCAGGAAAGGTCAGTAGCGGCAGTGTCTTCTGTGCGCACGCGCCTTGAGCTTTCCCGCCGTCTCCGCCGTACTCCGGCGCCAGCACGTACCTGCGCTGATTGCCGTCGAAGTAACACTGCGGCCAGCCGAAGTCGTTACCTCGATCGATACGAGCGAAGACCTCCGCGGGCAACTCGTTGTTCTGCTCGGTGGTGTAGAGCTTCGGCCACTGCGGACCCAAACCGTCCCGTCCGTGCAGCGTGGCATACAGAGCCCCGTCGGCTTCGTTCACGGCAAGCGCCACGGCATTGCGGGTGCCGGTGGCGTAGCGTTGGGCGGCGTCGAACGCTTGGCCGGTCTTGCCGGCGTCATACCGCCAGATGCCCGCGTGTAGTGCGAGCTCGGGACACGGCGACAGTCCAGGCGATTCGACCGTGCGGTCCTTCTGCTGACAGGAGTTCGTCATTGAACCGGAGTTTACGTACATGACTCCATCGGAGGTGATCGCAAACGGGTGCATGATGTGACCGCGCTCGGTCCACAAACCAGTCAAGATCACGTCGGGAGTGCCGGGCGGGACCAGCCCTCCGCTACCGAGTCGATACCGCATGATTCTTCCGTTGTCTTCCACGTACAGCGCATCCCGATGCACTGCGATGCCGGTGCCACCGCCCGCCTTCCCGTCCTGGTGCACGGGACCGAAACGCTCGATCTGATCGGCCTTGCCATCCCGATTGGTGTCCCGCAGGGCCACGAGGTAACCACCTGGAGCGTTCTTGAGTTCCGTGTACACGCTGCTCCACGTGTTGACGTAGACATCCCCGTTCGGTGCCACGGTGAGATGCCGCGCGCGGCCAAGATTGTCGGCAAACACCGATGCGCAGAACCCAGCGGGCAACGTGAGACAACCATTGTCCTGGTCGCAGCCATGGCGGTCCTTCGCGCCGGTGGTTCCCGATACCTTGTCTTGCGCGAGTCCCGTTCGCGATACAGCGACAGAAGTCGCAATGAAGATCATCGAACAGACCGTCCTGAGCAGTGCACGTCGCCTCATGGCTGTCTCCTTTGTCGCGAAGTCCGATTTGTGTTTCGGATCAGGTGCGGGTATTGGCGCCCAGTCAAAGCTAGCATCGGCGGCACCCCCCCGAGATGTTCGCTTTTGAACAGACGGTTTATTCGGACGGATCGACAGTGGAGGCTCCCGCCACGGCAGGCTTTCGGCATGGCGTAGGAGATCGCGTTGCCCCATCCGCAAGCAATGAGGTACCCATGGACAACGACAAGCAAGATGATTTGAACGACAACGGGATCGCCGATGAGATCGAGCCTCCTTTTGTTGACGTCACGGCCGGCTCCAAGCAGCTCGCCGATCGGCTCGAGAAGAATCAAGGCACGGATCCCACGCTTTCGGGCGGCGATATCGATGCTCGCTGGGAAGACGCCGAGTCCGGAGGAGATGAGACGGTCGGCGGCAGCACGGCCACGCCTGGGCGCAACGACCTGGATGCGATCGGCAAAGCGGTCGGCGTGACGTATGCGGACGGCGAGGTGTTGAAGGTGGGTGAGAAAGAAGAGCGCCGCGACAGGCACCGATGGGAGCGCGATCCGGCCTCCTCTGAAGATTACGTGGACCGCACGAAAGACGGGGAATAGGCGGCAACCGCCAGATCAATCGGAGCGGAGGGGACATGACCGGACCGACATCAACCTGAACGCAGGCCCGACGAAGTCGCGCCGCTCGTTTGTTTTCTTCTGTCGGACGATGCCTCGATCATGACCGGCGGCTATTACCTCGTCGACGGAGGCTATACGGCGGTCTGAGCACTCTCAGCGAAACTTTCGATGACGCCGCTCAAGGTTCGCATCTTGACGGGTGGAGGCGCCCATGAGTACCGGTTTGTTCATCCTCGGCCTGGTCTTGCTCGCCTTTGCCATCCTGGCTGTTCGGGATCTGACGCAACGCAAACACGCGGTCACGAGGAATTTTCCCGTCATCGGCCATTTTCGATACTTCTTCGAGGAAATGGGCCAACCGCTGAGACAGTATTTCTTTCTCGGCGATCTCGCCGAACGGCCTTACAACCGGGTCACACGCTCCTGGATTTACGCCTCATCCAAAGGCCAGAACAACGCGATCGGGTTTGGATCGCAGGTCGATCATCATGAACCAGGACGGATGCACATTCTTCCGTCCATGTATCCGACACTGAGTTCAACGACCCCGGACCCTGCAGATCTCCCACAACCGCGAGTGATTGGCGCAACACGACCGGAGCCATACCAGCCGCGACACTTCGTCAATATCTCGGGCATGAGTTTCGGCGCGCTATCACCCAACGCCGTGAGCGCGCTCTCGCGCGGCGCCAAGCTCGCCGGTTGTTACATGAGTACCGGCGAAGGGTCGCTGTCGCCCTACCACGTCGGGGGCCAAGCCGACATCCTCTACCAGATCGGTCCTGCAAAGTTTGGCTGCCGAACCCTCGACGGACGCTTTGACGACGAGAAGGCCGCACGGATCCTGGCGCTGCCTCAAGTCAAGATGGTCGAGATCAAACTCGCGCAGGGCGCCAAACCTGGCAAGGGCGGTCTGTTGCCCAAAGAAAAGATCACCCAGGAAATTGCCGAGATTCGCGGCTCTCGCGGACTACGTCGGCCTCCCGCTGATTGACGCTCTCACCACCGTGGATAACGCTCTTCGGCGTTCGGGGATTCGCGACGATGTGACATTGATCGCGTCAGGACAGATCGCGACTGGCGGCGAAGTCGCGTGTCATATCGCCCTCGGCGCCGATCTCGTGCACATTGGGCGTGGGTTTCTATTTTCCATAGGCTGCATCCAGGCGCTACGCTGTCACACCAATACGTGCCCGACCGGCGTGACGACGCAAAATCGATGGCTTCAGTCCGGCCTCGATCCCGCCGACAAGGGCGTGCGTGTCGCGAACTACTCACTGACACTCGAACGCGATCTTCAGATGATCACGCACGCCTGTGGTCTGACGCATCCGACCGAGTTGCACCGTGGACAGGTCGTGGTCAACATTTCGCCCGGAGTCAGAAAATCACTGCTCGATCTCTTTCCGTATCCAACCAGTGCGGCAGTATGCGCGCGGACGACGGGAAGCATGCATTCTCGTGCGCCATCCAACGAAGCCGACGACGCCCACCGCCAGGTAGGCGAACATCAGCATAAGAACCAGCAGATCGGCGATTAACACAACCCCTCCTGCCCGATCTATGAGCAACATCCGATCCGTCCCAACGTCCGTGCGGGAGGTTCTAACAGGCCGGATATTGGCGACAGGACAGATCGACGCCGAACTGCTGGCTTTCAGAGTGAAAACTCGTGTTTCAAAACGAAACGGCTCGGTATCGAGCCCGAACAGCAACCTGGGCTCCGAGGTGTCAAAGGCGAACGTTAGTGGGCTAGTGGCGCTTGTTCGGGTCGCGGACGACTTGGCTCGAAGTGTGCAGTTGCATCAAGAGCCGCCATGTCTTTCCTGCACCGTTCTTGCCGTTTGACGATCCTCCCCGCGGAGTGCCCCGCCTTTCTTCGGTGATCGGCGTCAGCGCCATTCGGCGTTGACGCCGGCCCTTCAGTAAACCCAGCGACATTTCAGCGGCGCTGCCGCGTCGGAGGAACCACATGAATCACTACACGTCTATCGCCTCGCGTATCGGATCTCCTGAAGCCCAGGCACTGGCGGCCCGCGTCGCTGCCTGGCACGATGCCATGGTGGCCCACGAACGCCGCCGGGGCAGCCGATTTGGTGAGTGCCACGAGGAATGCCCACATGAAGAGGCTCCGGTGCTGTGGACCGAGGCGGTCAGTATCTTTGGTGACAGCGCGCCGGCATGCGAGTTCCTCCGCCTTCACGGGGAGGTTCTCTAGTGCGGCCGGCGTCCCCAGCCACTTATCTCCAGGACGAGACGCCACGCAAGCGCAAGTGGGAGTCCAATCACGAAGAGCGGGAATGCCAGAACGACGACTATCGTGCCAAGAACGGACCCGAGTGCGCGAAGCCACTCGGGCCGTTCGAGTCTTGTGATCGGCTCGGCATACGCGATTGGAACGGCTCCCGCTCCTGATTCAGCGATCCCGGAGGTCCATGACGGAGGGTCGCTCGCCGGGAACGAATCGCTCAGGACCATGTCGACGTCGACCTCGTGAAGCACGGCAGGCTGGGCGTACGCGGGTGATTGAAGGCGGACCTTGGTCATGTGTCTCTTCCAGACTGCAAAATCTGCGCCCTTCGCTTCGCCCTCCAGGCCGTCGCGCAAGTGCGCTCGGCCGCTATGTGCACGTTCTTCGGATGTCCGACGCAATTGCCGACGGCATCGTGAAGCAGTTTCCAGCGTGCTCGGGTGCGCTGCGGACGCCCGATGGCCGTCTCAGCGCACGACGAGGACGGCGACCGGACTGCGATTGAGGGCACCCTCAGCGACGCTGCCTAACAACAAATACCGGACGCCGCTGGCCCCCCTCGCCCCGACGACGAGCAGTTGTGCCCGAGTCGTGGTGACGGCACGCAGGAGATCGCGGAGCGGTTCGCCGTGAACGAGCAGGGTCCGCGGCCGCCATCCAGTGGGTTTGAGCTCGGCTGCCGCACGGTTGAGATCCTTCATCGCCGTGCGCGATCGAATCCTGTTCTGGCGTTTCACTTCACTCCTGATCGTCGCAGCACCAGGAATGAGGCCCCGCGATGGAGGTGTCATCAACTGCACGGCGCTGACAAGTGTCACGCGTCCATCGCGAGGCGACGCCAGCCGGCCGACCAATGTCACCGCGCGCTTTGCAGCCGCAGATCCATCTAAGCCGACGACCATTTTTCGTACGCGAGCGGACCGCCTGACGACGAGCACCGCGCATTTGGCGCCACGGACGACCCCTCGAGAGACGCTGCCCATGAGCAGGCGACGAAGGGCGCCCTGTCCGCGCCAGCCGACGACGATCACATCGGCCTGAAAACGTTCGGCTTCGCTGAGAATTCCTTCGATGGGCGCCTTGTCCAGGATTTCAATTTCAACGTCCGGCCAGCGGCGCGCGAGGGCGCGCCGTGCGTCATTGCCGGCGTTCTCGGCACCGCGATCGAGCGCGGTCAACAGTATGGACCGTCTGTATGCCGCCCGGGTTCGTCGTGCACTAATCGCCCTGACGCGCGTTCGGGCCGGCCACGGGAAAAGCAACGTCGTCGCGATCGCCGCCTGCGCGTCGGGAGATCCGTCGGTCGCGACCAGGACCCGAAATTCTCGTTGTATGGCCATGCCGTATGACTCCGTCCACGTTTCAACTGCTGTGCGAGCCTGGTCGCGCGGCCATGTGCCGTAGCAAGACTATAGTCCCAGACCACCCGCACATGGCCAATCAACGCGCGGAAAGGTAACGGCACTAGAATGCATTGGAGCTCCTTGTGTCAAAACCAGAACATTTCGACGCGGCGAATCGTGAGCACCTCGATCTCTCTGAAGTGCTCGATTTTCGGCCCGACCAGGGCCTCATCCGGCTCCATGAGCAGAGGGTCGTTATTCTCAGCGCGGCGGCGATGGGGCTGCTCCGCAAGGAGTTGATCGACACGTTCGGCACGGACATCGCCAGAAAGCTCATGCTGCGCTTTGGTTTTGCGGACGGCTACCACGACGCGGTCGGGCTCCGCGAACGATCCAATTGGGCCCGTCCGATCGATGGACTCCGCGCCGGCGCCGTTCTGCACAGACTCGAAGGCATCGTGAACGCCACGATCAAGTCGGTCGATCACGACGAGAAGACCGGTAGATTTGAGATGAAATTGGTCTGGCACGATTCGTATGTGGCGGAGCAGCATCTCCACCATTACGGGACATCCACCTCGCCCGTCTGCTGGTCCATCGAAGGCTATGCGAGCGGCTACGCGAGCGCGTGTTTCGGACAGGAGATCTACTTTCGTGAAACTGACTGCGTTGCCCAAGGTGCGGCACACTGCTCGGTTATTGGCCGTGATGCTGAAAGTTGGGCCCAGGATCTCGTGGAGCTTCGACTCGACTACCAGGGAACGGACCTGGCGCAGGAGCTCGAGAAGCTTCGCGGTGCATCTCATGCACGACTCCAGGAACTCGAGCGTCGCGAAGAAGTCGTCGCCACTCGTGAACGAGAGCTGAATCTGCTGCGCGAACGCGTCGCGCATGTTGCGGCCACGAAGAACTTCATCGCTGGCAGTGCGGCCATGCAGGAGGTGCTCGAATTCGCCGCACGCGTCGCGCCGCTCGATACCACGGTTTTGGTTCAGGGCGAGAGCGGTACCGGAAAGGAGTTCATCGTCCGCCTCATTCATGACGAGAGCCCTCGAGCCAGTGGGCCATTCGTCTCCGTGAACTGCGCGGCGCTGACCGAAACCCTCCTGGAGTCTGAGTTGTTCGGCCACGTGCGCGGTGCGTTCACGGGCGCGGTGCGAGATAAGCCCGGTCTGTTCGAGGTCGCAGCCAATGGCACGCTGTTTCTTGACGAGATCGGTGAAGTCGCCCCCAGCGTACAGGCGAAGCTGCTGCGAGCCTTGCAGGAGCGGGAGATCCGGCGGGTCGGGGGCGAACGCAACTTCAAGGTGAACGTGAGAGTGGTCGCGGCAACGAATCGGAATTTGCGCGATGCCGTCGCGGCCGGGACATTCCGTGAAGATCTCTTCTTCCGTCTCGGTGCGTTTGTGATCTCCGTCCCGCCGCTGCGCGACCGTCGCGAGGACATCCCACCGATGGTCCGCGACTTCGTCGCTCGCATGGCCGCGAGGATGCGAAAGGATGTCAGAACCGTCTCGGCGGATGCGATGACAGCGCTGATGAACTATGAGTGGCCGGGCAACGTGCGCGAACTCGAACATGCCATTGAGCGTGCGGTCATCCTGGCTCAAGGCACCACCATTCGTCGCCGCGAGCTGCCGCCCGAAGTCACGCAGAAGCCTCGTCTTCGTGGGGGCGGTTCCTCGCTCGACCTTCGTGAGCAGGAACGAGTCATGATCGAACAGGCGCTGGAGCGGTTCCGCGGCAACCGGCGGCAGGCCGCCGAGGCGCTGAAGATCAGCCCCGTCACTCTTTGGCGAAAGATCAAACAGTACGGGCTCGATTCGTAGCTCTTCGGGCAAGCGTCGGATGAACGCCGCGATCGAGCGTGTGGAATGGCCGATCGTGAAGGCGATCTCACGTGGCGGCATTGACAAGGCCGGCACCACGCGTTTTTTCGGGCACCGAACTGAGCCGAGGGTGCCGACCTGACGTGGGCCGCAGCCAACGATGAAGCCGCTCGGGTGTACCGAGGTCAGACCAGCCGATCGAGGCCGGCCACGCGTACGCAAAGAGATTGGCTGCGGGCGTCAACACATCCCGGGAGAAGTCGGCCGCCTCGAGTTGGGAGTAGTGCGCCGCCAGGAACGCCTCACGGGCATCCTGCGGCAAGGACATGGAGCTGGTAAAGACAGCCGTCAAATCCGACACCTGCTGCTGACAAAGATCGAAGAGCGTTCGCGCCCGCGCCACGACCACCATGGTGTTCCATATCGCCCCCGATGAGAGCAGCCGCCGCGCTTCTTCCAGTGGAGGCTTTTCGACAAACGAGACGACGGACTGAACGCCGCCCGACTTCACCGATGGGCCCAGCGTGATCCAGCCGTAGTCCGTTTGCGCTGCCGTCGACTCGACGCCAAACAGCACGACCCCATCGCGGACTTCCACGTGGGTCGCCGCATCAACAATGCCGCACCTGAAAGTCTCAGGACTGTCCACGCCGTGGTCCGATGGCGTCACCACGACAATGGCGTTTTGTTCGCGTGCGAGGACCTCCGTCAAACCAAACAGCACGCCTGCCGCAGTACCGCGGTCTTCAGGCTGGAACGCGATAAGGCCGCTGGGCGGAGCCGACGGCCAGGGGCTCACGTAGTGTCGCTGGGCCTTGTTCACCACGATGACCGTGCGCTGAGCCGGACAGATTGGCGCCAAGCGCGCCAACGTCTCTTCGATCAGAGACGTCGTGCCGGCCGGGCGCCAGAACTGTTTCGGAATCCCTCCCGTCAGACGAGACAAGCGGCGTCCAGCACCTGCGGCGAGCACGACGGACCACAGCGACGATTTCATCACCGTCTGTATTGCAGGAGCGCTGCCAACCTCGCCACCGAGTTCACCTCGATCCGCCGAACGATATGGCCCTCTAAAGGGAAGCGCCCCATTGCAAAAGGAAATCACGATCTCAAGTTGAAACGCGGGGCCCTGGGAGTGTGAAGGCGTCTGCTTGATAGCCAGACGGATCGAGGATTGCTATAAGGTGAACCCAGGGGAGGTTGTTATGCGACACACCGTCGTTTTCATCGCGGCCATCGGGATTCTCGCCATCGCCGCCTCGGCATTTCCGGACGCTGTCAGCGTGCTTGCTCAGACTAATCGGCCAGGAGCTCAGAAGACCATGATCACAATTCCACAGTCGCTCCAGACTGAACACAAGGCGATACACGACGCGCTGGCCAAGGCAACACAGGTGTCGGGGCCCGTCGGCGCGGCCGCGAGGGAGCTGGAAGCAGTGCTCGGCCCCCACTTCAGGCGCGAGAATGAGATTGCGTTGCCTCCGCTCGGCCTTCTGGCCGCTCTGGCCGCTGGCGAGAAGCCAGACGGGATGGAGGAAGCGCTCGCCATGAGCGACGCGCTGCGGAAGGAACTGCCCCGCATGCTCCAGGAGCACACGAAGATTCGTGCGGCGACCGAGAAGCTCCGCGCCGTGGCTCAAAAGGAGAAGGCTTCCGCATACGAGCAGTTCGCCGAGGAGCTTGGGCTGCACGCGCGGACGGAGGAGGAAGTGCTATACCCTGCCGCCATTCTCGTGGGTGACGTCATCCGAACGCGGCTGAGTTCGAAGTAGTCTCTCTGCGGGCGCTCGATGCTCACCTCTGCGTACGACGAGGGCGGCGACCAGACATCGGTGAGCGCGCCCTCAGCGGCGCCGCGTCGTGGTGATCATGGCCCCTGAGGGGAATCCCGCCAGAATGGCGACGTCGAGACCCGCCGATCCATGAGAGGCCGACTTCGCACGTCGGTCTCCTCTTGCGCTTCCGCGCAGTCCTTGCAGCGTACGGCGAACGGCAGCGCGCTCATCTCTTTCCGTGGGTTGCAGCGCGCCGGTCTGGGAGAGACCATCGAGCAGCAAGTGGAAATAGATCAAACCGGCGTACGGCTGCCATCGCGCGACCGCTCGACCTACTCCCGCATAGTCCAGCAGGCCCGGGTGTCCCAGCCATCGTGTCAGTCGCTTCTGGGCGCCCACATCGTCGCCCGGAAACACGTGCAGTCGGCCGAGACCTCGCAACAGCACATACTCAGTCGTCCACCGGCCGACACCACGCAATCCCATGAGCTGCTTCCGGACGAGGTCATCGTCCAACAGGACGAGCGCCTCCAGATTCAGGTCGCGATCCGTGATCGCCTGGGCCAGATCGAGCAGCGCGCGAACCTTCTGTCTACTCAGCCCGATCGCCCGAAGTTCCGTCTCGCGCAGACGTCCCACGTCGCTGGCCGTGGGGAACGCAGGGTGCACACCGCCCGTCGTCACACCTTCCGCGCTGCACAATGCGGCAAGTCGATTGAGCAGTTCGAGGCCCACTTCCAGCGACAACTGCTGGCAGGCGAACGCATTCACGACGGTTTCAAACACCGTTGGAAATCGAACCGGTTTCATACCGTAAAACGCATGAGCGAGCGGCCCGAGCCGGGCGTCACTCGCGGCAATGCGATACCACCCGGCGAGGTCGATTCGCAGGCCGAGCAGTCGTTCGATCACCAGGCGTATGCGTCGCCGTTCGAGTGGCGTCCGGGGTGGTGGATTCGCCGTGACAATCAGACGCGGCGACGTGGCCGAGCCCTGCTGGCTCACCGCCAGGTCGATGACGTGCCCGTCCACCACGATGACGCGTCGATATGTCGTCCCGTCCCAGCGATCGATCTGGTTGCGCGGGCGACGCCGCAACGCCCATACGGTGAAATCGAGGCGGAAGGGCGGAATCGGTCGCAGCACGAAGGCGGGCGGGTCTTCATCGTGCTTCATGCCGGCCGCAGCCGCCTTTGCAGATACGCCTGTAAAGCCACGGCATTGTTGTGGCGCGTGTCATGAGAGCTGTAGACGAGCGTGACCCGGCCGCGTCGGGCTGCCGAGAGGATCGCCTTCCACGCCTCCGGCCGCGAGTCGAGTTCACGGAAGTAGCGACGACGGAAGGCGGTCCACTTCTTCGGATCATGACTGAACCACTTGCGCAGTTCCGAACTCGGCCCTGCGTCCTTCAGCCAGGCGTCGGTTTTCAGCTTCTTCTTGGTCATTCCGCGGGGCCACAGGCGTTCCACCACGAAGCGGGCGCCATCCCTGTTCGAGATCGGGTCGTAGACACGTTTCAGTGTGATCATCTGTTCCGCCTTCGATGAGGGCACTCGCCGAGCGATCAGGGCCCGCCGAGGCCTGTCTCGGTTTGCATTGCAAGGCACGGACCAGAGGGGTCATTAGTAGATCGCACGTCGATGGGTGATCAGCGTTTCAAAGTGACCGGCCATGCTTCAGTCTGAAATGTCCGGTTGCCGCACCAACCACGACGCCGTGCCGTTAGACTCGGCAAACGACTTAAGAGCCGGCAGTTCCACTGGAACCACTCGGATGGCTATCGCGGGCGCGCAGGTTGCATTAGGGGTGAGGAGCAGCGGTGGATGGCGCCGACCTCGGCTCCGGGCATCAGATCGGGTGGTTGGACGTGGCTGACACTTCAGAGAGGCTCGCGCCCGGATGGCCGGGCAGTCCCGCGCGGTGGACATCGAGTGCCAAGAGCGGCCTCGGCACGTCAATCAGCCGGGATAGCCGGGTCTGGTTCACGCTCAGCCACGGGATTCTGAACGAAATCTACTATCCGCGCGTGGATCACGCATGTACACGAGACCTGGGGTTCATCGTGACAGATGGCGACGCCTACTTCTCTGAAGAAAAGCGCGATGCTCGTTCCGAAACGTTGCAGGTCGAACCGGGCATTCTGTCGTACCGGATTCAGAACACGGCCATCGACGGCCGGTATCGGATCGAAAAAGAGGTGCTCGCGGACCCGTGGCGCGACGTTGTACTGCAGCGCATCCGCTTCGTACCACTGCAAGGTCAGATGTCGGACTATCGTCTCTTCGTCCTGCTGGCCCCGCACCTCGCCAACCGAGGCGGCGGCAACATCGCCTGGACTGGAGACTACAAGGGGACGCCGATGCTTTTCGCCGAGCGCGGACACGACGCACTTGCCCTTGGCTGCAGTGCGCCGTGGATCGCCCGATCGGTCGGGTTCGTCGGAGTTTCGGACGGATGGCACGAACTGCGCTTGAACAAGTACTTGAAGAACATTTACACGCGCGCCGAGGACGGGAATGTCGCTATGGTCGGCGAGATCGATCTCACATCATGCGAGGGCACATTCGTGATGGCGGTGGCCTTCGGCCCGACCGCGATGGAAGCCGGGCAGCACGGGCTGATCAGCCTACTCGAAGACTTCGACGGCACCGAAGCGGAGTACGTCAACACCTGGAAGGCCTGGCACGCCGGGCTGACAGGCGGAATTCCGTCGACGGCACAAACCCCGCTGTATCGCACGAGTGCAGCAGTGCTCCGCGCCCACGAATCCAAGCGGGTGGAAGGTGGGATCATTGCGAGCCTGTCAATCCCGTGGGGCTTCTCGAAGCCGGACGACGACCTGGGCGGTTATCACCTGGTGTGGCCCAGGGATCTGGTCGAGGCGGCTGGTGCGTTCATCGCGATGGGCGCGCACGAGCAAGTCAGGCGGGCGCTTCGCTATCTGCAGGTGACACAGGAACCCGGCGGCCACTGGTCGCAGAACATGTGGCTCGACGGCACGCCGTACTGGCACGGCATCCAGATGGACGAGACGGCGCTGCCCATTCTGCTGGTCGATCTCGCCGCGAGGGAAGGCGTGATTGACAACAACCAGCGAGGCGAATTGTGGCCGATGGTCCGGCAGGCGGCAGTGTTTCTCTCGCGCAACGGACCTGTCAGTCCGCAGGATCGTTGGGAAGAGGAACCTGGATACTCTCCATTTACCGTTGCCGCCGAAATCGCCGCGCTTCTCGTGGCCGCTGAGATGGCCGACGCCGTGGGGAACGAAACCGTCGCCGTGTATCTGCGCGAGACCGCCGACGCCTGGAATGCCAGCATCGAGCGCTGGTTGTACGTGATCGGGACGGAATTGGCGCAGGAACACTCCGTCCCGGGCTACTACGTGCGAGTGGCTGTGCCCGATCACGCTGATGCCTCGTCTCCGTACCAGGGCTTCGTGCCGATCAAGAATCGACCCCCGGGTGAATCGATCGGTCCCGCGGCATGGATGGTCAGCCCGGACGCGCTCGCCTTAGTGCGTTTCGGCCTTCGCGCTGCGGACGATCCGCGAATCGTCAGCACGGTCAAGGTCCTTGACGCCACGGTAAGAGTCGAGACCCCGCGGGGTCCGGCGTGGCATCGCTACCAGGGCGATGGATATGGCGAACACGCGGACGGCGCACCATTCGATGGCGCCGGCATCGGCCGCGCCTGGCCACTGCTGACCGGCGAGCGCGCGCACTATGAGCTGGCCGCCGGGCGCGTAGATGTCGCCGCCCAACTCGCGAAGGCGATGGAGGCATTTGCCGGTGAGAGCGGCCTGCTGCCCGAACAGATCTGGGACGGCGCCGACATTCCTGCCCGCGAACTCTTCTTCGGGCATCCTTCGGGCTCGGCGATGCCGCTCGTCTGGGCGCACGCCGAGTACATCAAGCTGTGCCGGTCCCTTCAGGACGGAGAGATCTTCGATAGGCCACCCCAGACCATGGATCGGTATGTCGTCAACAAGACGACCTCTTCTCGCATGATCTGGCGTTTCAACAACAAGGTACGCAGGATACCGGCCGGCGCAATGCTTCGGGTGGAGACGCTCGCAAATGCCGTCGTGCACTGGAGCGCGGATCACTGGCGGACCGTTCACGATGTGGTCGCGCGCGACACGACGCTGGGTGTCTATGTGGTCGATCTCGAGACGATGCATTTGCTCCGTGGCGGGCGCGTGGACTTCACCTTCTACTGGCCGGCAGAGGAGCGATGGGAAGGCGTCAATTTCGTCGTCGACGTTGACTAGACGGGTGGCGATGACGACGACAGCTGACGACGTGAATCGCCGCAAGACGGCCGCGGCGAAAGCCGGGGCCGCACTGATCGAAGATGGCCTGATCGTCGGCTTGGGTAGCGGTACGACCGCGTCCATCGCCCTCGACATCCTCGGTCAACGTGTGGCGCAGGGTCTGCGGATTATCGGTATTGCCACCTCGACACAGACGGAGCGAGACGCTCGTCGGCTCGGCATTCCACTCTCAACTCTAGCGGAGCATCCCCAGGTTGATGTCACCCTTGACGGGGCGGATGAGGTCGAGCTTGGTCGCTTTAATCTGTTAAAGGGTCGCGGGGGCGCGCTACTGCGGGAAAGGGTCGTGGCCAGCGCCAGCGATCAATTGGTCATCCTGGTTGACGAGACCAAGCTCGTTGATCGCCTCGGGGTTCAGAGCTCCGTCGCGGTCGAAGTGGTGCCGTTCGGATGGGGCACGACCGCCAGGAGGATCGAAACTATCGGCGCGCGCATCGTGCTCCGAACCACGGGTGGAGCAGAGCCGTTCGTCACGGATAGCGGCAACTACATCCTGGACTGTGCGTTCGGAACGATCGACGATCCCGAGCGTTTACAACGACGCCTGGACGCAACGGTCGGCATTGTCGAACACGGCCTGTTTCTTGGGATGGCCTCCACGATCATTGTGGGCACATCGGAAGGTGTCGAAGTAGTGACTTCGCGGCGTCGACGACGTGCTCGACAGTGAAGCCGAACTTGCGCATGACGATGGGTCCTGGCGCCGAGGCGCCGAACCTGGCCACGCCGATGATCACGCCGTCGAGCCCGACGTATCGCTCCCAGCCGAACGGTGACGCCGCTTCGATGGACACGCGCGCTCGGAGCTTCGGCGGAAGGACGGCATCACGATAGGCCGGTGGTTGGCGGTCAAACAGATCCCAACAGGGGATCGAGACAACCCGGCTCTGAATCCCGTCACGACGCAGGCGCGCGTGCGCGTCAAGCGCAAGGGCGACCTCTGAGCCCGTAGCGATCAGAATCACATCGGGCCCGGATTCGGGAGCGTCGATCAAGATGTACGCCCCTCGTGTGAGCCCGGACGCCGGCGCCAACACCTTACGATCGAGCACAGGCAGCTTCTGCCGAGTCAGCACGATTCCAACGGGTCCCTCGTTGTGTTGCAGAGCGAGGCGCCAGGCCTCCACAGTTTCCGTGGCGTCACTCGGCCGCAGGACCATCATGTTCGGCATGGCGCGCAGACTCGCCAATTGCTCAACGGGTTGATGGGTTGGGCCGTCTTCGCCTAAAGCGATGCTGTCGTGCGTCCAAATATGGATCACGTGCGCTTTGCTCAGTGCCGCTAGTCGCAGGCTTGGCCTCATGTAATCTGAAAACGACAGAAACGTCGCCCCAAACGGAATCAACCCGCCGTGCAGCGCCATTCCCGTCATCGCTGCCGCCATCGCGTGCTCGCGCAGACCGAAGTGGATGTTCCGTCCCGCATATCCCCACACGCCGCCTGCAGTTCCCTGTGCCGGCAGGTCATCGTCGGACCGTTTGACGAGTGGGGACTGGAAGTCGCCACAGCCTTTCAACGCCGTGCGCGTCGATGGATCGAGATCGGCCGACCCGCCGACCAGGTTGGTGACGGTACTCGACAGCGCGTTCATCACGGCACCACCGGCGTCTCGCGTCGCCATCTCGCCGTCTGCCGGTGTGAAGGTTGGGAGATGCGCGTCCCATCCCTGCGGGAGCTCTCCAGCGATTGCGCGGGAAAACTGATCCGCCGCGCCTGGATGCGCGGCCGCGAACACGTCCATGCGGTGCCGCCAGGCCGTCTCCAGTTCAGTGCCGCGATCTACGGCGGCCCTGAATTCTCGAAGTGCGTCGTCTGGAATATAGAAGACGCGATCCTCAGGCCAGCCAAGCGCGTGCTTCGTCAGGCGCACCTCATCGACCCCGAGCGGTTCGCCGTGCGCGTGCCACGTGTCCTGCTTGTTGGGGCTGCCGTAGCCGATGTGCGTGTGGGCCACAATCAAGGAGGGCCGGTCTTGAACGGATCGCGCGGCGGTGAGCGCTGCATCTACTGCCGCGGGATTGTGACCGTCGATTCGCTGCACGTGCCAGCCAGCGGCTTCGAAACGGGCGCCGACGTCCTCAGTCAGCGTGAGGTTCGTCGTCGCGGAGAGCGTGATCCGATTGGAATCGTAGAGGACGATCAGGCGACCGAGCTGAAGAGTGCCGGCGAGCGAAGCCGCTTCGAGCGCGACGCCCTCCATCATGTCTCCGTCGCTCGCGAGCACGTAGGTGTAGTGGTCCACAATCTCAAGGGCTGGCTGGTTGAAGGTGGCTGCGAGCCATCGTTCCGCCATCGCGAGACCGACGCTGTTGCCGATTCCCTGACCCAGTGGCCCAGTGGTGACTTCAACGCCTGGCGCAATCCCACGTTCCGGATGACCTGGAGTTCGGCTTCCCCATTGCCGGAACTGCTCGATGTCGTGCAGCGTGACGTCATATCCCGTCAGAAAAAGCAAACTGTAGAGAAGCGCGCTTGCATGCCCCGCTGAAAGCACAAACCGGTCGCGGTCGGGCCAGGACGGATTTCGAGGGTTGTGCCGAAGATGACGCGTCCACAAGACGTACGCCATCGTGGCCGCACCCATCGGCATACCCGGATGGCCTGATCCAGCTCGCTGAACGGCATCGATCGACAGCATTCGGATCGTATTGATGCAGCGTTCGTCCAGCTGTAAGTGCTCGCCGTTAGAGGGTGTTGCCATTGTCCAGTTTGTGACGTGTCCAGCGGGATATTTAGATCATCGCGCTGCAAGCCGTTTACGCGTCTCGGTCGCGAGCTTTTCCGCGGCGGCGTCGACCGCGTGAGAGGGCCTTGGGCTACGACTCCGCGACCTGACCTGGCCGCCTCGTCTCAACTCGGCGCTCATCATGCACGAGGTCGTCTCGCCGCTGGCTGATCGGTTCACGTCCACCCGCACCGTCTTTACCTCTCGGGCAAAGGCCGCCAATTGCCGAAAGACCCGGAATTCCGCATAGGCGCGCATCCGCTTCACGCGCGAAGCCGATGAACCGCTGACTTCAATGTGCATGGCGTCGCCGCCCCTCGCATGAGGACGGGCCATGGCGCGAAAGTCGCGCGGTGCCGGGCGTCCTCGTCGTTTGCTGTGGCGATTTACGCCTTTGAGCGATCGTGCCCATGAGCTTGTTGAAAGACGTCGTGAATTTCTCGATCCCCTGTTCTTCCAGCGTGCGATTGACGTCCGCAAAGTCGATTCCGCCCGCTGCGAGCGCAGCCATGACGTGTCGTGCCTCCCCGTCGGGAGCGGCGCCCAGTGCGTCAGAAATCACGCCGTGATCTTCAAACCGGGTCAGCGTGTCGGGAGGGATGGTCGCTACGGTGTCCTGGCCGATGAGCGACTCTACATACATCACGTCCGAGTACTGCGGATTCTTGGTCCCAAGGCTCGCCCAGAGGAGGCGCTGTCGCTGGGCGCCTTTCGCTTCAAGGGCCCGCCAGCGGGGACTTCGCGTGATCTCCGTGAACCGCGCATACGCCAGCCGCGCTCCCGCGATCGCGACCTTGCCCCGAAGTGAAAGCAGGGAACCGCCCTTCGCTTGAATGCGTTTATCGACCTCAGTGTCGATGCGACTGACAAAAAATGATGCAACCGACGCGACCCGATCAATGGACTGGCCGAGCGCAAGCCGTTTTTCGAGCGCGCGCATGTACGCTTCGGCGACCTGGGTGTAGTTCTCCACAGAGAACAGGAGCGTGATGTTGATGTTGATACCTTCCAGGAGACAACGTTCGATCGCCGGCCACCCTTCGTGCGTGCCGGGGATCTTGATCATGACGTTCGGGCGATCGACTGTCTTCCAGAGCCGTCGCGCCTCGTTCACCGAACCCTCGGTGTCGTGGGCGACGTCTGGAGAGACCTCGAGCGATACGAACCCATCGCCGCCAGCCGTCGCGCGGTAAACCGGGTGGAACAGGTCGGCGGCCTCATGGACATCCTGAATCGCCAGAGTCTCGAATACTTCTCGATCGGTCCTTGACGAACCGGCCAGTTCGGCGAGGTCGTCGTCGTAGTCGGCACTTCCGTCGATAGCCTGCTCGAAGATTGTCGGATTCGACGTCATGCCCCGAAGTCCTTGGTCGATTAGCGTCCGAAGTTCCCCGGACCGGGTCAAGCGCCGGTGCAGGTAGTCCAGCCAGACGCTTTGCCCCAGATTCAACAGCGCTCGCATGTTCCGTGACGGCGACGTTTCCATGATGCATTTCACTTTCGCCTGCCGGCGCTCACAAGACCGTAGAAACCGATGCAGATACCCGAGAGGAGCCCGATGAGGACGAACCAAGGCGTCGTGTTGAGATAATGATCAAGGAGGTACCCCAAGCCTCCAAACGCCAACACTGCTCCGATCAGCGCATAGCCGGCCAGAATGCCCGGCACTCCGCCGCTGAGCTCGGCCTGCAGAAACCTGGACGAGCGTGGAGTCATCCAGAACTTGAACGATTGCCAAATCTTGGGCTCACGAGGTTGCGGGTGATGTCCGTGCTTCTTGTCAGTGGGTTCATGTCGTGTGTCCATTAAGCCCCTCGGATGGAAGTGCGCTTGCGACGAGTGTGCCCGGGTGTGGCTCACGAGGCCACGTGCAACAAGCGCAAGTCGATAGCCTCGTCGCGAAATTGATCCAGATCTACTACTTGTCTCGCTTTGATGAGGGGCATGATGTGCCGAAGGTCCCGCGCGCGGTTCAGCGCGACTGCGGCGTCGACCCGGCCATCGTTGACGTAGCAGGCGAGAAAGCTACCCGAGTCCAGGCGGCCCCGCACGACCAGCTCCTGCCACGTGGTGTGAAACCCGGCATATTGGAGATTTGCGTCGTACTGGTCCGACCAGAACCAGTGGACCTCGTCGTACGAGACACGCTTTCCGAGCATGTTCCGCGCGGCGGCGGCGCCCTGCTTCAGGGCGTTGTGCCAGTGTTCGACTCGTAGCTGCCGACCGAACACGGGATGGTAGTGATTCGCGACGTCACCCGCCGCGAAGATCCCGTCCACATTGGTGCGGCAGAACTCATCGACCACGACTCCGTTATCGACCTCGACGCCACTCCCCGCAAGAAAATCGACCGTGGGTTCGATGCCGATTCCCACGACGACAAAATCACACTCGACACGCCGCCCGCCCTTCGTCACGACGCAGGCTACGTGTCGGGTTCCCTCGAAGGCGGACACGGTGTCTTCAAAGATCGTCTGGACCCCGTGAGCTCGATGGAGATCAGCGAGCGTCTGACCAACCGCCTCGCCCAGAACCCGGAACAGGGGAGTCTTCGACGGATCGATCGCGGTCACCTCCACGTTCTTTTGGCGGAGCGACGCCGCGACCTCCGAGCCGATGAACCCCATCCCCACCACGACGGCGCGCCGGCCGGCAATCATCTCCGCCCGAATCAGATCGGCGTCCTGCACTGTGCGGAGACTGTAGATCCCCTCCAGATGGCCACCCGGTATCGAGATTCGCCGACTGCGTCCGCCAGTCGCGATGAGCAGCATGTCGAAGGGTATGCGACGTTGATCTTCCAGTTCGACGACTCGTGCCGACGAGTCGATTCGCACCGCCCGCTGACCGAACATCGTCCTGATGTCATGTTCCGCATAGAACGTGGCTGGACGAACCAACGCACTGTCGAACGACGCTTCACCTCGAAGATAGGCTTTGGAAAGCGTCGGCCGTTCGTACGGTAGCGTTACCTCGGCGCCGATGAGGATCACGTCTCCATCGGCGCCTTCCTCGCGCAAAGTGACCGCCGCCGTGGCACCGGTCAGGCTTGCCCCGACGATGACGTGCGATGTGGCCATCAGACTTCGATCTGCAACCCGTCTTCGTGGATGCGGGCGCGGTACACACTGACAGGGAGCGGAGCTGGTGGTGCGAGGACTCGGCCAGTCCGCACGTCGAACTCCGCGCCGTGGCACATGCAGGTAACGGTGCTACCGGCCAGGTCTCCCTCGGCCAACGAGCACTGTTCATGTGTGCACGTGTCATTAAACGCGTAGTAAGCACCGGCCACATTGGCGACAGCGATGGCAGTGCCGCGCACATTGAATACCTTGAGGGTGCCTACCGGTATCTCATGCGCCTTGGCGACCGTGATGAACTCTGCTGCCATGGGTGTGTGCGCCTCCTCCGGGGTCAAATTGGCGAACGGCGCAGGCCTCGAGCGCCAGGAACTGTTCCGCGCGATCCGGAGCGACCTGTTCGCACCGCTCAGCGTGCCAGCAACAGCCTCCGACGCCGTGTCGTTCCCGCGCCGTTCATCTCCACGTAATGCAAACAACCGGCCACGTTCACAAATTCAGTTTGATACGCCGAGGAAGGTGTTGAGGACCCGCAGCGAGAGGCGGCCGTTTCAAAGTGAAGCCGTATCGCTCAATCTGAAACGTGAGGTATCGAGGTGGGTCGATGATCGCCTCACCGTGCAATCTGGCAGCCATCGTGCAACAGGGAACATCATATGGAGTCACGACTATGGTCCATCGTGCTCGCAGCCAACGTCCGGCAATCCCCGTCTCTGGTGGAGCAAACAGTCGCGCGGCTGACGTCCATCTGCCCCGGTCGCCGGACCGTGATTGTCCTGAACGAAAGCCAGCGAGCGCACGTACGGAGATTGCGCCCGGGGCCTGAGTCTGGACGGATGGTCTTTCAGCCCGACGATCGTGGCACGGTGTCAGGACTTCTGTTTGGCCTTCTTCCGGTGCTGACGATCGATCCGGCGGCCCTGGTCGTCGTCGCCCCTACAACTGCGGCCGTAGAAAGTCTTGATGCTTTCCAGCAGGGTATTGATGACGCCGTCGCTTACGCACGACGTCGTTTCGGCGCCGTACTGTTCGTGGGCCGGAAGCTCCTGCCGACGAGTGCGGTGTGGAATACGGGCGTGATTGTTGCGCCGGCACGGGCGCTGCTCCATTTATGCCGGCAGCGCCTGCCGAATCTGAGCTCCGTGTTCGTCGCGGCACTAACGATGCCGTTGGAGGCCCGAAGGCGATTCCTCGCGGCCCAATATCCTCAGCTCCCGTCGCGGGACTTCGCCCGGCATGTGCTGATGGCGTCCGCCAATCTCGCCGCTTCGACGGAGCCGTGGTCGATAGACTGGTCCGCTCTCGGAACTCCGGAGCAGCTGGAACGACCAAAGCAACTTTCACACTGAAACAATCATTTCGTTTTGCAGAGAGCAGGGGGGACCAGCGTGAAACTCGAGTGTCGGGTCAACGCCCCGCAGGTTGTGGCACCACTTCTGCACTACAACGGACCATGCGGATGCTCACAATGGTTATGTTCGTTGCTGTTCTTGTGCCGGCATGGGTGGCGTCAGACGTTCCTCGTCAGACATTGGCTCGGACGATCAATCTGACTGCCTCGGAGGCGATGAAATTCAGTCTTTCGACCTTTGCCGTCAAGCCCGGAGAATCGATACGTGTGGTGTTGCGAGCGGTAGGCACCCAGCCACCCGACCGCATGTCGCATAACTTCGTTCTCTTGAAGTCCACGGCCGACATTCCGACGTTCATCATGACGGCTTCTCTCGCACGCGAGGAAGGCTACCTTCCGAGCGCATTGAAAAGCGACATGATTGCCGCGACAAGCCTCGTCGGTGCCGGCGAATCAACCAGCGTCACGTTTCACGCGCCAGTCCGGATAGGATCGTACCCGTACGTCTGCTCGTTCCCGGGACACTTCAACGCAGGAATGCGCGGGACGATGATCGTTCGGCGATGACTGTGACAGGCGGCGCCGTAGGTGAACGAACTGGGCTGACGGCACTTCCCGCGTGGCGTGTGCTTGATGCGCATGCTGGACAGATGCGCGACGAGCAGTTGCGCTCGCTGTTTGCGAGAGACCCCACGCGCGGGACGCGTCTGGTGGCCGAGGCCGCGGCCCTGTACCTCGACTATTCGAAGAACCGCATCACTGACGAGACGGTTCGTTTGCTCGTGCAACTCGCCGAGGCCTGCCACTTACGCAGCCGTATCGACGCAATGTTCGGCGGCGAGCCAATCAACACCACGGAGGAGCGAGCGGTGCTGCACGTTGCGCTTCGCGCGCCGCGTGATACGGCCATCATGGTCAACGGCCAGAATGTCGTGTCCGCTGTGCACGAGGTACTCGGCCGGATGGCCGCCTTCGCCGTTCAGGTGCGCGACGGCAATTGGCGTGGGCACACCGGTCAGCCTATCCGGGCGGTCATCAACATCGGAATCGGAGGCTCGGATCTGGGCCCGGTCATGGCGTACGAAGCGCTGAAGCACTACAGCGCTCGTGAGTTGACTCTCCGATTCGTATCAAATGTCGATGGCACCGACTTCGTCGAGGCGACCCGCGACCTCGATCCTGCGCAAACGCTGTTCATTATTTCGTCCAAGACCTTCACCACCCTGGAAACAATGGCCAACGCGCAGGCCGCTCGCCGGTGGACACTCGATCGACTTGGCAGTGAGTACGCCATTCGTCAGCACTTCGTGGCCGTCTCCACCAACGTTGACGCCGTCACGGCATTCGGGATCGACGCCGAGCACATGTTCCGCTTCTGGGACTGGGTCGGCGGACGCTACTCGATGGAGTCCGCCATCGGACTCTCAACCATGATCGCTGTCGGTCCGGACAATTTCCGCGACATGCTGGCTGGCTTTCAGGAGATGGACGAGCATTTCCGGACCGCCCCATTCGATCGCAACCTGCCGGCGCTCCACGGGCTCCTCGCAATCTGGAATACCAACTTTCTCGACGCCTCAACGGTCGCCGTCCTCCCGTATGACGAGTACCTCCAGCGCTTTCCCGCCTACCTGCAGCAACTGACCATGGAAAGCAATGGCAAGCACGTAACCCGCGATGGCGTCCGAGTTGATTACCAGACCGGTCCGGTCTATTGGGGGGAACCCGGTACCAACGGTCAACATTCGTTTTACCAACTCATTCATCAGGGCACTCGGTTGATCCCATGCGATTTCATCGGATTCGGCCAAACGCTGAATGCGCTGGACGAACAGCACGATCTCCTCATGGCCAATGTCTTCGCTCAAACCCAGGCGTTGGCTTTTGGAAAGACAGCCGAGGAAGTGCGCGCAGAAGGTACGCCAGAACGATTGGTCCCACACCGCACGTGTGAGGGCAACCGTCCGACCAACACGATCCTGGCTGAGCGTCTCACACCGAAAACACTTGGCGCGCTGATCGCATTGTATGAACACAGCGTGTTCACGCAGGGGACGATCTGGCACATTGACTCGTTCGATCAATGGGGAGTCGAGTTGGGCAAGGTGCTTGCGAAGCGAATCGTTCCAGAACTGACCAGCCTTCGCGCACCGCACCTGGCGCACGACAGCTCGACGAACGCGCTTATCCGCCGGTACCGGCAGATGAAAACCGGCAGATGACCGACACCCCGGTTGTGAAGGCCACGCCGGTGGAGCAGTCAGGCGCCATTCGGCTCGTGATCGCGGATGTTGACGGAACTCTGCTGACGCCTGACAAGATTCTGACTCCACGAGCGCGTGCCAGCGTTCGCGCACTTCTCGATGCCGGTGTCGCTTTTACGATCACCAGCGGCAGGCCGCCGCGGGGAATGAAGACGCTGATCGATGACCTGGACCTTCGCAGCCCGCTCACGGCATTCAACGGTGGCTTGGTTGTGCGCCCGGACCTCTCAGTCGTCGCCGAGCACGTGGTCACCAGACTGCTCGCGCAAAAGGCGCTGGACATCGTGAGCGAGTGCAAGATGGATGCGTGGGTGTATACGGGCGGCGACTGGTACGTGACGTCACTCGACCACCCGCATACGGCTCGCGAGCAATGGACGGTCAAGTTTCCGCCGACCGTCGTCTCGGCCTACGATCGCGTACTGGACCGCGTCGTAAAGATCGTCGGTATCAGTGACGATGGGCCAACGATGGCCCGGTGTATCGCAAAGGTGCGGCACATGCTCGGTGGACTCGTGTCTGCCGCTCTCTCTGAGCCCTATTACCTCGACATCACTCATCCAAGCGCCAATAAGGGAGAGGTGGTCAACGTGTTGTCGGCATTGTTGGCTGTTCCTCGCGCACAGATAGCGACCATTGGGGACATGCCCAGCGACGTGCCGATGTTCCGGCGCAGCGGTCTGAGTATTGCCATGGGCAATGCGAGCACGGAAGTGCAGTGCGCTGCATCGTTCGTGACGACACCGAACACGGAAGACGGCTTCTCGCTGGCGATGGACAGATACGTTCTCGGTGCACGGACCGCTCGACTCGGCGCGGACAGGCTCGATGATCGTTGTGCGACAAATCTGGTCAATCACGAAGAATCACGGCCATGACGCTGGCGACGATGGCGTCGCACCGCGCCTGGCCGAACGTGAAGGCTGCCGGCGAAGCGCCGCCGACGCGGCTCAGCAGGTCGTCTTGTAGTGCATGACGCGCACGCGAGAAGCGCGTTTTGACAACGTCCTCGCTGACGCCAAGGGCCTCTGCCGTCTCAGCCGTCGTCAGGCCCTGCACTTGTCGCAGCATGAAGACTTCACGGTAGCCGTCTGCGAGGCTGTCGACGGCCGACTCGATGAGGGAGCCAAGTTCGCGGCCAAAGGCCTGCCGTTCGGGATCTGGTGAGGTCGTAACAGGCATGAAAGTCTCCACCGAATCGCCATCGATTGATTCGAAACGACCGCGGCGCCGCGCGCGGCCCAAAGATTCGTAGACCGCAATCTTTGTCAACCAGGTCGAAAATCTTGCACGCCGGTCGAATTGCGACAGATGCGTGTAGGCATTGACGTAAGCCTGCTGCATCACATCTTCAGCCTCGCGGTCATCGCGAAGGATCGCCCGGGCGGCGCGGTACACCTGTTGGTTATGGCGGCGCATCAGGATCTCAAACAGAGCGGTTTCACCTGCGAGGACCCTGGTGACAATGTCCTCGTCGGAGAGTGTGGCTGGCGCAACAGCGGCTGCAGCGATTGCTGACATGTTCAGGGCTCCTGACTAATAGAGTATCAGCCCGAAGAAAGGTGACAGCCAGAGTGCTGTCACCTTTTGCGGCCTTCGCGCTCAGTTAGAGCATGGAGGTTAGTGTTATGGACAGTCGACTTGCTCTTCCGTTTCGTGCCTTGCGTCTGGCGCTGGGTCTGGCGGCCACGCTGGCGGGCCTGGACAAGTTCTTCAACATACTCGCGGACTGGGGTGCCTACGTAAGCCCAACGGCCGCGGCGATGCTCCCGGTGTCCGTGGACACGTTCATGGCCATCGTTGGGGTCATCGAGATGGCGGTCGGCATCACCATCCTCGCAGTGTCGCCCCGGATCGGCGCGTACATCGCGAGCGCGTGGCTGCTACTCGTTGGTCTGAATCTCACAGCGGGCGGACACTTCGACGTCGCCGTTAGAGACGTGGTGATGGCCGTCGCGGCATTTGCGCTCGCGCGGGTCTCTGAAGTCAAGGAGGGGGCCTCAGCGGCGGTCCCGGCCAGGCGCGGCGTTCTGCTTGCCTCTCTTGCCGCTATCGCCATGCTGCATGCCACGGCTTCGCCGGCGCTGGCGCAGGCGGCGCCGCATCACAAGACCGACGCGTCCGCGGCTGACACGCTTCGCCGGGATATGCGGGATTTGTGGACTGACCATGTCATCTGGACACGGGCCTATGTCATCTCGGCCGTCGCCGATCAGCCTGACGCACAGGCCGCTGCGACCCGGCTCCTGAAGAATCAGGAAGATATCGGGGCCGCCGTGGGCACGATCTACGGCAAGACGGCCGGCGACCGACTGACTTCGCTGCTCAAAGAACACATCATGATCGCGGTGGATTTGATCAAGTACGCGAAGTCAGGGGACAAAGCCGCATTCGCCGCAACTGACGCCAAGTGGGCCAGGAATGGCGACGACATCGCGGACTTTCTGAGCAAGGCGAACCCGAACTGGCCAAGTGCCACGCTCCGGCAGATGATGAAGATGCACCTGTCGACTACGACGGATGAAGTGGTCGCGCGGCTCACGAAGAACTGGGACGCCGATGTCCGCGCCTTCGACGCGGTCTATGACCACATCATGGCCATGGCCGACGCATTGTCGGAGGGCATTATCAAGCAGTTCCCCGAGAAGTTTCCGTCGCGATAGTTCTTCGCCGCAGTCTCTTCACACTGTTCAACAGTCATGGCCGTCGTTCGCGAACTTCGCGAACGACGGCCACACCGCCGGCTATTGTGCCAGCGCCCGTGGGAACAGGACGTTGTTCTCGAGGTGGATATGCTCGTGCAGGGAGGTTTCCAGCGCCTGGAGACCGAACCAGAGCGCACGCCATGTGTTGCACGCACCGTCCGGCACGAGATAGTCGTCGGTGAGTTCCCGCAGTCTACGAAGCGCGTCGCCAGCCTCCTCGTGCTCCTTCAGCATCACGGCGATCGGCCCATGTGCTCCGCCGCCTTGCCCGCGTCTGATCATCGGGAACAGAATCGCCTCCTCCTTCAGCAGGTGATCGTCCAGTTCCGCTTTCAACCCACGGTACACCGCCAGCATCTGCGGAAATCTGACCGGATCCTTGTCGCCGTGGACGCGAACGACCTTCTCGGTCATCTCATTGAGGCGTTCGAGCTCCTCGCGCAAAGGGATGTGAAACGTCTCGATGATGTGATCGATCAGCTCGCCGAGTGGTGCGGTGTCCCATCGAATGCCGGTCACGTCCGGCGATGCGAGCTCACGTTGGATCTCGGCCACAACACGTTCCGAGTCGAGTCCCTTCGCGCGGCACACATCGCCGAGCGCCCGGCCTCCGCCGCAACAGTAGTCAATCTGATGACGCGCAAAGACGCGCGTCGCGAGGGGATGTTGCGCCGCGAGCTGTCCAACGGGAATATCTGCGGTTATTACGGTATTCACAGCGGCTCCTTCTATGTTTGAAACAATCGATCTACTCGACCTACTCAACGACCAGCACGCCCTTCATGCCGCCGCTGTAGTGACTCGGAACCGTACACACGTATGGATAGCGGCCCGGCTGTAGCGGCGCCTTGAATGTTGCGACCACCTCTTCGTTTGCGGCGGCCAGGTCCGAACTAATGCTTCATGGGGACCGGGGTCTTCGTCGTGATGCCCATGACTGATTTCGCGCTCAGGCGTCCGGCTGCCCCCTTCATCACGTCGGCAAGTTCATGGTCGACGAGCAAGTAATCGCCTTCCTCCGGCACGATGAATTCGACGACCGCGCCATTGCTTGCGCCGAGCGGCACGGTCTGCATGCCGAACCATTCGTTCCTGGGGTTGCCCTCGAAAAACACGCGGTCGAAAATCACCCCGATGACATGGAAGCTCGAGTGGTCGTTGGGCCCGACGTTGTGCACGTACAGCCGCACGCGTTCGCCGGCGTTCGCCTCGAGCGGCGGCTCCATCAGCGCGCGGGCGCTGCCGTTGAACAGCACATGCGACGGCATCTTTCTGGCCGCCGCATCCATATCGAAGGTCCACAGGCCGTCGGATGCGTCCTCGTTGGGCTTGAGATAAAACTCTGATTGCACGATGGCGTATTCGCGCGTGACTTGGCGATCGGTCGGAAAGCCGTTCCGCGGCGACACGATGACGATGCCGTATTGGCCCATGGCCACGTGCTGCAATACCGGTGCGCCGCCGCAGTGGTACGTGAAGACACCTGGGTAGTTGGCAATCCAGGTGAACCGGATGCTGTCGCCCGGTTGGATCAGTCGCCACTTGTCGTCGGGCGCCACTGTGCCGGCGTGGAAGTCAATCGAGTGCGGCATTGGCGCGATACCGCCCGTGCCCTTTTGGATGCTGCGGGAGGCAAGCGCCGCCATGAACGGCGAGCCGCCGGGTTCCGGAGCGGTGATCTGGACCGTTTCCGCGCTGCGGTTCTTCATCGTGAAATTGACCGTGTCGCCCTCGCGAACATGAATAATCGGTCCCGGCACGGCGCCACCGAAAGTCCACGCCTGGTAACGGACCTCGGGCGCGATCTCGATCTCCTGCGTCAAGACGTCGATCCGCACCGCATGGGTGCGATTGCCCGGCTGAAGTGGCGCAATCGCCGGCGCCATCGTGACGGCGTCGCCGACAACGGGCGGGCCGGCGTACGGTTCCGTAAACACCTCTGCAGCTGGGAGGCCGTAGATTCGGCCATCGACTTCGAAGCGCCCGCCTGTCGTAACCGGGCTTGAACTGGCATACACGACCACGGCCACAATCGCCGCCGCGCCCGCCACCGCACCGCCCCAGATTCCTTTAGGAACTCGCATAGTTCACTCCTTCGACACGCGGCCGGCCAGAGAGACGCCGCATTCATACAGGCAGCGTGACCGGCACCGCGATTTGCGTCGTTGCGCTGGATCAATGTTTGGGAGAGCTGGCCTGAGTTGCGCTACGCGTCCGGATGTTGTGATGGAGACGCTGTTCGATCGCTCATGGGATCGCAATCGGGTCGAGCAGGAAGGTCAGAGAAAGGTCCACAGCGACGCCGGGAACGTTGCGCGAGATCAATGTCACGTCCGGGACCTTGCACCGGCCTTGCTTGCCAAAGCCGCCAGGCCACCCGGTTTCAAGATCACGATATGGCGGTGTTCCGACACGATCAATCCCTCGTGCTCCCAACGCGCCAGCAGCCGGCTCACCGTGAACAGTGTCGCGCTGACAAGGTCCGCGAGTTCCTGCCGCGTCACCGGATGCGCAATCTCCAGACCGCGCGGCGTGGGCAGGCCGCCATGGGTGGCGAGTCGCAGGAGCGCCCGGGCCAGCCGGAGTTCTACGCGCTCGGTTGTGAGTTCCTGCACGCGGCTCAGCGCATCGGTCATGTGCTGGGTGATTTGATTGACGATGTTGGTCTTCAGCGTGGGGAACTCCACGACGAGCCGTGCCAGTACTTCGCGCGTCCAGCCCAGCGTCCTCGTCGGCTCGACCGCAGCGGCCGACACCGGATACGTTGCCTGACCGGCCGCGACGATGCCGGCGAACGGCTCGCCCGGACCGACGAAGCGGACGACTATCTCATGTCCGTCCACGGAGGACTTCGTCAATTTTAGGTGTCCGACCTGAACGATGTAGAAGGTCGTGGCCGGGTCGCCCTCGCGGGCGAGGACGTCCCGGACCTTCAGCACGCGGGGTTCGGCCGCCGCGAGAGTCAGCTGTCGCTCATGCTCGGTTAAACCCGCAAACACGGGGCTCGGCGGGATGATCACTGCCAGCCAGCTTAACGTACGGCGTCATGTCAGTCCGCGCGTTCGCGAAGCATCACGAGTAGCATACGCGGGCGAAGTGGCGCCCTCGAGCCACGCTGGCCACGACAACGCCGGAATGCGGGAGACCATGATCGTTCGACGGTGACTGATGACCGCCGGGGCGACGCCATTGACGTCGATGTATTATCCGCTCCGCCGAAAGGCGGCTTCGTAGATCACCGGTGCGCCTGTGGACACGGCGCCGGTCGGGCGCCGGTTGTACTCGCGTAGCGGCACGGCCGAATCCGGAGTGAAGCCGGCGCCGCCCAGCTCGCCCAGTAATTGCGCGTCTGTCAAAAAGCACTGCGGCTGGCCCGAGAACTGGGTGAACACGAAGGGCTCACCCGTCACCGGTTCAGCGTCGGGCGCAAGTGTGTTTCTCGAGAACGTGAAGACGAATAGCGCAGCATTGGGCGTCGCGACACGCGCCGCTTCACGCACGGCCGCCCGGAACTCGGCCGCCGACCGCGCGAGATTCCAGATGCCGTGCGCCACGATCAAATCGAACGACCGATCGCGAAAGGGCAGGCGGTCCATCGGAGCGAGCAGCAGATGCACGCGCGTCGAGACCTGCTCCCGACTCGCCCGATCCCTCGCAGCGGCGACCATCGGCCATGAGAGATCGGTGCCGACAACGTCCCACCCCAACTGCGCCAGAGGAATCGCGTTTCGGGCCGCGCCGCATCCCAAGTCGAGCGCGCGGCCAGGCGTGCCGCAATCGCGGGCAAACCGGATGAGTACTTCGTTCGCAGGGGATTTTGCGAAGCCCTCAACCGTGCCCGGCGCGCTCCATGGTGTGCCGGCCAGCGGATCCATGGTCCGACCTTAGCACGCAGCCGCACGCCGGCCTCGATGTTGTGTTTCAGGTCAACCTATCGACGTGGCTCGGCCGGCAGCCGGGAGCGAACCGCCGCCTGTCGCAACAACCCGAGGAAGGCGGTCGCCCACGCCGCCATGGCGACGTAAACGAAACCGCGTGGGATGACGCGCAGGAACTCCAGGCCCAGGGCATCCGCCAGCCGCCACGTGCAGATGGTGTACATGCCGAGCGGGAACACCAGGCCCCAGTACTGCGGGTCGTAGGTGAGTGGATATCGACGGACGACGTGCCGCCAGATCCCGAGAATCAGCAACAGCGGAATCCACCATGTGGCTCCGGTCCAGAAAAACAGCGTGAAGCCCGCCAGGAACGGGTGGAGCATCGTCAGGAACGGCCACATCGGCGCGGCGAGGATCAGGTTCGATCCAGCCAACGTGGCGATGGCGGCGGCCCCCATGTTGATCCAGTAGGGCGGCGTCAATTGCTCCATCGGGAGCGCCAGGAAGGTGAATCGATAAAAGATGAGCGTGATGATCGACAGGTAGAGCAGCGCCCCGAGGAGGTACATGCAGACGGCGATGAACAGTACGATCTCGCGCGTCGGACCGAATCCCGGCGCCAGCAGCGTGGCCAGCACGGACACGGATTGCGTGGCGACACTCGCGATCAGCCACGCGCCATTGATGCCCGCCTCCAGCGTCGGTTTGCGCTCGCGCACGATCGTGGCGGTGAAGAACGCGTACATCACCACGACCCACAGGGCGAGGCCTGCGATCCAGAGTGCGCGCGCGGCCCCTGGCGAGCCGCCGACTATCGCCAACTGGCTGCCGAGCACACACGTCCCGGCGACGACCGTGAAGAACCCCGGCCCGCGACCGTGATCGCGGAGATCGTCGACCACTCGTCCAAAGTAAAAAGTGACCCGGCCGACAAGCAGCGCCACGAGGCACGCGTATGCCGCGATGTTGATGATGAGCAACGCACGGCCGATGGCGGGCATTCCCAAGGTCTGCGCCGCGATCGACACAATGCCCGTCGCCATGACGAGGGCGAAGTACCCAGGAAACAGGTGAGCGACGATGGACGCGATCCCGCCTGAAGGCTCGGGGTTGGAAGACGCCACCAATCAGTCCAACTTGAACAAATAGCGGAGCAAGCCCGCGGTCAGGCCAAAGCAACCAAGGCTGGCGATCGTTGCCGGGATCACCAGCGTGCGGTCGCCACCGAGATACGCGTTCACGCTGGCCGTAAGCAGCCAGATCTGCAAGATGACGATCAGTATTACAAACAGCAGCATGCCCGTGACGATCGTCATCCGCTGCGAACGGGCGAAGCGCGACCCGCTCATGATGAGGAGACCTCGATGCCGGTCGCATAGACGGTGCGGTTTCGTACTTCGAGCGTCACACGCGGTAACGGCCGTTGCGGCGGACCCGCCAGCGGCCGGCCCGTGGCCAGGTCGAACGATCCGTTGTGACACGGACAGTGGAGGCGTCCCTGTTCGAAGACCGGCACCACCGGACAGAGCAAATGCGTGCATTGTTGGTCGTACGCGACAAAAGACATGTCGCCCGTCCGCACGAGCAAGCGGGGCGGGCTTCCGGCCGGGTATTCGAACGTCTTGGCGCCGCCGACTGGCAGATCGTCGACGGCCGCGACCGGAACTGCGGTCGTTGCGGCCGCGCTGCGATCGAACAGGCTCTTGATCAGGAGCCAGACTTGACCGGCGGCCAATGCACTGCTGGTCAGGACGATGAACTTCACGAGTTCCCGGCGAGAGACGTACTCATCCTCGGCCGTGTCGATCGGAAAATCACGCCGCCACTTTGGCTGGTCGTCGATCGACCGCCCGTCAGGGCCGACCGGCGGCCGGGTCGGATCGCTGGTGGTCTGCGGGGGCACCCACGGGTCCGCCATTACGCCTCCCTGATCCCGGCATCCTGATCGTCGAACACGTCCTCGAGCATCTCGTGACCAATCGCCGGCTCGAACATCGCGGCTGTCACGTCCACCAGGGCCTCCGCGGTCTGGCGCGGCATCATCACATTGACCTTGGTCCGTACCGTCTGCCGGCCGAACTGAAATGTATTCACCGGCTTGGCGTCGGGGCGGAGCCGGGCCATCTCTTCGCGCGTCCCGAAGGCCAGTGCCTGGCTTGGGCACACAGAAGCGCACATCGGTTTGAGCCCGACCGACGTCCGGTCGTAGCACATATCGCACTTCATCATCAGGCCCATTCCGGTATTCATCTTGGGCACACCGAACGGGCAGGCGAGCACGCAGTTGTTGCAGCTGATGCAGCGCGGTTTCCTGGCGCTTTGGACCACGCCGTCTTCGGTGCGTTTGATCGCATCCGCCGGGCATACCTCGGCGCACGTCGGCGAGTCGCAATGCATGCACACGACCGGAACTGTCTGCGTGGATGTTGCGCGATCCAGATAGTCGAGCTGGATCATGGCCTGGCCCTTGTGGGTGTCACACTCGGTGCAGGCCTGGATGCAGGCCTGGCATCCGATACATCGGCCCGGATCGACGAAGAACTCAAGGCGTTCTGGCACCGGCATGGATGATCTCCGTCTATTGCTGCGGTTCGAGCGAGGCCGCATATTCAGGCGGCGCGACTGCCTTGCGCACGCGCACGGCGCAGACCTTGAACTCCGGGATTTTCGAGATCGGATCCTGGGCGGAAATCGTTAACTGGTTCGCGCTCTTTCGTCCACCCCAGTGATAGGGAATGAACACCGTGTCTGGACGAATCGTTCGGACGACGGAGACGCGGACCGTGCAGTTGCCCCGACGGCTTTCTGCCGTCGCCCAATCACCGTCCGAGATTCCGAGCGAGGCGGCGAGCTTCGGGTGGATTTCCATCCGCGGCTCCGGATAGTGGTCCATTAACGGGCCGATGCGCCGAGTCTGATTTCCCGACAGAAACTGGCTCACCACACGTCCTGTCGTCAGGATGATCGGATACTCGTCATCGATATCCTCGGCAGGTCCGGAGTACGGCGTGACGTTGAAGCGCGCTTTGCCGTCCGGAAAGTAGAACGGACCGGCGCCGTTGGCGACCGGATTCCACGAGCCAGGTTCGAACAGCCGCACAACGCCCTGAGGTCCTGGCGGCGTCACGCCGGCCGGCACCTCGGCCGGACACGGCCAAAACACCCCGTAATGCTGCTCGATCCGCTCGTACGTGATGCCCGAATAGTCGCAGACGCCGCCTTCCGACGCGACACGCAGCTCTTCGAAGATTTCGGCGGGGCCCGCGAAGGTGAAGCCGCGCTCGCGCCCCATCGCTCGCGCGATGTCCTGGATAATCCGCCAGTCAGTCCGCGCGTCACCGGGACAGTCAACCGCTTTGTTGATGCGGATCACACGGCCTTCGGTCTGGGTGACCGTGCCTTCATCTTCCTCTTGCAGCGACCCCGGCAGCACCACATCGGCGTACCGCGCGGTTTCGCTCATGAAGAAATCGATGACGACGAAAAACTCGAGCTTGTCGAGCGCCCGGCGGACGAAATTGTTGTCGGGCAGCGACACGACTGGGTTGAAGCACAAGCTGAGGAGGCCCTTGATCTCGCCGCGGTCCGCCTTGCGGATGATCTCGTACGCGTCCACGCCGGGTTGCGGAAGATCCTCAGGGGCCATGCCCCAGACGCGCCCCGTATGCGCGCGGTGCTCCGGATTTCCGAGGTCGCGTCCACCAGGGAGCTGATCGCACTTCTGGCCGTGCTCTCGACCGCCCTGCCCGTTGCCCTGGCCGGTGATCGTCGCGTACCCGCAATGCGGCCGGCCGATGCGCCCGGAGGCCAGGACGATGTTGATCGTGCTGAGGACGTTGGCCACGCCGTGGCTGTGGTGTTCGAGTCCGCGCGCGTGCAGCAGGAAGCTCGTGCCCGCTTGTCCCCACCATTCGGCCGCCTGGTGGATCGACTTCTCCGCGATGCCGGTGACTTCGGCGGTCCGGCGTGGCGTCCAGCTTGCCACCTCGCTCGCCACCGCATCGAAGCCGACCGTGTGATCGCGAATGAACGCCTGATCGATCCAGCCGCGCGCGATCATCAGGTGAAGCAGGCCGTTGAACAGGGCGGTGTCTCGGCCTGGCTTCACCGGCATGAACAAATCACACGTGCGGGCCAGCGGCGTGATACGCGGATCGACCACGATAACTTTGGCACCGTGGTCGCGCGCCTGCCAGATGTAGTCGGTCGTGATCGGCGCGCACTCTGCGACGTTCGCGCCCACGACCATGACGACCTCGGCTCCGGGAATGTCACTCCAGGGATTGGCCGCGCGGTCGATGCCGAACGCCTTCTTGTTGCCGGCGCCGGCACTGACCATGCAGAGGCGGCCGTTGTAGTCGATGTTCGACGTCCGCAGGCACATATGGGCGAACTTGCCCATCAAATACGCCTTCTCGGTGGTGAGGCTGGCGCCTGACAGCACCGCCATCGCATTAGCGCCGTGCTCGCGCTGAATCCGATCGATCTCGCCGGCCACGCGCCGAATGGCATCGTCGTACGCCATCTTCCGGAAGCCGGTTGAGGTTTTCTCGTATGCGTGCAACAGCCGGTCGGGATGGGCCTGCTGCAAGTACCGTTTCACGCCCTTCGGGCACAACATGCCCCGGTTGAAGGGGAACTCGTACCAGGGCTCCACGCCGATGATCGTGTTGTCCTTCACCTTCAGCTGCATGCCGCACTGTTGGCCGCAGAAGCAGCAGTGCGTTTTCACCAGCCGGTCCGGCTCCACGCTGGAGTCCACGCGCATGTCAGTGGCATACGCGCGCGTGGGCCCGAAGTCCCGGATGACTTCGAGGTCGAGGGACGGTATCGGTGTCTCAATCGGCGCGCTCATGGATGGAAGTTCTCCGCGTCCTCGGCGCCGAGGGGGCCTTCGCCAAGTCCCGCATTAACGGGTGTGGGCATGGTCATCGGCCCCACACCGCCGCCGAGCGTCGCGCCGCCACGGCGTCCGCGCCACAACAACGCCTGCGCCGTCCCATACGACGCGCGCCGGCAGGGCGGGCAAATCCACTGGTAGTGTTCGGCGGGGGATCCCGGGATCTCGTACTGGTACCCGAGCTGACGTTCGACGGCGATCAGATCCTCGACGTGCATCTTGGAACTGAAGACGTGCCCGCATCGCCGGCAGTGCGCCGGTTCTTCCGCGCGGCCCACGTCCTTGAAGAAGGCGACGCCTAACTGCGCCGGCCGCTGGATGATGTGAAAGAACTTGCCGAACGGCAGCCACAGGAACGTGCCAATCACCGTAATGGCGTGCACGATCGCGACGAAGCTGTATGCGTAACCTTTCATCCACGTATAGCTGACGGTGAGCATCAATCCCGTCAGGCTCACGGCAAACAGCAGGATGAGCGGCATGAAGTCTTCAGCGAATCGCTGGACCGCAGCGGCGCCTTCCTCGCGGATGCGGCGACGCACCGCCAGCATCACGCCGGCGATCACCAGCAGCGAGGCCCAGACGAGGCCGTGAAAAATCAGGAAGCCGACGATCGACTCATGCGGGAATGTGAACGACGGAAATCCGAAGACCACGGCTTGATACAGCGCGAGATTCCCGGGAACTGGCTGGAAATGGAGCCAGCCGAAGACGAGCGGGAAGGTGATGGCGACGGCGAGCACGCAACCCCACATGATCAGCAGGTGGGTCAGGCCTCGCAGCCGATCGCGCCGGACGATGAAGCGGTTGGCGAGGAAGTCGGCCGCGATGCGGCGCCCCCATGTTGCGAGATTTCGCGCGCGCCAGCCGCGTTTGAAGAAGACCTGCCATCCGCGCCGCCAGTACATCGCCGTGGGCGGGCGCTGCAGCCACATGACGTAGCGATATGTCAGACCGAACACGGCAAACAGGACGGAAAACGTATACGCGACGAGCGCCGCGTCGAAGTGCGCGAGATTGCGCGAGCCCACGATGATCAGGCCGCCTAAGAGCACTGTCGAGACCGCGCCCCAGGCGCCGGCCAGGAAGGCCTCGCGGGACACTTTCCTCTGCTCTATTCGTGCCACACTTAGTGCATCCTGACACCTCCGCCAACGCCTGTCGAGACGACAATGAGCACAGCAGACAATGGGCCGCTGTCCGGCTTCCTCGCCGACGACCATCGGCGCCTCGAAGCGCTACTCGATCTGGCGACGTTGACGCCGGGCCCCATCGATCGCGCGCCATACGAGGAGTTCCGTGCGGGCCTGTTGCGCCACATCGGCATGGAAGAAAAGATTCTGTTACCTGCCGTCAGGCGGGCGAGGGGAACGCCACTACCAGCCGAACGGCAGATCCATCTTGATCACGGAGCAATTGCAGCGTTGCTCGTGCCGACGCCTACCTCCGAGGTCATCCGTCGCCTGCGAAGGCTGCTCGCGCTGCATGATGCGATTGAGGAAGGTCGCGGTGGCGTCTACGAGAACTGCGACGAGCTATTGTCCGACGATGCAGCCGCGTTGCTCGACGAACTGCGCGGCTTCCCGGCGGTACGCACAGCCCCTCACAATGATAGTCCGCTCGTTGAACGGCACATAGCCGAGACGCTGGCTTTAGCCGGCCGCGACACCATCACTCAATAGCGGCCCGATCGGATCTGTCACCGCCGGAGCAGTACCCCCACAGCCAACGTCCAGTAGTCCGACTGGGAACGGAACTGTCCGTGCGGATTGACGCCGTAGTAGGCCCGCGCAATGAAATTGGGCATGCCCTTCCACTTCATCTGACGCAAACCCACGACGAGTGATGACGAGAACTGCCGATCTTCACGCTGATCGGCGGACGTCCTCTGATAGTCGTAGACCGTGCGGAGGCGCCCATCGTATGACACGAACGGGCGCCAACCACTCGAGCCTTGCGGCAGGTACTCGACGCCGACGCCGGGCTCGACATTCACCGCCGATGGATAGAGGAACTGACCGGTCAACGCCCTGGACGAATACCAGCCACCTTGCCCCAGCGTCTGGACCGCGCTGGCCCGGACGGAAATCGAGTGCTGGCGCTGGGCGCCCATGAAATGGTCCCAGTTCGCACCGAATTCGACGTACTCGTAGCTGACGTTGACGCGCAGGAACGCATCGCCGTAGAAATCGATCGCCCGGACGACGAACTCGTCACCGAGATGCGTACTCTCGTGACCGAGCTGCACCTTCACCGAGATGAGATCGCGCGGAGTCACGGCCTTCGCGGCCTTGATGGCGCCGGCGAACCGGTAGTCCTGGTTCAGAACGGGCGTCGAACCATGGTCCGAACTGAGGATCATGTGAAAACTGCCGGACCCCCAGGCGCCGAATCCCCAGCCGCGACAGTCAAGGAGCGAACCGTCGATGCCGCCCTTCTCAAACGTGGCGAGAGGCAGTTCCTCGCCGAAGTTGATCTCCCACACAGTAATGTGTCCGTCGCGGACCATGTAGGGGACCGGTTTCGACTGGCCCCAGACATAGAACTGCGTTTGTGCGCCGCGCGGTTCGGCGATGAGCGGCTCGTACCACGGGCGGTCCGCGAAGGGCTCGATCCCGAGTTTGGGCGAGGCTTTGGCGGTGTCGCACGGCGCCGGTGGCGCCGTTTGCGCCGCGCCGATTCGGGCGCCGGCGAGGAGTAGAAGAAGGACGATGACGGCTGTGCGCACGGCGCACATCATAACCGGCACTTACCGCTCCAGCTTCGCCACCACCTCGCCCTTGGCGTTCAGCAATTCGAGCGTCGTGGGTGTGACGCGGTAGCCGCGCGCGTCTTGAAGCGCGTTCCGCATGGCGCGCGCGGTTTGTTCATCGACGCGGCAGGTTTGCGACTTGTCGGACGTCGGCGAAGCGCCGTTCTTGAAGAAGCGGCCCGCGGGATCGGTGCAGCCGCTCGTGCCCTTGTACGTGCCGCGAGGCGCGTCGAAGTCCAACACGACTTTTCGCCGATCGCTCTCCAATTGGCTCACCGGCTGGCCACCAATCTCAACCATCGTCCATACCGTGCCCCAGAGGGCGGCGCTCGGCGCGGCGGCTGAGGGCGTGACAGTTGATTTCGGCGCTGGTGCCGGCGCCGGCGCAGGTTCAGGCGTGGGCTTCGGCGCGGGCGTCACCTTTGGTTCCGCCGCGGGTTTCGCTGCCGGTGTCGGCTTTGGTTCAGGCGTCGGCTTGGGCGCCGCGGTCGGTTTGGGTGCCGTTGTCGGTTCAGGCGCTTTGGTTGTTGGCGTCGCTGATGGTTTCGGTGCGGGCGTCGCCTTCGGTTCCGGTGCGGGTTTCGCGGCCGGTGTTGGCTTCGGCTCCGGTGCGGGCTTTGGCGTCTCCGTTGCCTTCGGCTCCGCTGTGGCTTTCGGCGCGGGCGTCGCTTTCGGTTCCGGCGACGGCTTGGGTTTTTCCGCGGGCGCTGCTTTCGGCTCCGGCGTGGGTTTCGGCGCCGGCGTTGGCTTTGCTTCTGGCGTCGGCTTCGGTTCCGGCGCGGGCTCTGCCGCCGGGGCCGCGGACTCGACCTGGACCAACGTGATGCTCGCCACCGATCCCGCGCCTTGCGTCAACACGCGCACGAGCGCGGCCGATTCGAACACCTTCGCGCCGGCGTCCGCGATGTGCGCGCGCACGGCGTAACGGCCCATGGGCTTGACGAGGGCGGCATCGTAATCGATGGAGAAGATGACCGGTGTGCGGCCAGGTTTCGGCACGCGCGTTGTCGCAATAACGATTCTGTTGCTGGCGGGGTCCGAGACGTCCTCGAGCGTCACTTCAAGCACCGCGGTTTTGCTCAGCGGCACTCGGTCGGGATAACTGACCTGTCCCATGAGCTTGGACGATTGCGCCTGGGCGGTACCGGCCAGTGCGGCAACCATCACGAACGAGGCGGCGATTCTTGCGAGCATGGATCCCCCTACCCCGGTCTTTCGGCATTTCCGGCTGGGAGGGTTAGCGTTGGCTCAAATCGGCTGCAGCACGGCGCCTCGCCGGGCATCAGCCGCCGCTCGCCGATTCGTCCGATCTTGCACACGCGTCTCGTCGTCCTGAAACGGCATGACGGACACATTTCTTCTCGCGCTTCAGGCGGAGCGGCGTCGCGTTTCGACGATGACCCAACGCGGGATCGGCATGCCGGCGGCCGGTCTGCTGTTCTGGCTGGCCGTGGCCTGGCTGACTCGCCATTTCCCGGCGCCGCGCGCGGTGCTGTACAGCTTCTTCCTGACCGGACTCGTGTTCCCGGTCGGCGTGGCGCTCACGCGCGTTGCCGGCGGCAATCTGTTCGCCCGGAGCGCCGGACTGACGCCGCTTGGTCTGCTGCTCGCGGCCCTTCAGCTGTTCTTCTGGCCCATCATCGTCCTCGTCTACGCGCTGTCTCCCGCCTGGACGCCATGGGCGATGGCGATTCTCTTCGGCTCACACTTCCTGCCCTACGCATGGCTGTATCAGAGCCGGGCCTACGCGTTTCTGAGCGCATCGGTCGCCGTCTCCCTGACGGCCCTCGCGCTGGCGGCCCGCGCGCCAATGCCGGAGGTCGTCCCGCTCATCACCGCCGCGTGCTACGCCGCGGCAATCGCGTGGATGTGGTTCGAGAACCGCGACCTTGTGTCTAGAGGCCCCATCCAAACCGCGCGCCAGCGCGTCGAACCATTCACATGAAGCCGATTTGCCGAATGGCGACACCGGCTGCACAATGGCTCTTTTCCCATGATCGCGCGCTACATATTTAAGGTCGCGTTCGTGGCGGCCGGCGTCCTGTTCGCCGCCGCGCAAACCAGCCGGCCCGATCCAGGCGCGGGTCTGTTCGACGACGGACCGCCTCGCCGATTCGAAGTACAGCTTAGCGATGAGGCGATGGCGGCCCTGCGCGCGAAGCCCCGGGAGGACGTGTCTGGGATCGTGCGTGTCGGTGACATCACCTACACCGATGTCGCGATTCATCTCAAAGGCGTCGCGACGTTTCGCCCCGTGGACGATCAGCCGTCGTTGACGCTCAACTTTTCGAAGAATGTTCCCGCGCAGCGCTTTCTGGGCCTGCGCAAAATCCACCTCAACAACGGCAAGGAGGATCCGACCTTTTTGTGCGAAGCACTCGCCGCGGAGATGTTTGGGAAAGCCCAGCTTCCCGTCGCGCGTGTCGCACTCGCGCGGACGATCCTCAACGGCCGCGACCTCGGACCTTACGTCGCCATCGAGGGATTCACGGATGACTTCCTCGGACGCTTTTTCAAGAACACCAGAGGGAATTTGTACGACAGCGGATTTCGCCATGACGTGACGTTCCCGCTGGAGAAACTGTCCGGCAAGGAGCCGGATGACTGGGCGGACTTGAAGAAACTGGCGTCGGCCGCCGCGACGCTCGACCTCGAGGAGCGGTGGACCGCGTTAAGTCGCGTCCTCGAGGTCGACAGCTTCGCTCGCTACCTGGCGATGCAAGTGATCACGGCCAACTGGGACGGCTACGCGATGTTCATGAACAATTACCGCGTCTATCACGACCCAGCTTCGGATCGAATCACGTTCATCCCGCACGGTATGGACCAGACCTTTGCGCGCGCCACGATGCCCCTCGTGCCTCAGCAGTGGTCCGGCTTGGTGGCGCGGCAGTACATGGAAACGCGTCAGGGTCAGCAACTCTACCGGCAACAGATTGGATTGCTGTTTGCCAAGACGTATCACGCCGAGGCGCTGGCGAAGCGCGTGGATGAGCTCGCCGCCCGTGTTCGTCCGATTCTTGCCGAGAAGAGCGAATTATTGGCGGCCCGACACGATCAGTTGATCGCCGCACTACGCAGCCGGATTCTGCAGCGGGCAGAATTTCTCGCACTCCAACTCAACGCACGCTAGGCGTCGATTTCCTTCAGGCTGATTCTGTTTGGAGTACCGCGCGGGCATTTTCTTACCCGCGCCCATGTCCACTTTTGAACAGTTTCAGGCCACCCCATCTGATTAGGATGCTGGCTCCGGTGCCAACGGCCGGCTGCCTTCGAAAGAGTGTCTGAAACATGAATAGCGCCTTGCGCGAATCGGCCGGCATCGAGTCCGGCGTCACGGAGCGTCACTTGGCGGACGCCGCGTTGCGGTGGCACCAAGAGCGCTATCGGACCCTCCTCGATCTGGGGCCTGTCGCCGTGTATTCGTGTGATTCCGCCGGTGTGATTCAGGAATTCGATCGCCGCGCTGCGGAATTGTGGGGCTGCGAGCCGGCGTCCGGCGACACCGACAAGCGGTTTTGCGGATCGTTCAGGTTGTTTCGTCCGGACGGCCGTTTCATGCCGCACGACGAGTGTCCAATGGCGCAAGTCATCGCGGGCACCCTGGCCGAGGCGTGCGACGCCGAGGTGCTCATCGAACGGCCCGATCGCTCGCGGATCACCGTGGTTGTGAATATCCGTCCGTTGAAAGACGTACACGGCGAGATCATGGGAGCCATCAATTGCTTCTATGACATCTCGGTTCGCAAGGAGATGGAAGACGAGTTGCGCGAGTCGGACCGTCGCAAAAGTGAATTCCTGGCGATGCTCGCCCATGAGTTGCGGAACCCGCTCGCACCCATTCGACACTCGCTCGAGGTCATGCGTCGCTCGCGGAAACTCGAATCGGCGTTGACGGGCAGCGCGGATTCCGACCGCACGAAACTGGCTGCCAGCCAACCCATCGATGTGGCCATGGACGTGCTCGATCGTCAGGTCGGACAAATGGCGAGGCTGGTCGATGACCTGCTCGACGCCGGCCGCATCAGCCGCGGCAAAATGGTCCTTCGCATCGAGCGCGTCGAACTGTCATCGGTAATGCATCACGCGCTGGAAGCCGTCCGTCCCCTCTGCGACACCGCTGGTCACGAACTGATCGTGAGCTTGCCGCAGGAGCCGGTGTACCTGAACGCGGATCCGACTCGCCTGGCGCAGATCGTCGGCAACCTGCTGAACAACGCGTGCAAGTTTACCGACCATGGCGGTCGCATCTGGTTGACCGTCGAACGCGGGGACACGTCGTCCGGACTTGCCGCGAGTGTCGTGATCCGTGTGCGCGATACCGGCATCGGCATCGCCGCCGATCAACGGTCACACATCTTTGACATGTTCACGCAAGGAGATACGGCGCTGGAACGGGCCGTCACCGGGCTCGGCATCGGCTTGACGCTGGTGAAGACCCTGACAGAGATGCACGGTGGCACGGTTGACGTGATCAGCGCGGGCCTCGGCCATGGCAGTGAGTTCATCGTGAGGTTACCGATCGTGGCACGAGAGAGCGCCACGGCGCCGCCCCGCTTCGTGTCTCGCCAGCCGGCGCGGCCCGCAAAGGGGCTCCGCATACTGATCGTCGACGACAATCAGGACGCCGCCAGCATGCTGGCTATGCTGCTCGAGCTCAACGGCTACGAAACACACATGGCCCACGACGGCGTGGACGCCGTGGAAACGGCCGCCGCCATTCGACGGGATGTGATTCTGCTCGACATTGGTTTGCCACGCCTCAACGGCTACGAAGTGGCGCGGAAGATCCGTCAACAACCAGGCCGCCCGTTGCTGGTGGCTCTGACCGGGTGGGGGCAGGAAGAGGACCGCCGCCGCACCGAGGACGCGGGTTTTGACGCGCATCTGGTGAAGCCCGTGGACGAGGCCGCCCTCGGCAAGCTGCTCGACGACCTCGTGGCCAGGAAGCTCGAAGTGTGAACCGGCACTGATCGACGGCTCCGGAATAATTTGCGGCAATTCGCGAAATTTTCCGGGCGTCCGGTCTGCCGATCGTTCGGTGGCTTGCGCCGACCGTCGCCGCGTGCGCCGATGAGGGGCACGCCCTTTGCTTTGTGGAAGGAGCAAGGGCTCCGGCATGGCGACGCTCATCAAGAAACATCCGCTCCTGGCGTATTACCTTCTGACGTTCGCGTTGTCATGGGGCGGCTTTCTGGTCGTTGTCGGACCAGGTTCGCTGGCCAACACCAATTGGCAGGCCGAGGGCTCGTTCCTGGCCGCGGTCATGGCGATGCTCGCGGGTCCGAGCCTCGCCGGGTTGCTGCTGACCGGTCTGGTCGATGGCCGCGCAGGATATCGCGACATGTTCTCGCGGCTCCGCAAATGGCGGGTGGGGCTCCGCTGGTATGCGATCGCGCTTCTGCCCGCGCCAATCATCGCGGCGGGCGTGGTCTTCGCACTGTCCCTTCCATCACCGCTCCTGACGGCTGGCGGCAAGGCCGCCGTCGTGCTTGGCGGCCTCGGAGCTGCCCTGACGACGGTCCTCGAGGAAATTGGCTGGACGGGATTTGCGGTACCCAGGCTGAGGCGTCGTCTTAGCGTTCCGATGACCGGCCTCGTCGTCGGCGTGCTGTGGGGACTGTGGCATTTCTTGCAGCAGGTCTTCGTCAGCGGGACATACGCCGGCGGGATCCCGCTCGGCATCTTCTTGACGTTGTCCGTCATGGCCGCCGTCCTCAACCTGACGGCATACCGCGTGCTGATGGTCTGGGTGTACGACCGCACTGGGAGCCTGTTCGTCACGACGCTGATGCATGGAATGCTGACGGCGAGCACCATCTTCTGGTTCACGCCGATCGCGTCGGGTCGAGCGTTCCTCGCCGACGTGTGGCTCGTGGCCGTGGCGATGTGGCTTGTCGTGGGCGCGGTCACGGTCGCCGAAGGCTGGCTGACGCCGCGAGCCGAGGTTCGTGCTCACGCGGCCCATTCGTAGAACGAGGTTGCAAAACAAGAGTCCACGGCCGCTGATCGAAGCCGGTCGCGCCGAAGCCCACGGCAGTCATCAAGCGGCATAGATTGCCGCCGCTCAGTGTTGAACGAGCTTAAACTTTTCGATGCGGTAGCGAATCTGATCGCGATTGAGGCCCAGGAGCTTGGCCGCGCGCGTCTGGTTCCAGCCCGTCCGTTCCAGCGCCTGCACCACCAGCCGTCGTTCCGCTTCTTCCAGATTCATGCCGGCCGACGGTAATTCCACCGGGTTGACGCTCGCGTCGGGCGCGGACGCGATCGGAAAATCGGCAGCTTCGAGCCGGTCACCACTGGACAGCAGCATCGCGCGCTCGACGGCGTTCCGTAATTCCCGCACGTTGCCGGGCCACGGATAGTCGCTGAGGATCTGGAGCGCGGCCGGCGACGCGCCTCGCACGGACTTCTTGAATTCGCGATTGAAACCATCCACGTAAAAGGCCACCAGCGCCGGCACGTCCTCCGGATGCGATCGCAACGGCGGGAGCTTCAGCGGCAGTACGTTCAAACGATAGAAGAGGTCTTCGCGGAATCGGCCGGCGCGTACCTCGTCCTCGAGGTTGCGGTTGGTCGCCGCGATCACGCGCACGTCCACGTGAACGTCCGCGCTCCCGCCCACGCGACGAAATGTCTTCTCCTCGAGGAAACGGAGTAGCTTGGCCTGCAGCGGCGCCGTCATCTCCCCGATCTCGTCGAGGAACACGGTGCCGCCATCGGCCTGTTCGAGGAGGCCCTTCTTTTTTTCTTTGGCGTCGGTAAACGCGCCGCGCTCGTGCCCGAAGAGTTCGCTCTCGAGGAGTGTCTCGGGCAGGGCCGAGCAGGTGATGTTCACGAACGGGCGTGCGGATCGGCTGCTGGAGTAGTGCAGGATCTTCGCGGTCAGATCCTTGCCGGTTCCGCTTTCGCCCGTGAGGAGCACGGTCGATGCCGGGCTGGTGGCGACACGCTTGAGGAGCGTCTTGAATTCGCGCAGCTCGGCGGACTCGCCGACCATGCGATCGAGGCTAAAGGGCTCGGCCTGGTTCGCTCGATACTGACGCACTTCCCGCCGCAGCTTCGTCGTCTCGAGCGCCTGTTCGACCAACGCGAGGAGCGCTTCGAGGTCAAACGGCTTGTTCATGAAGTGGTAGGCGCCCAGCTTCATGGCTTCCACCGCGGTCTCGACGCTGGCGTACGCCGTCAGCAGGATCACCGGGACGTCGGGGTCGATCGTGCGGATTTGCTTGAGCACGCTCAGGCCATCCAGATCGGGCAGCCGATAGTCGAGGATGGCCAGATCGATGCCCAGCGCTGCACGTTCGACCGCGGTGCGGCCGTTCTCGGCCTCGACCGCCTGATAACCGGCGGCCGCGAGACGCCCGGCGACGGACCGGCGAATCAATAGCTCGTCGTCGATGACCAGAACTGTTTCATGTGCCATGGAGTTCCTGACTGTGTCCGCTGCGGGCCGGAATGATCAAGAATCAGGCCAGCCAGACCGGTTGCCATGCCTGACGTTACACCACCCCGCGAGACTGTTCACCCGTCGAGTGACGAGTTGGAACATATCCGTTACGCGCTGGATCAAGCCGCCATTGTGGCCATTACGGACGTGCCAGGCCGGATCACCTACGCCAACGACAAGTTTTGCGAAATCTCCAAGTACTCCCGCGCGGAGCTCATCGGCCGCGACCATCGTATTCTGAATTCGGGCTATCACGCGGAGTCCTACATCCGAGAACTGTGGCACACGATCGCCCAGGGTCACATCTGGCGCGGCGAATTCCGCAATCGCGCGAAGGACGGGTCCATCTATTGGGTAGATACGACGATCGTGCCGTTTCTCGACGAGCGTGGCAAGCCGTGGCAGTACATGGCCATCCGGTACGACATCACGGCGAAGAAGCTTCAGGAAGAGCGGCTTCGGGAACAGACCGCGCTGACGACGCTTGGAGAAATGGCCGCGGTCATGGCTCACGAAGTCAGGAACCCACTGGCAGGAATTCGCGGCGGCGTGCAATTCCTCGCGACGTTGTTGCCTGCAGGGTCTGAGGGCCGAGGCCTGTCGGCCGATATCGTGGCCCGGATCGACTCGTTGAATGCCGTGGTCGGCGACTTGTTGACCTTCGCGCGCATGCGCGAGGTCCGGCCGGCGCCCGTGGACGTCCAGGCGTTTCTTGCCGATCTGACCTCGTCGCTTGAGCTGGACCCGACGTTTGCCGGCGTCTCGGTGTCGATCGACGCGCCGACGGCCCTTGAGGTTGAAGCCGACATCGATCATCTGCGGCTCGTCTTCACCAACCTGTTGCTCAACTCGGCCCAGGCGATGAATGGACACGGATCGATCGCGTTGTCCGCAACCGCCGCCGGCGAGTCGCGTGTGATGCTGACCGTCACGGATACCGGCCCCGGCATTCCGCGCGAACTGCGCGACAGAGTGTTCCAGCCGTTCTTCACCACGAAGGCCCGGGGCACCGGCCTGGGACTGCCAACGGCCCGGCGCGTGATCGAAGCGCATGGCGGAGAACTCGCGATCATCGACACGCCCACCGGTGGCGCCGCAGTGCAAATCATCCTTCCTCGATCGGGGCGCACCCACGCCTGAAGACAAACGTCGACGTTCCACTCACGGCTTGCGCGAGTTCTGCGGGAAGAACCAATCGACATCCGCCAGGCGATTGAAAGTCTCGGCGATGCCGATCTGCGCGCGGGCAAAGGCAAGGGCATTAGGTTGGCATGCAGACCCCTCAGTCGTTTGACGGTGCGAGGCCGAATCGCCGGCCTAAGAGTTGGCGCGCGATTGCGCCCCGCACCGGCACGCTTGGCGCCAGACCGACCTAGCCGGTAATCGCAAGGCGATCATCGACGAGGTTGACGCCGGCCGTCGACCAGGCCGCCCATTCGGCTTGTTTGCGTTCACTGAGGGACCGGACCGAACCTGTGAGCACGACGCGACCATCGTGAGCCTCCACATGGATGCCCTGGGCATCGAGCTCTGCGCTCCGCTTGAGCGCGCCCTCGATCTTTGCCTTCACGTCCTCGGTATGGACTCGCGGCTTGACAGCGATGGAGTTGGTGATGCCTTTGACGCCATAAAGCCGGCGCAGGGCATACTCCGCGGCATCCCGCTGGTATCGCCAATCGACCTGGCCTGTCAGTGTGATCCAGCCGTCTCGCAGCGCCACCTGGACCCGTCCGGCCGGAACAGCGCTGTCCCATTTCAGAGCGTTCGCCGCCGCTTCAGCAATGGCCGGGTCACTTCTGCGGGCATCAGGCGCCGGCAGGACCTCGATGTCGTTCGCCAACGCTCGGACGCCGAAGACGTGCGCAACGACCCGTTCGGCGGTCGTCTTCTGGAAGTACGTCGGCACGGCTCCTCGAAGCGTGACAACGCCGTCGTGGACGGTCACGCCGATGGCCGTTGCATCGACACTGGGCTCAAATTCCAGGGCCGTGAGGACCCGTTCCTGAAGTTGTCTATCCTTGGTCATGGCTGCTCCTTTTTGCAACTGACATCGTCAATCCATCAATCCCTAGGCCGCATCGATCCGGCGGCCCGGCGCATCCCTGAGGGTCAGCACAGGGCACGGCGCGCGGCGAACGATGTGTTGCGCCACGGCGCCCATGAAGAGGTCGGCAAACCCGCTCCGCCCGTGCGTGCCCATGACGATGGCGTCGACGTTGTGGCTTCTGGCGTAATCGAGGATCGCGTTCGCCGGAGAATTCGAGACCAGCACGACGGTTCTGGTTCCGCGGGCCTGCATCTCCGTATCCAGACTCGCCTCCAACTGCTGACGAGCTTCGTCTTCGCGCTGCTGTTGCAGAGCCTGCAGGCTGTGACCCATGGCGGGAAGGGGCAGGTCGCGCGCCGCGATGTCTGGGACCACATGGACAATGTGCAGCGTCGAGAAGAAGACTTTCGCCACATCATCCGCATACGACAGCGCAGCGCGCGAGGCTTCGCCAAAATCGGTAGCAACCAGGATGGTCTTGAGGTTAATCACGATGCCACCTTTCCGGCGGGCAGAACAGCTACGTGCTGGCGTTTGCCAAATGTGCGTTGGCATCAGCCATGATGAACTCCCGCTCCGGACTTCGGACCGTCAGTACCGGGCAGGGCGCCGTGCGCACGACTTTTTCGGCCACGCTGCCCATCAGCAAATGGGAAAACCCGCGGCGGCCATGCGTGCCGACGACAATGAGGTCCACCTGTTCGGTCTCGGCATACCCCACGATCGCCGGCGCAGGCGTGGCAAACGACGCCAGGACCGTCGTGGCACGAAGTGTTCGTCGATCGTCCTCGGTCAACAGCTCTTCAAGCTGGGCGCGTTCGGCCGACTCCAGATTGGCTTGCAGTTCGGGGACGGCCGTCGCGAAACCGCCAGCACTGATCGCGTCGACAGGAATCGGCTCGACGGCGTGCATGACATGCAGCCTGGCGCCGAATTGCCGGGCGAGCGCTCGACCGTAGTTGAGGGCCACGTCCGAACATTTGCTGAAGTCAGTGGCGACCAGGACGTTCTTGATGGCGAGCATGTGTCAATCCCTCTGACTTCGGTAGTGTGCAATCCGCATGCCGGGGTTCTGGAACAGGCAATGGGTCGAACGGCTCGGCTTGCGGCCGACGACGGGGAAAAGTCCGCTCACCAGCGTGAGTTATTCCGATGCGATCGATGATGACGGGCGCCGGGACGTCGGCCGTGTGCGCCGGGTTTCGATGCGGGCGCGAATGTCGAGCGCAGAGACGCCGTGATGCAGCACCCTCAAGGGATTGATTTCGATCTCCTGGATCTCCGGGCACATCGTGACCAGCGTCGAGATGCGCAGGAGCGTGTCACGGAGGCCTTGCTCATCGGCGATATCCGCTCCCCGATACCCGCGCAGAAGCGGCGCACTCTTCAGCGCATCGATCATGGCGGCGGCATCGAGGTCTGTCAGCGGCGCCAGGCGAACGCAGCTGTCGGCGAGGAGCTCGGCTGTCGTGCCACCGAATGCGCACGCGATGACGGGTCCGAAGAGCGGATCTTCAACGGAGCCCACCAGCATTTCAACGCCGGTCGCGACCATTTGCTGGACGAACACGCCGCTCATCGTGTTGCCGAGACTGGCCGTGAGCGAACGATACGCGCTGCGGACTGCCGCGGCGTCTTCGAGGTTCAATCGAATGCCGCCCACTTCAGTCTTGTGCACGATCGCCGGACCGAAGGCCTTGATCGCGATCGGGTAGCCGATCGAGTCCGCCACGGCGGCCGCCGCATCTTCGCCTACCGCCTCGGCGGCTCGAGCTGTCGCGATTCCGATCGCGTTCACGAGTGCCTGCGCCTCGGCCGGGCCGGCCCAGCCGCCGCCGCGCAGAAGCACGGTGTTCACCACAGACCGGGCACGCTCGATATCCACGTCAGGAAAGTCCGGCACGACACCTTCAGCCGATGCGCGCCACTCGCCATAGTGGGCGGACCGCGCGAGTGCGGACGCCGCTGCTTCAGGAAAGACGAAGCTTGGGATTGGGCGCAGGAGATCGGCGGCCGGTTCGGATCCCATGAACACCGCGAGCACTGGTTTGTGCGCTTCTCCCGCGGCGGCACGAATCACAGCCTGCGCGACATCTTTACCGGCCGTGACCATGGGCGGGATGAAGATCACGATGACGCTGTCGACATTGTCGTCCTTGAGTACGGCGGTCAACGCACGTTCATACTGCTCAGCGGTTGCTGAGGCGATCATGTCCACGGGATTGGCCACAGACGCCGTCGACGGCAGCATGGCGCGGAGCAAGTCGGTCGTCGTCTGAGACAGCGCCGGCAGATCGAGCCCTTTGGCTTCGCAAGCGTCGGCCGCGAGGATACCGGGGCCACCGGCGTTCGTCAGAATCGCCACGCGTCGTCCGCGCGGCACCGGCTGCTGTGAAAGGACGCGCGTGACGTCGAAGAGTTCCTCCATCGTGTCCGTGCGGATCACGCCGCACTGGTGGAACAGGGCGTCGACGACCTGGTCGCGAGCTGCCAGTGCGCCGGTGTGCGATGTCGCAGCGCGGGCGCCGACACGCGACCGGCCGGACTTCACGGCGACGATCGGCTTGCGGCGGCTGATTCGCCTGGCAATCTGGCCGAACTTGCGCGGATTGCCGAAGCTCTCGAGGTAGAGAAGGATGACATCGGTATGCGAATCCTGTTCCCAGTACTGCAGCAAATCATTGCCCGACACGTCGGCCTTGTTGCCGACGGACACGAACGTCGAGAGGCCGATCTGCAATCGCTTCGCGTGATCGAGGATCGCGAGCCCGAGCGCTCCGCTCTGGCTCAACATCGCGACGCGGCCAGCCGGCGGAAATACGCGAGAGAACGTGGCGTTGAGGCTGATTGCCGGATTCGTGTTGAGCAGGCCCATGCAGTTGGGTCCCACCATTCGGATACCGGCACGGCGAACCGCAGTCAGGAGTTCGGCCTCTTTCGCGCGGCCTGGCTCGCCGGTCTCGGCAAATCCTGCGGTGATGACGATCAGCCCTTTGACACCCTTCCCGACGCAGTCACCAACCACGGTCCCGACCGACGGCGCCGGAACGCAGATGATCGCGAGATCGATGGGATCAGGGATCGCGGTCACGCATCGGAAAGCGGAGATGTTCTGAATCTGCCGCGCTGAGGGATGAACGGCGAATACCGATCCCCTGAAACCGCATGACACCAGGTTATGGAGGATCTCCGACCCTATCTTGCCTCTGTGCTCCGATGCGCCGATGACCGCAACCGACCGCGGTTCGAACAGTGCACGCAGCGATACGGCGTCATCGCTCATGAGGCCGCGCCGCTCGGCTGTTTGGCCGTTGTCTCTTCCGTCACAGGTGGCGTGACTCTCTCCACGTCAATCGTGCACTCCTGAATCAGTGCCGCGATGGCGCCAACCGCGGCGAGCACGGGAGCGATGAGGCCGCCGACGACGCCGAACGTCAAGGGGAATTCTGCGATCACCCGGTCCTTGTGCCGGATCCGTATGCGCCGTGCATTGCCAGCGGCAATCAGTTCCTTGATCTTTTCGACAACCTCGCTCCCTTTGACCTCGAGGGTTTCCCAAAATGTCTGTGAATGCATAGCGGCTCCTTCATCGCGCAGACTTGGACGCGATCCGATCACTCAGCGCCACCGATAGGGTCGCGGTCGCGTCGACGTCGTGTATCGCAACAGGTATGCCACGCCGTAAGGCCTCCTTTTGGGCCGATTCGGGTCACCCTGGCGGTGACGCGGGGAGCCTTTCCCGGTCAGGCGGAAAAAGCCGCACCCACTTGGCTGCGTTCATCGAAATGACCGTGGCCACAGCGCGTGTTTGTCCCGGGCCGCGCTGGGGAATACTCCGTGCGGTGCGGAAGGGCGAGGATTGCGCCGCGGACTAATGCCCGGTGATCAGCGAATGACTGGCCGAACGCCAACTAGTCCGGCGGCAAAGCTCTTGCATCGTGCAAGCGGCAGAGGCCCATATGCGCCAGACGACCAGCGCGAGATCACAACGTGAACAACAGTTGCGGAAGGCGCTCGAGGCTGAGCGTCACGCCGTGCTCAACGCGATTCGTCTGGGTATTCGCGAAAGCCGGGGCGAGGGCACCATCGAAAACACTGAGGTGCAGGACGATGCGGACCAGGCCCAGGCTGATGTCCAAACGGACCTGGGATTCTCGTTGCTCCAGATGCAAGGGGAGAGACTCGCACGGATCGGGGAAGCCCTTCGGGCGCTCGAAGCTGGCGACTATGGCCGTTGCTGCGACTGCGGCGGCGACATTTCGATGAGCCGGTTGCAAGCGCTGCCCTTCGCCACACGATGTAAAGCGTGCGAGGAGTCGCAAGAAGCGCGAGGGCTGGAGAGGCAGCCCATCCCAAGTTGGCAGGGTCTGGTCCAGATGATTCACGTGGGCAGTTGACATGCGCGAGCACGTGCGATTACCGCCGGTCGGGATCACCACGTTTCAGAAGATCCTGTGCCCTGTGGATTTCTCAGAGCCTTCGAAGCATGCGCTTGAGTACGCCACGATGCTGTCGAGCTGGTATGGCGCGTCTCTGACCGCACTCCAGGTCGTCGGCCTCGCCTCTCCTCCCATTCCTGATGTTGCCGTGCTGGCGACTGTGACGCCTGAGGACTTGGAAGCGCACTCGAGAGATTTGCGCCTGTTCGTGGAGGTCTCGGCAGGCGGTGACTGTCACGCGAACGTCGCCATTCGACAGGGCACGGTCGTGAACGAAATTCTCGCGGAGGCCCAGACGCTGCCGGCGGATGTGATCGTGATGGGCACGCATGGACTTGGCGGCGTTGAGCGGTTTGTCCTTGGATCGGTGACTGAGACGATTCTGCGGAAGGCGCCGTGTCCCGTGTTCACAGTGCCGCGTAGCTCTGTCGCCGCGCCGTTGACCCCAGGCCCATTCAAAACGATTCTGGTTCCTGTTGACTTCTCGCCGCTAGCGCTTGACGCCGTGGGCATTGCGCTGTCGCTCGCGGAAGAATCCGGCAAGAAACTGATCCTGCTTTATGTGCACGACTGGCCCGCCGAACGCAGTGTGCTCCCCGCGGTCCAGGCGGATCTACGTCGCACCCGGGAGACCGCCGTGCGGGAACTGCACGCGATCATTCCGGAGGACGCGCGCCAATGGTGCGAGTGCGCGGAACTGACGGCAACCGGCCACGCCGGCGAAGAGATTCTGCGGGTAGCCGGCGCGAACGGCGTTGACCTGATTGTCATGGGCGTGCACAGCAAGAACAGCATCGCGACCGCGATGTTCGGATCGACGGTCAATCAGGTGGTGCGGGCGGCAACCTGTCCGGTCTTGACCGTTCGGCGCTGAGTGATCCGATCAAACGTCCGTCCCCCCAGGTCAGATGCGACAACCATGGCCGCGAGGACGAGGCCGTAGTCCGTCCAGACATCGAGTTGGAGAGCCGCCCACCCGCCGACGAAGCCCCAGAGCATCGGAATGATCGAAAGCCACCTGGCACGTTTGGCGCGGACGGTCAGGAGCAGTCCCAACGTCAGAATCGAGGTCGGACACGGCACGCCGAACGTCGGCGTACCCGGGTATTCATGCCCGAAGGTGAAGTTGAGGACTGGATAAACAAAGGCATACACAATGAGTCCGGCGCCCGTTCTTCGTCGCCATCCGCCGGCCGTGAAGAAATCGAAATCGAGGCGTGTCGCCGCGAACGCGAAGAGCCCGGCCTGGAGCATGAACGCCGCCGCAAAGACCCAGGCCGCCGGATTGATGCGGGTGAAGAACGCGACGTGATACGCCACAGTATTCCAGAGCCAGAGCAGCGCCAGGAACCACAACAGGCGGCGGCTGCGACCGGCTCGATCATTCCACGCAGCGCCGACCGCAATCCCCGCGGCGATCCACAACCCTGCGGCGGCCCACCACAGAGCGTTGTTGTACTGGGCGAACACGTTGAAGAACTGCTCCGGCGTGAAGGGAAGATTCATGGCGGGCTTCAGTGCAAAGTGGCGGCCAGATATGACATCCCATCCGGGTGACAAACGATCTCGTACCGGCACGAAATATTCAGCGGCATCCCGCGGCACTTTTCACAACCCGCCGCAGCGATTTGCCGGTATTCCGATCGTGAAAATGGACAGCGCTGGCATCCTTTGTGCTTTGACATCCATGGGGTTGACTGGCCCGACGTCGTGGCCGCTCCACTCCTCGGAGGCAGCCGCATGATCGAACCGTCATGGACCGTAGTTCTTGCGGCCGGCCAGGGCCGCCGGTTAGCTTCGTTGACCGGCGGCATACCGAAGCAGTTCTGGCGCGGCCAGAGGGGTTCGTCGTTACTTGACGATACGCTCACGCGCTTTGCGCCTCTCGCACCACTTTCGCGCACGGTCGTGATTGTGGACGCACGGCACCGCCGTCACGTGCAGGACCACCGAGTCTCTCGGTCGCCTGCCACGGTCATCTATCAGCCTGAGGATCGTGGAACCGCGGCTGGAGTGTTGCTCGCGCTCACGCCGATTCTCGCCATCGAGCCTGACGCGCTGGTCATAGTCACGCCTTCGGATCATGGTGTGGTCGACGAAGAAGGATTCCGCACCGGTATTCGTGAAGCGGCCCGGCATGCGGTGCGCCGGGATATTGCCGTACTCCTCGGTGTTGAGCCTACTGCGGCGCATCGCGACTACGGCTGGATCATGCCGGGCCCGTCACCGGAGCCGTCGTCACTGCGAGCCGTTCAGGCCTTCGTCGAAAAGCCGGCCGCCGACATCGCTGCCGGTCTCTGGGCAGATGGTGCGGTCTGGAACACGATGGTCCTTGTGGCCAGGGCATCTGCGATCAGAGACCTCTGCTTCAGCTTGCTGCCGCAACTGCGGCAGGTATTCGAAACCGCGACGCGTTTGCCCGCCGACGAGCGGCCGAGCTTCCTGAACGCCGTCTATGCGACGTTGCCGGCGTTTGACTTCTCGCGCCACGTGCTGACGCCCGCACCCGATCTGTGGACGTACGTGTGGCCGGCTTCTATTGGCTGGTCCGATCTGGGAACCCCGGAGCGGCTGGCCGCGTGGCATCAACGCGCCGGCATGAGTCCGGCCATGACGGCCGCGTAAATCGCCGATTGGCCTCGGCCGGAAGCGGCCTAATCCTGCGGAAAAATTCGAAGCGACCGCGAACGATCCAACACGGATGGCGCGGACCCGGTGTGATCGCGCGGAAGCGGCAGTCTCACCGGTGGCAGCTTTCTTGCTGTCTTTTGCTCCAGGAGACCCACCATGAATCTGATCCGATTTGAACCATTTCGAGAGCTCGAAGACATGACCAACCGTCTGAACCGCCTGTTCGGCAAACTGCCCGTGGCCACGACCGACGGTGAGAGCTTCGCGGACTGGGCGCCGGCGATGGATGTGCAGGAAACCGACGCCGAGTACCTCATCAAAGCTGATCTGCCGGCTGTCAAGCGCGAGGACGTCAAAGTGTCGGTTGAGGACGGCGTGCTGGCGGTCGAGGGCGAACGGAAGATGGAGAAGGAAGAGAAGAACCAGAAGTTCCATCGCATCGAACGCAGCTACGGCAAGTTCGTCCGTCGGATGGCGGTACCGAGCGACGTCGATCAGGCGAAGGTCCAGGCTGACTTCAAGGACGGCGTGTTGAACGTGCACCTGCCCAAATCGCCGGTGGCAAAGCCCCGTTCAGTCGATGTGAAGATCGCGTAGCGGTGATCCGGTTCAGACGCTCGGCACCGAAGTAGAGGAGGCAACATGCAGATCAAGGAAATCATGACCAGGCCGGTGATGACATGCCCGGTTGAGAGCACGCTGGACCACGCCGCCCGGCTGATGTGGCAGTACGACTGCGGCATTATTCCGGTCACGGACGCGGATGGCCGGCTCACCGGCGTCGTGACCGATCGCGACATCTGCATGGCGGCCTATACCCAGGGCGCTCCGCTGTCCGCGATTCCGGTGACGACGGCCATGGCCAAACAGGTGATCGCCGTTCATGAAGAAGAGCTCATCGAGCAGGCCGAGTATCTGATGCGTGAGAGTCAGATCCGCCGGCTTCCCGTGCTGGATTCTGAAAACCGTCCAGTCGGCATCGTCTCGATGAACGACCTGGCACGACTCGCGGCACGGGCCCACAAGCGCGGCGTCGACCACGAGCTGATCAAGACGCTGGCGGCCGTCTGTCAGCCTCGCGGTGACGGACACGTCGTCGAACGCGAGGAAGTCGTTCGGCCCAGCGTCACACTGTAGCGATCCGACCAGCGCGGCGGCCCAGTTCACTGGGCCGTCGCGCCAGATCGTCGGCCGAACTGGTGAGCCAGTTACCGTGATCGAGCCATTCTCCGACCGAGTCGATGCTGGCCGGCGCCTTGCGGCCAAGTTGGTTCAGTACGCCGGACGATCGGACGTCATCGTCCTGGGCCTGCCGCGAGGCGGCGTGCCGGTCGCCGCCGAAGTCGCCAAGACGTTGGGAGCCCCACTCGATGTCTTCCTCGTGCGCAAACTCGGCGTCCCCGGACATCCCGAGTTTGCGATGGGCGCGATCGCAGAAGGCGGTCGCCAGGTGCTGGATGCGCGCCTGGTTGATCAGCTGCATATTCCGCGCGCGCTGATCGATCAGACACTCGCACGCGAACATCTTGAGATCGAACGCCAGGATCGCGTCTTCCGGGATGCACGAGGCAAGCCAGACGTGCAGGGTAAGACTGTCATCGTCGTTGATGACGGTCTGGCGACAGGCTCGACGATGCTGGCGGCGCTGACGGCGCTGCGTCAGAGCGGAGCGCGGTCAGTGGTGGCGGCGGCGCCTGTCGGCGCCGCCGGCACGATTGAACGGCTGCAGCGACACGCCGATGCCGTTGTGTGCGTGGAAGCGCCGCTCGACTTCGACGCCGTCGGCCGGTGGTATGTCGATTTCAGCCCGACGACGGATGGCGAAGTCAAAGACTGTCTCGCTCGTGGACGGCATGCCGCAGCATCCTGATCACGGCAGCAGTTCGGCGCGAACCGACCTGATCCGTCAACGAGCCCGGGTCTTCACCGGTGACTCAGCCTCGGACGATGAATTCGTGAGCCAGCTCGGTCGCGCGCGGGTGGTGTTACTCGGCGAATCCACACACGGTACGCATGAGTTCTATCGGGAACGCGTTCGGCTGACGCAGCGGTTGATTGTCGATTACGGCTTCACCGGAATCGCGGTCGAAGCCGATTGGCCCGACGCGTACCGCGTCAACCGCTATGTTCGAGGTGTTGGCGGCGATGAAGCTGCCACGGATGCGCTTGAAGACTTCAAACGTTTTCCGACCTGGATGTGGCGCAACGCCGACGTGCTCGAATTCGTGGGCTGGCTCCGAACGCACAACGATTCCCTGTCCCGGGACCGGCGGTCGGGTTTCTACGGCCTGGACCTCTACAGTCTGCATGCGTCCATGCGCGCGGTCATCGGCTTCCTCGAGAAGATCGATCCACCGGCAGCGGAGCGGGCTCGTGGGCGCTATGCGTGCTTCGATCGATTCGGCGAAGATGTCCAGGACTACGCGCGAGCCACGGGTTACGGTCTGACATCATCCTGCGAGCGCGAGGTTCTGGCGCAACTGGTTGACCTGCGGCGCAAGGCAGCTGCGTACGCTTCTCGAGACGGCCGTCTGGTCGCTGATGAGATCTTCGTGGCGGAGCAGAACGCGCGGGTTGTCCGGGATGCTGAGGCCTACTATCGAATCATGTTCGGCAGTCACGTCGAATCGTGGAATCTTCGCGACCGGCACATGGCCGACACGCTCGACCAGCTTTCCCAATTCCTCGCGGGTGGCCGCCATCCGGCCCGCATCGTCGTGTGGGCGCACAACTCCCATCTCGGCGATGCGCGTGCGACGGAGATGGGAGAACGCGGCGAACTGAACCTGGGACAACTGGCACGCGATCAATTTGGCTCAGCCGCAATCAATGTCGGATTCACCACGTTCGACGGCACGGTTACCGCAGCCACGGACTGGGACGGTCCCGCGCATCGTCGGCACGTCCGTCCGGCCATGGCCGGCAGCTGGGAACGGTTGTTTCACGACAGCGGTCTGGAACAATTCATTCTCCCCCTGCGGAGCGATCGCGAACTCGCGACGGCGCTCTCCGGGCCATTGCTGGAGCGTGCGATTGGCGTCCTGTACCGTCCTGAGACCGAGCGCCACAGCCACTACTTCCGGGCGCGACTGGCGAATCAGTTCGACTACGTCATTCACCTCGATCACACGCGGGCGGTCGAGCCACTCGACCGGACGTCTACCTGGGACGCCGGCGAAGCCGCCGAGACATTTCCATCCGGGCTTTAGGGGGAGACGGCGGTGCCCAGCATTCATGTCGCGATCGGCAATCAACAGCTCACCGGCGATCTGGATGTGCCTGCCGGAGCGCGAGGCCTTGTCGTATTCGCGCATGGCAGCGGTAGCAGCCGCCATAGCCGGCGCAATCAGTACGTTGCCCGGTGCCTGGCCGGTCGGGGATTGGCGACGCTCCTGGTCGATTTGCTCACACCGGACGAAGAGGCGGTCGATGCGCAGTCTGGCCATCTCAGGTTTGATATCGACTTGCTCGCGGTGAGACTGGTCACCATTCTCGACTGGGTGCGCTCGCGAGCGGACGTCGGCCGGTTGCCCGTAGCACTGTTCGGTGCAAGCACCGGCGCGGGCGCGGCTCTGGTGGCCGCAGCACGGCGCCCCGATCTGGTCGCGGCCGTCGTTTCTCGCGGAGGGCGCCCGGATCTGGCGGGCTCGTCGCTGACTCAGGTGGCCGCGCCGACGCTCCTAATCGTCGGCGGACATGACGAGCAGGTGATCGCGCTCAACCGTCTGGCGATGGCCAGATTGCGCGGACCTGTGTCGCTCCAGATTGTGCCCGGGGCCACTCATCTGTTCGAGGAGGCCGGCGCGCTCGCCGCGGTGGCCGCGGCGGCGGGCGAATGGATCGATCGCTATCTGCCGGCGGCATTGGCGAAGTCGTAAGCGGCACCGCTGCGGCGCCACACGACTCTGGCCAAGGTTTCGGCGAACGCCCACGCCACGACCGCGCCACTCATGACAAGTGCCCACAACTCAGGGGGCATGGGCGCATGGCCGAACAGATTCCTGGAGAACTCAAACGAACCCGCGGCGAACTGGATCCCGACACTGGTCGCGACCGCCGCGTGCAGGTACCTGTTGGGCAGCGGCCGGACCCAGGTGTGTCTTGACGGGTAGGTCATGAAGAGCTGCCCGATGGCCATGAAGTGAAACGTCACGGCTCGTGCCATGTCGAGATCGTACCCAAGTCTCGGGACGAGACGCAGCATGGACAGGGCCAGCACGGCCATCATGACAGCGACCCCCGCAATGAACCGCAGCGACGGCTTGTCCAGCAGCGGCGAGTTCGGCGGTCGCGGCGGCCGCCGCATCACGTCGGGTGTGCGGTCAAGTGCAAGAGCCATCGCCGGCAGACTGTCGGTCATCAGGTTGATCCAGAGAATTTGCACGGCCGTCAGCGGCAGCAGGAGACCGCCGCTTTCGCTGCGCAGGTTGAGGCTGAACGCGAATACGGATCCGGCAGCGACCAGCAGGACTTCCGACAGGTTGGTGGAGAAGAGGAAGCGCAGAATCTTCTGGATGTTTTCGTAGATGCCGCGTCCTTCCTGCACCGCGCGCACGATCGTGGCGAAATTGTCGTCGAGCAGGACGATGTCGGAGACTTCGCGACTGACGTCAGAGCCGCGTTTCCCCATCGCGACTCCGATGTCGGAGCGCTTGAGCGCCGGCGCGTCGTTTACGCCATCGCCTGTCATGGCCACGATGCGGCCTTCCGCCTGCAACGCCTCGACGATCCGCAACTTCTGCGCCGGGCTTATTCGCGCGAACACGTTCACGCTGGCGAGCGCGTCGCGTAACGCGCGACTCTCGTATTCCTGGATGTTTTCGCCTGTCAGCATTCGCACTCCGGGGATGCCGATCTGATGCGCGATGGCGAGCGCTGTTTCTGGATGATCGCCGGTGATCATGACCACGCGAATGCCTGCCACGAGCGCGCGGCGCACCGCATCCTGTACCTCGGCGCGCGGCGGATCCCGGAACAACGCGAGGCCGATGAAGGTCAGCCCCTCTTCTGCCTCGCCGTGACCCCAGGCGATCGCCAGAACCCGGTAGCCCTCCCTGGCATATGCCTCCGCTTTTATCCTCAGTGATTCCCGATCCGTGGCGGAGATTGAGCAACGGGCCGCGACCACTTCAGGGGCGCCTTTCACGTAGCTCACGATTTCGCCCTGATCGCGAACCGACACACGCATGAACTTCCACGCGGCGTCGAAAGGCCGTGAGCTGACCGCAGGATGCGCCTCGCGAAGCTGACGGATGTTGACGCCGTGTTCCGAGGCATGGCGCAGGAGTCCGAGGTCAAGCGGATCGCCGGCGCCCAGAGACAGATCGGCGGCATTGGCCAGAGCGATGGCGTTGAGAGCCCGCGGTAGGTCGGACACATCGAGTGTCTGGACGTCCATCCGGTTCTCGGTCAGCGTTCCCGTTTTGTCCGTGGCGATGACGCTCACCGAGCCAAGCGTCTCAACGGCTGACAAGCGGCGAACTACAGCGCGTCGGCTGGCCATGCGTTCCACGCCGAGCGCCAGCGCGATCGTGAGCACGGCAGGCAATCCCTCGGGCACGGCTGCCACGGCCAGCGCGATCGCAAACACGACGATTTCCGCCGAGCGATGGAGACCTTCGGCGACAACGCCGACCACGGTCAGCGCACCGGCCAGAATCAGCACCCCTTTCGCGATCTGACGCCCAAGCTGCTCAACGCGAAGTTCCAAAGGCGTCTTCGTGGATTCAATCTCGCCCAACATGGTGGCGAGCCGGCCCATGGCACTGGTCGCGCCGGTGCGAGTAATCCGTACGAAAGTCGTCCCACGAACGAGAAGCGTGCCGCTGAACGCCTCTGCGCCAGAGGACTTGTCGATCGGCACGGACTCGCCCGTGAGGATGGACTCGTCGAGCATGACGCCGTGCGCCTCGGTCAGCGTTCCGTCCGCGGGAATGCGGTCGCCTGCTTCGAGGCGCACCCAGTCACCGGGAACAAGCGCCTCTGTCGGAACACGAACCAGCTGGCCGTCCCGAAGGGCCCACGCGTGAGCGCCAGCCAGATCCTTCAACCGGCTGAGGGCCGCGTCCGATCGCTGTTCCTGATAGAGACCAAAGGCCGCGTTGAGTGCGAGGATCAGGCCAATGGCCGTGGCTTCGAGGGGCCAGCCATCAGCGCCTTCGAAAAACCAGAGGCCCAGATCGAACGCCAGCGCGATGACGAGCACGTAGATGAGTGGACTCTCGAATTGCCACACCACGCGCCGCCACAGCGGGACAGGGTGAGGGGCGGGCAGGGCATTAGGTCCGAGGCGAGCGAGGCGTTCGGCAGCTTCAGCGGCGGAGAGTCCGTTCATGTGCTGTCTGGCGCCGCGCGCACGTCGCGGTGATAGTGCATACTGCACGTCCCGTGCCGCGCGATGGCGAGCCAACTGGCGGATCGTTGCGGCTCGACCGCGGAATCTTTCGCCAGCCATCGTTGAGGAATCCTCAGCACCTCATCTTCGTGGCCGCCAGCGCACGATTCACGCTCAGACCGGCACGGCATCGTCCCTGCATATATGCATGGAACCGGTCCCGGCCGCCCCCTTGCTTCGCACCCCGGCGCTGCCGCTCTCGACGCTCGTCAGTGAAGAACAGACGCGCCAACGCCGTCAGCGATGGGTGTGGTGGATCCTCGCGGCGGCGATTCCTGTTGCGGCATGGGGTGCTTGGCAGTGGTTCCTGCGTCCGGTTGCTGTTCCGCTCGAGTCGAGATTCCGGATTGAAAGGGCTTCTGCGGGAGACGTGCTTCGCGAGATCCGCGCGACCGGTCGCGTGGAAGCGGTAACGACCGTGCGGGTCGGGTCCG
>Ga0315912_10000168_pt1 | contig 150965 bp, 123 predicted proteins | sample VfabasoilMG_FD_204469 | JGI IMG/M metagenome (GOLD analysis project Ga0315912, IMG submission 204469) | Garden soil microbial communities collected in Santa Monica, California, United States - V. faba soil | ecosystem: Environmental > Terrestrial > Soil > Garden | place: USA: California...
GGAAAACTGCTTAAAACCATACACCAGCGGGTAATGATGGAAGGATTCCGGTCTGAGCCCATTGATTGGAACGGAAAGGATGATTTTGGTGATAAAATAGGAAGGGGAGTGTATGTATATCGCCTGAAAGTAAGAACCAGCTCGGGAGAAACATCTGAAAAGTTTGAAAAATTAGTCATTCTGAAATAGCTTATACAAGTGTATTGCATCTATATAAAGAAAAAACCGGTAGTTCCCTGTCAAAGAAACTACCGGTTTTGATTTTTTGTCGTTATTGTTTTACTACTTTCTCATGCCACTCGCCGGCATTTGTTTTCAGATGAAGCATGTATACGCCATTGGGAATAGCGGTACAATCGATCTCGAAATTATTTCCCGAAACATTCTTTTCTGTCTCGTACACCTGTTCGCCCAGCAGATTAAGTATTTTTACAGTTATAAGTTCTTTGCTTGCGAGGCGGTTCAACTGAACAGTGAATACTCCCGAACTTGGATTCGGATAAATATCGATCGGTGTTTTCGGATCAAAGCCGGGATCCACCGCGGTGTTCACGGAATAAACCGGAGATTCCCAGATACCTCTTCCGTAAGTAGCCGCCCTGATCACGCTTGCACCTTCGTTGATCTCCAGATCTCTTACCGAAGAATTCGGCAAGCCGCTCATGAACGGAACCCAGGTGTTGTTCATCGTATTGTCTGTATAATATATTCCTACATCAAACCCAACGTAGATGGCATTTTTTGCATTGCCTGATTCCTGTTTGACGATGTTGCAAGGAAAGTTAGGCAGGTTATAGCTCACGTTTGTCCAGTTGGTTCCTCCGTTGGATGAGTAAAATACTTTTGTTCCGTTTGTCCATCCACCGACTGTTACCCATACTTTGGCAGGATCCGAATAATGAACTTCCACGGAAGTGATCGTTCCGGACAGGCCGCTGGTTATGTTAGTGAAATTAGTACCGCCATCCGTAGTTTTAAATAAGCTGGCGCCCCTGAACACATAAATTACTTTCGAATCTGTAGGAGCTATTTCAATTCCACTGATGTTACCGCCAAATGCAAAAGTGGAAATTTGGCTCCAGGTAGTCCCTGTCAATCTCCAAAGATCAGCAAAGCCTGCTAACAGGGATCCGTTTTTATCCGCCACAAGCGGCGTGATCCAGTTGCCTGATTTTCCGGACACATACTGGCTTCCGCTTTGTCCGGCATTGGTTGAACGGTATAACGTGCCGCCGTTCTGGATAAATCCATACATGGTGTTGGAGTTGGTAAGATCAACTGCGCAGTCCATGCCATCGGCTCCGTGGTAGTTGTTCCAGTTGCTGCCGTTCCAGCCGTAACCTCCGTTGTCTTGCAAGCCTGCTACCAGTATATTTTTATTGGTGGGAGAGCCTGACATCCTGTACATTTGACCTATTACCACCCCTTTTGTAATATCTGCAAAGCTTGAACCGCTGTTGGTTGTCCGGTAGATACCGCCATCCGATCCAACGTAGATGCGTCCTTTAAAAGCCTGGATGTAGTGAATATCGGCATGTGTATAGGTACCGTTTACAGTGCTCCAGTTATTGAGCCGGGTGAAGGATGTTCCGCCATTGGTTGATTTCCACACGTTCAGGCATCCTACGTAAACTTCATCCGCGTTGGTGGCAGATACTCCGATAGGCATGGTATACCACGACTGTGTATTTTCAAAAACATTGGTGCTTGTATTAACCGCTGTAAAAGAAGTTCCTCCATCCGTGGATTTATATACACCCTGGTAGGCGTTGCCGGTTGTGGATGCAATAAGATACACCCGTTGAGGATCAGCAGGGGTTACATCGATCGAGAATCTTCCCGCACTTGCAGGAAGACCCGCTGTTATTGTTGTAAATGTTGCTCCCGCATCTGTGGATCTGTAAAATTTGTTTGTTGTAACCGCGTAAAGGATAGTTGAGTTGCCCGGTTTTAAGCACAGATCCTTTATGTTGCCGGTAAGTGTTTTTGTCCAGTTAGTTCCGGCATTGGTTGTTTTGTACAAGCCATCCGAAGTGGAAGCCCACAACGTGGAAGAATTAGTTGGATCAATAAATATTTCCGTACACTTCATATTGGTACCGCCGGTAGCAGTGAAAACAAGGCCGGTGGTGTTCCAGGTAGCACCTCCGTCAGTAGATTTAAGTATTCCTATGCTGGGACAATCACTCGCTTCATCATCACCCATGCCGATATAAATAATATTCGTGTTTTTAGGATCCACGGCAATTGCACTTACACCGATGCGGGGCAGGTAATCTGTCAGCGGTGCCCAGGTAGCGCCATCGTCTTTGGATTTCCACAAGCCTCCGTTAGGAGCACCCAGGTATACTGTTTTAGGATCTACCGGATCTTCCGTAATTGCATTTACTCTTCCTTGTCCGGGACTCCATGAACCGGTTCCGGTATGACTGAAAGGACCCAGGCATGTCCACCAGGCACGGTCAGAGCTTGCTGAAGTTTTAAAAGAAGCTTTCATTTTTTCGTACTCTTCCCAGTATTTGGAAGTTGCAGGCACTGTGCCGTCTTCAAGAAGTCGTGTAGACCAGTATTCTTCCCAGCGCTTGAATACTTTATATCCGTTTCCTTTTACATTCAGGTCTTTTCCTTTCCAGTAGCTGTAAAATTCATCTTGTGATTCCTTGAAAGTTTTTGTGGCTTGTTTGGTGTCTCCATCCGGGGAATTTTTTTCCCAGGGGGCACCTTCGAACTGAGCAAATGCAACTGCAGGAACAAATAGTGTAAGAAATAGTAGTTTGTTTTTCATGAAATTGATCGGATAAGTTGATATTTTTAGCCGGTGTTCCGGTCAGGATGATTAGCCACCCTGATACCTCCAAAGGTACCTTAATTAGGGAATTATTACTAATACTATTTTGATCCATATTGGTACTATTTTCACACACCTCACTATGGCGGATTTTTACTTTTTTTATATTCCTGTATACCAGTAAACAATCGTACAGGAGCCATTTTTGCGTTTGTTAGCTGGCCTGCTTTCTCTTTTTTATACTTTTCTATCTTTGAACTTAATACCTAATACTTCGTACTTAGCACCTCAAAATAAATGGATAAGAAAAAATTTCTCAAAGAAGACCTTACAAATCTCTACGCTACGCTTTCACCCGAAGCAAAAGGAAAATGGGGTAAGATGAATGCTCAGCAGATGGTAGAGCATATGAGCTATTCGTTTCGTGTGGCAAACGGAAAGCATCCTGAAAAGCCCGCCTATAACCCGGAGATCACGCAGAAGTCGTATGCATTTATGATGACGGAGAAACCTTTCCGCGAAAATACCCCGAATCAATTGGTTCCGGACGAACCGCCTGTATGGAAGAATAAGAACATGAAGGATGCAATAGGTGAGTTGCAGTTTGAAATAGATGATTTCTTCAAGGTGTATTCGGGAAAGCCTGACCTTAGAATTATAAATCCTTTTTTCGGAAATCTCAATTTTGAGGAGCAGGTGCAATTGCTTCATAAACATGCAACGCATCATGCCAGGCAGTTCGGATTGGAGGAGAGTAAGTAATTTATAAGTCAATCCACAGATAAAATTAAAAACCCCTTTCCGTTAAACAGAAAGGGGTTCTTAGCTAACCGGTTAACCAGGTTTAATATACCATCAGTTTTCCTGTCTTTGTTCCGTTTTCACTTATCACCTTGTACATGTACATTCCCTGGCCTTTTGATTTCAGATCTACAGACAGGGTAGTTCCCCTGTATGCAGACTGATATACAAGATTGCCTACAAAATCATACACTTCAATTTTGTTTTCATTTTCCAGACCGGCAAAGGTAAACACACCATTACCTGGGTTAGGGAATACCTGGACAGAAGAGTTCTGGTCCAGATCCGAAACATCCGTGGTGTTATGATTGATGATGCCTTTGTAGTTGATATAGTTGGCTCGGTAACCTACGTTGGATACTCCCCATTTTATTCTCATATATCCTTGTTTTTCTCCCCAGCCTGTTCCCCAGGAGTTTCTCAGCACCCAGCTGCTGGTTGCATCGTCCCAGCCGCAAAGAACTATGGCGTGGTTAATGGATGTACCATCGGTCTGTGTTAAAACACCGCTTTTGTAACTGCTGAAATTGCTACCGGCGCAAACGCATGCCCAAACCGGGCCGTAGTCGTAGATAGCTTGTTTGATCTGAGCAGTTGTAGGATTAGTAGCTATTTCTTTGTATCCTATTGGTTTTTCATGGTAAGGATAAGTGGTTTTGCAGGTTCCGTTCGCTGCTTTGTATTTTTCGTCCGCCTCGTAAACACATCCTGTTGTCTTGAACATATTGTTAGGGCACCAGCCACCACCGCAATCGGAGTTAGGAGTGCAGTTTACGAGCCATTGCTCTGACATATCACGGCTAACGTTGTCCCATATCTTTACCACACCTTCGAAAGAACCGCAAGAGGCAAATGCCCAGCAGCTTCCGCAGCTTGCCTGATTCTTTGCGGGCGTCATCTTGCCTTCGCCAAGCCAGGAAAAGGCTGCAGGAAGAGCCCGTGTGCTTTCACCGTTGTCAACCGCTACTTCTGCGGGTACATACGGTTTTACTTCCTTTCCTGTATAAACTCCTTCGCTCACGATTGTTATTTTGTACGAAGCCGTTGCCTGGCTTGCATCTTCCCATGGGCGTTTGTACAACAGTTCCAACTGAGCTGTTCCGGCGGCTACACTAACAAAATGAGTAACCTGTGTTCCGGATGCTCCTACCGGGCTATCCGGATTGTCAGAGATAAATTCCCAGTTTCCCACTTGCTTTACCACAGCGTTAGTGTTTGCAGGATACCATCCAAATCCGCTGGAAGGCGTGGATGGAAGTTTTACTTCCAGAGCCTGATCCTGGCTCAATTTAACCTGCTGTTGCAGATCGCCCTGGGTAACCTGGAGGAAATTTTGGGCATTGGCACCCCAGCTAAATACCAGGAAGAGTGCAACTAATTGTAACGTTTTTTTCATAGGTGTATGATTTATAGTTTATTATGTTAAAAAAGCATGTGATTTGAATAATAAAAATAATTTATAGCAAGTCGGAATCCTAACGCATTATTTACCATTTGTGATACTCTATTAGTACCGTATTCATTTTTTAAGAGGCAAACATCTATTCGTAATTCAATGAGCAAATCCTTTTCAAAGATGAATTTCTTAAAGGCGGCAAGCAAGATAATTAAACTCAATTATTAGGTTCCGATCCAATGAGGATGTGATGGGAAATGCTTTATTTAATACGGCCACTGCTCTAAATCAGGCTGAGGTTATTGAGATTTGACGAATAATAAACTCTTTTACATTTGGAAGAACTATTACGAGAGGAAGAATATGTCATTTTACGATTTATCCGGGGAAGAAAGGATAAAAACCGTGGAAACCATCCACGGTCATCTGAAATCCGATTTGCAGAAAGGTGATTTTAAGCACACTCTGAATTATTTTTCAGATACCGATACCTATATAAGGAAGTCGGCATACATAGCAATTGGCCGGATTTATTTTTCGCATAAAAACTTGCAGCAGAACATTATTCGGATGCTCGGTAAAGAGCTGGTTCACGATGATTTCAGAGTAAGGCAAACCGTGATCAATGCGGCCGGTGAAATTGGAAAAGTTCATTTTGAAATTGTGCAGCCTTTTTTTGATCAAGGCCTGTTTGATAAACATCATTCTCCCAGGAACGCTGTTATCGGGTCTGTTAAGAAAATGAGCGAGGTGAATCCTGAACCTGTTTTAGCCTGGGCAAAAAAGTATTTGCATCATCCGAATAAGGAGATCCGCAGGGAAATATGCCATGGGATTGAGCTGCGGGGCAGAAAATTTCCGCAGGACATTCTGCCTTTGCTGCAGCAACTGGAGAACGATAAAACGGCCAGGGTCCGGAATACACTGGTTCACGTATTAGGGCAAATAGCGTATAAAAAAGGTTGTTTAAAGATTGTCGTGGAAAATTTAAAGAAATGGAAGAACAAAGAGCTGGTAGCAGAGGCTTTTCTGGAAATTATTGATGTTCATCACCGGTATAGAAATTTTTCTGCGCTCACGCAGGAGGAAGCAAGGCGGTTTATCAGTTATAATTATGGAGAATTACATCAAAAGTAATTAGACTCCTCCCGTGCTGGAAATAAAAAATAACCTTTCCTGTGTATAACTTGTTATTAGTTGGTAGTGTCCAAAATCCCGGTCTAAGGGTAAAATGTTTTTATTTTGCTGCATGCCAGCCGGCTATCAGATAGAAGATCAGGACCAGATGCATTATGTGACGCTGGATGTGGCGGGATCTGCCGGTATTTTTAGTGAAAGCATCTATAAAGATATTATCCTTGAGTCTCTTAAATACTGCAGGCAATACAAGCATCTTGGTATATATGCTTATGTTATCATGAGTGATCAGATCCATTTGTTGGTGAAAAGCAGCAATGGTAATTTAAGCGGCGCATTACGTGATTTTAAGAGCCTCGCAGGTACATGGATATTGCAGGAAATAGAAGAACGTAAGCTGGCAGGCTCCGCAGCTGCAATACCCGTACACAACTCAACACATCAGCTCTGGAAGTACGAAAACAGGGCGATCGAGATAAATTCATACGAGCTCCTGGAACAGCAATTGGACCATATTCATAATTATCCGGTAAGAGCAGGATTAGTATCCTATCCCGAAGATTATATGTATTCAAGTGCGCCGAATTATGCCGGCCTGGATGGCCTTTTGGAGGTTGAACTTGTAGGTGGACTGTTGAAAAACAGGAGAGAAGTGATGTATGCTGAAAACGCTGGGTTGAAGAATTTTCCCAAAAGGCAGCATGCACGAGAAAGGATCCGTCCCGGAAAGGGAATCAGAAGGGAATAAGGGATTCGTATTTTTCAAACGACTTATGAAAATCGGGGGAAACGTTACTGTTCTCTTTCCGGATTGTAATTCAAATAATAAATATCAATACATATAAGCTATGAAACACATTTCCAAAAATCCCAACAACGTTGTTTTTATAAGAGTCATGCATAATTTGGTAAAGATCAATCTGCAGGATATTCTGGTGATCAATGCTGTATCTAATTATGTGGTTATAGATATTGGCAAAAAGAAATATACCCTGGCTAATACGTTAGGCCATTTAATGAAGAGGCTTCCTGCCAATGATTTTGTGCGGGTTCATAAATCGCATGTTGTACGTGTTGACAGGATCACCGAGGTTAGGAAAAATTTTTGTTTTGTAGATAATAAGAAAATACCCATTTCCAGAAGGCTCCGTGCACCTATGATAGCCAGGTTGGTTATAATTTGAATTCTGGCTACCTCTGGTGGACCAATGATCTAACCCCGGAAAATTCTTTTTAAGCTATTCATAACGACTGCTCACCGATTATTGCATTAGAGTAAAAAACACTTCCTGTACTTTTGTTATAAATAATAAGTACGATAGTTAAGAACTCGTCAGGATCGGTGTTACTAAATGATCCGTGGAAGTCTTATGCAATATGAAATGCACGTATTCGTTTTTAAAAATTTAATATTTAATTAAAGTATATGGATAGCGATCAAAAAAAGATATACAAACAAGAAACACTGGCACGCCTTCAACAAAAAATGATTGAAGAAGTTCAGGACTTCGAAATCATTTTATTGGATATTGATGGCACGATCCTTTCTTGGAATAAAGGAGTTGAGCGAATAAAGGGTTACAAGGAGAAAGAAATAGTAGGTCAGAACTTTCGGATTTTTTATATGCCGCAGGACAGGCAAATGCAGCTTCCCGAGCAATTAATAGAGCTGGCCAAAAGAGAAGGCAGGGCTAGTCATATCGGAAAGCGTGTCAGAAAGGATGGTTCAACCTTTTGGGGCAGCATACATATTACCGCTATTCATGACGAAAACGGCGGGGTCATCGGCTTTACAAAACTTACCCGTGAACTGGGTGACAGGGAAACTATTTAACCTATCCGGACTGCACATGCGCCGCATCTGATCCGGGGAATGGCTACAATCGGTTTCCCGATCGAGGCAGTAATTATTCCGGAAATTTAATAATGTAAGGATTTTCCTAATTATTTATAACGTTGTTTTAACGATCAGCCGATTATTTAGTCGTATTGGGCTATTGAAAATTCCTATTAAACGATTCCGGGGAATAAACCTGAAAAAGTCAGCTAGGTTTGTTTTGTCAACCGGTTTAATGAAACCTAATTAAAAACAACGAACATGAAAAATAAACCAGGCAGGAACGGAAAAAGCAATTCTGCAGATTCAAAGCAAACTGCAAGAGATGGATTGCGTAAATTATTTGTAGAAGGGTTAAAAGATATTTATTCTGCAGAAAAGGCACTGGTAAAGGCAATCCCCGGGATGATTGATAACGCAACCTCGCAGGACTTAATTGACGTGCTTACGGATCATATGGATATTACCGAGGACCAGGTAATACGTTTGGAAAATGTTTTTGCTTCCATTGGTGAAAAAGCAGAAGCTGAAAAATGCGAAGCAATACTCGGTTTGGTGAAGGAAGCTGAAAAAATAATGAATGAATGCGGAAAAGGAGTAGTACGGGATGCAGGAATTATTCTTGCAACACAAAAGATGGAACATTACGAGATAGCAACGTATGGTACTCTTTGTGCATTTGCCGAGATCCTGGGAGAACATCAGGCAGCTTCTTTATTAATCGAAATATTACAGGAGGAGAAAGACGCCGATAAGAAATTATCGGAAATTGCTTTTTATTCTATTAACATCCGGGCTGAAGACGAAAATTACGAGGAAGAAGATGCAGATGTTGCTGTTAAAATAAAATCCCGCTGACTAAAAATAGGCCGATCGGCATGCATTCCGTAATTTTTAATTAAAGGATGTGAGAAGACTTTCGATTTGTACACCGGAATATACCTGCTATCTTTGTTTTACGGGGCTCTCGCCGCGTGAAAACAATTTGCATGCAGGGTGTCGAAAATTTTGAATCATTTATCATAGCAGCCATTGTGGTTGTAATTACTCCGGGTATTGATACGATCATGGTATTGACCCGAAGTATAGCTCACGGAAAAAAGGCAGGTATTTACTCGGCGCTGGGAGTAAGTGCCGGTTTGCTCGGACATACCTGTGCAGCAACATTCGGGTTATCCGTGATCCTGGCAAAATCTGCGCTGGCTTTTCAGGTTATCAAGTATATCGGCGCGGCTTACCTGATCTATATCGGCTATAAGGCATTGACGGATAAATCGGATCCAACCGAAATTAAATCCGAAAAAACCGGAAAGGCAGGAAGCAGGGAAATGTTTGTGACCGGGTTTATAAGTGACATACTCAATCCCAAAATTGCGTTGTTCTTTTTGGCTTTTTTGCCTCAGTTTATCGTCAGCTCCGAGATTAATAATCCCATTCCATATCTCTTATTGGGCCTGATCATTTTCGTTATCACCTTGGCCTGGTGTATGTTTTTGGCAGTAATGGGTAGTCAGGTTGCAGGTTTTTTCAATAAGAATAAAAATGCGCAACGCTGGACAAATAAAATGTCCGGTATTGTTTTTATTTTATTGGGACTACAGGTTGCGTTAACAAAGAAATAATGATTTCAAAATGACGTTTTCTAAAGTTTTCAAACGCGAACTGGAAGTTGCATTTTCAAAACATTCCCAGCCCGTTTGGTTCAGGGTCCTGAAGTATATTGTGATAGGATGTATCCTGTACTTTTTCTGGGGACGCAACTGGCTTTTAACTCTTTTCCTGGTATTATTTGCTTTTTCGCTGATGCTGCATTTCTGGTACAGGTATAAAACACAGGGCTGGACAAAAACCTATGGCTTATGGAAGCACGAGAAGGATCGACCGGTGGAGAATAAAAATGACTCTCATAATTGAACGGAAGACAAATGATTAACGCACAAACTTTCCGGCAACTGGCTCTTTCCTTTCCCGGGGCGAAGGAGCTGCCGCATTTCGATAAAACATCTTTCAGGGTGAAAAAGATATTTGCCACACTGGATATCAAAGCCAACCGGGCATGCCTTATGCTGTCTCAAATCGATCAATCGGCTTTCTGCGCTTTTGACAGATCCGTTATATATCCTGTTCCGAACAAATGGGGAAAACAAGGTGCGACTTATGTAGAATTAAAAAAAATCCGGAAGGACACGCTTAAAGATGCTTTGACACAGGCATACACCAAATGTGTGTCCAAGAAAGGCATCTGAGATCAAAAACAGGAAGGAATTGTGATTTTATCCGAGATAGCTCAGCGAAGGCTGGTGAACCAGCAGATTGTTTCTGCAACATTGAATACTGCATCGGAGCTGGTGCAATGGCTGGGTGCCGTACAGGCACAGGAATATGCACAGGCAAAATGGGGCCTGGGTCTGCGTTTGCCGCATTTAACGGATCCGGATGTTGAAAAGGATTTTGCAAGCGGTAAAATCTTACGGACCCATTTGCTGAGGCCAACCTGGCACTTTGTAGCTGCGCAGGATATCCGTTGGCTGTTAATGCTAACAGCGCCGCGTGTAAGTGCGGTCAATGCATACATGTACAGGCAGCTTGAATTGGATTCAGCTGTTTTTAAACGATCCAGCAAAATACTTGTAAAAACATTGCGGGGAGGAAAACAACTCACACGTGATGCCATTAACGAAGAGTTCGGAAAAAATAAAATAAAGGCTGCAGGGCACCGGCTAAGCTACATTATGATGTATGCAGAACTGGCAGGTTTAATCTGCAGTGGGGCAAGACAGGGAAATCAATTTACATATTGTCTTTTAGAAGAGCGGGTTCCTGCTGCACCATCAAAGACACGCGACGAGGCGCTGGCTGAGCTTGCAAAACGGTACTTTACAAGCCGTGGTCCGGCTACTGTCAAAGATTTTTCAACCTGGTCAGGCCTGGCAATGGCGGAGTGCAGAAAAGGAGTTGAAATGAACGGATCGTACTTGAAGAAAGAATTGATAGAAGGCGATCACTATTATTTTGCGGATAATAATGTATTAAACAAAAAATTAATTCCATCCATCCATCTCCTGCCGGTTTACGATGAATTCATCATGGGCTACAAAGACCGAAGTGCGATTTTTGATTTCAGAAACAGTGTAAAGCCAGCATCAAAATTTTCTTATGATTGTACAATAGTCTCCGGCGGGCAGGTGATAGGCACATGGAGGCGGGTAATCAAACAAAAAGCCATGCATGTGGAATTCGAATTCTTTAAGCCGTTGGATAAAGATGGCCGGAAGGTGTTTCAGCGCACTCTGAACAGGCTGGAACAGTTTACCAATATGCCTGTCAATTATTCAAAGAAAGAAAGCAGGTAGTGAAATTCCTATTTCGGCTGGTTAAGGAAATATTTTTCTTTGAATTTTGTACCTAACAGGCTTCCTGCCACAGCTCCGCTTGCATTTGCCAGTGCATCAAAAATATCGAAATGCCGGTCGGCAGTGAACAGCTCCTGCATGATTTCGACTGCAAAGCCGTAGCTGAAAGTTATAAGAAGAATTTTCAGGGCCGTATTCCGGTGAAGAGCCGAGAATGAGTTTTGTTTTCTCCACCCATAATACATCATTAAAGCAAGCGCAAGATAAAGGACAAAGTGCACTATTTTATCAAATTCAAAAATTGTAACACTCGGAAGGTCTTTACCCGGCATCAGGCAAGCTATCAGTATTAAAGACGCCCAGAGAATAGATAGCGAATTGTATTTAAAAAAAGAATACATGGGATAACCAGATCGTATTAATAGGGGTTCGAAAATACGATTTATCCTGCCAGTTTTTGCCTGCATTTTAGTACTTTTATATCCTTGTAAAAATATTTTTGCCATGTCAGTAATAACAAAAACATCTCTCCGGAAACTGGAGAATTATGCTCTTGGAAAATTTATTCCCGGTGAAGGAGAAGGGCAAACTCTATATAACGCTATCACAGGAGATGCATTTGCATCCGCGTCCAGCAAGGGGCTGGATTTTGCCGCAATGTGCGATTATGCGCGGACAGTGGGTAGTCCTGAATTGTGCAAGATGACATTTCATGAACGCGGGCTGATGCTCAAAGCGCTTGCGCTGCATTTAATGGAAAAGAAGGACCTGTTCTACAAGATATCATGGGCAACGGGAGCCACCAAAGCGGATTCGTGGGTGGATATAGAAGGCGGTATCGGTAATCTTTTTGCTTATTCCTCCCTGCGCCGGCAATTTCCGAATGAGACTTTTTGCCTGGAAGGGGATGTAGCCAAACTTTCAAAGCTGAATACATTTATCGGTCATCATATATGCGTGCCCCGCGAAGGAGTTGCCATTCACATCAATGCATTTAATTTTCCCGTGTGGGGAATGCTGGAGAAAGTTGCGGTGAACTGGTTTGCAGGTGTTCCCGCCATTGTGAAGCCGGCTACAGTAACCTCTTTCCTTACCGAGGCCGTTGTAAAAGAAATTATTGCATCTGGGATTTTGCCCAAGGGAGCGCTGCAGCTCATCTGCGGAAGCGCAAACGGAATTCTGGATCACGTCACCAACCAGGATGTGGTCACATTTACAGGAAGCGCCAGCACCGGGAAGATGCTTAAATCCGGTAAAAGGCTGATCGAGGAATCGGTTCATTTTAACATGGAAGCAGATTCGTTGAATTGCTGCGTGCTTGGAAATGATGTTACCCCCGATAAACCCGAGTTTGATATTTTCATCAAAGAAGTGGTGCGGGAAATAACCACCAAGGCCGGGCAAAAATGTACTGCTGTGCGCAGGATCATTGTTCCGGATAACAGGGTGGAAGAGGTTCGTGCGGCTCTTGGCAAACGGTTGTCTTCAAACATCGTCGGAGATCCGAACGTGGAAGGAGTTCGTATGGGATCCCTTGCCGGAATGACCCAGTTGAAAGAAGTGAAGGAAAAGGTAGAGCAGCTTTCTAAAACGCAAAAAATAATTATCGGTGATTTTGAAAAATTCGAAGTGAAGGGAGCAGATAAGAATAAAGGTGCATTTATGCCTCCTATCATTTTCCTGAATGAGAATCCGTTTAAGAATACCGACTGTCATAGCGTTGAAGCATTCGGCCCGGTTTCTACCCTGATGCCATACAGGAACATGGAAGAAGCTATTCAGCTGGCAAAAATGGGAAAAGGTTCCCTGGTGAGTTCGATCATCACTGCCGATGATAAGATTGCCAGGCAATACGTACTCGGAGCTGCAAGCATGCATGGACGGATCCTTATCCTGAATAACGACTGTGCAAAAGAAAGTACAGGACACGGTTCGCCTCTGCCCATGTTAGTGCATGGAGGACCGGGCAGGGCAGGAGGAGGAGAAGAAATGGGTGGAAAGCGCGGCGTGTTTCATTATCTCCAGCGTACTGCAATCCAGGGTTCGCCCACTACCATCACTGCGATTACCAACCAATACCAGGTCGGTGCAAAATACATTGACCCGGGTGTTCATCCCTTCCGGAAATATTTTGAAGAGCTTAAAGTCGGCGATACGCTGATAACAAAGACACACATGGTATCGGAAGACGACATTTTGAATTTTGCCGAGCTGAGCGGAGATAAATTCTATGCCCACCTGGAACCGGATTCGCTGGAAGGAACAATTTTCAGGCGTACGGTTGCTCACGGGTATTTCATTTTGTCGCGCGCTGCCGGTTTGTTCGTTGATCCGCCTAAAGGGCCTGTGCTTTTGAATTACGGGATTGACGAATGCCGCTTCACCAAACCCATTTATCCCGGCATGACAATCGGAGTTCGTTTTACCTGCAAAGAAAAAATTGCGAATGATAAACCACTCAAAGCCGCAACCAATGAAGAAGTGAAAGTGGGTATCGTAAAATGGGTGGTGGATGTGTACGATGCTTCGCCTCAGGAAGTGCGTGACAAGTATCAGCTGGAAGGCGCCACGGGAGATACTGTGGCAATTGCTACCATCCTGACCATGGTGAAAAAGAAAGATCAGAGCTGATCTTCATTTCAGGGATTTATAGTATGCGCAAACGGTCTTCATAATACATTCAGAGTGTTTTGGGTTTGTAGGGCGGCAGATCTCGCGGCCTAGAAAGGAAATGGCCATTCCTGTTTCTCCCCAGTCTTTTTCGCTTACAGCTTCCATAAGCTGCTTTTCAATCTTCTTGGGATCCGTTCCGGTGGCAATCCCTAGCCTTGGGGCAACACGCAGCACATGCAGGTCAACGATCACGCCTTCGGCTTTAACTCCGGATTCCCGCATAATAACATTTGCAGATTTTCTTCCAATACCCGGCAAAGCCGTGAGCCCTTCCATGGTAAGAGGAATATTTTTGTCTTCTTTTATTTTTTGAGACAATTCCATCAGCCATTTTGTTTTGTTCCCGAAGTTCCGGACCTTGCTGATATACTTGAAAAGCATTTCGGTGTCCGCTTTGGCAAGCGCTTTCATATCCGGAAATGCTTCAAAGAAAGGAATCGTTACTTCGTTGATGTGCTTGTCGGAATCCTGTGCGGAAAGCACTACCATCACCAGCAACTGATATGTGTTTTTATAATTCAGCGGATGCGGTTTGCCTTTGTATTTTTTCAGGAGAGGTTTTATTGCTTCTCTCCAATCCGTTTTGCCCATATGATGAATTTATATGCTCTAAGGTATTAATTATTATTTTTAATTAATGAATTAAATAGGATTTGTATGGAAAGAAAAATTTACAACCCGGTTCAGAAAGACTACGTAACTTTTTTAAAAACCTCTGCGGATACGAACGGAGAATATACATTGGTGGAAGTGGAATTGGCCGATGGAGGCGGAGTAGGGTTGCACTATCACAAAACATATTCTGAAAAATTTGATTGCCTGGAAGGTGAAGTGCAGGTGCAGTTGGGAAAAACCATGCATATTCTGAAGCCGGGTCAATCGGCAACCGCTGAACCGCATATACACCATCTTTTCAGGAACCGTTCGGGGAAAACTGCAAAGTTCAAAGTAGAGCTTCGTCCTGCATCCAAAGGCTTTGAGCAGTCCCTGCAGATCGGCTATGGGCTGGCACGAGACGGAGAAACAAGGAAGAATGGATTTCCAAAAGATAAGCTGGCGCTGGCATGGTTGTTTGATATTTCGGAAAGCAACCTCCCCGGGTGGATGAGTATCTTTGAATTTATTTTGCGCAAGCAGGCGAAACAGGCAAGGACTAAAGGAATTGATAAACAACTCACGGAAAAGTATGTGAAGTTTTGAAATTAGTTGATTAAGTTATTCAGTTAATTAAGTTCAGGAAGAAAATAAGTTGGGAAGGCACTTTAAAAACGGATTTAGGGAATTGGAAGTATGGAAAGAATAGAGTGTAGAAAAAAATGAAATGAAAGAATAAAACGTTTAACCGAATTACCTTAATACCCGAAAAATGGAAGCATTTGTAAAAACCGAAATCAGCAATGGAATTGCTACTATAACTTTTTTTCATCCTCAAAGCAATTCTTTGCCCGGAGCTATCCTCAGGAAGCTAGCGGATGAAATTACAGCAGCCGGAAATAATGCACAGGTCAAAGTCATTGTGCTGAAAAGCCAGGGAGAAAAAGCATTTTGCGCAGGAGCTTCTTTTGACGAGCTTATGTCCATACAGAATTTTGAGGAGGGGAAAAAATTCTTTTCCGGTTTTTCGGTTGTCATAAATGCCATCCGTAAAGCCCCTAAGTTTGTGATCGCACGCGTGCATGGAAAAGCAGTAGGGGGAGGAGTGGGATTGGCATCGGCTGCCGATTACACACTGGCGGTAAAAAGCGCATCCATCCGCCTGAGTGAGCTTGCGTTAGGCATTGGTCCGTTTGTGGTTGGTCCTGCCGTGGAAAGAAAAGTAGGGAATGCCGCTTTTACGGCGCTTACCATTAATCCAACCGAATGGAAGGATGCGGGCTGGGCAAGGGAAAAAGGATTGTATGCAGATGTTTTCTCAACTGCGGAAGAAATGGACAAAGCTGTACAGGCGCTTGCGGAAAAACTTTCTCAAAGCAGTCCGGATGCCATGGCCCAGCTGAAGCAGGTAATGTGGGAAGGAACCACGCATTGGGATAAGCTGCTCATTGAACGAGCAGAGATGAGCGGACGCCTGGTCTTGTCCGACTTTACAAAAAAATACATTGAAAAATTTAAAGCAGGAGTATAAGGATCGAAATATTACTGCCGGCAACGTGTTTTACCGCAGGATCCTGGTTATCCGCCCGTAACTGTTTTCATCCTTTTCTCAGTTACTTTTTCCGCTAATATAGGTGCCTGTTCTGCTCTCCTATTGTATAACGATCTTTTTATGGGTTATGCCTTTTGCAGTTATTACCTGTACGGAATAAAATCCCGGATCCGGTATATTTATCGAAAAGGAGTTAGACGAAAGAGATGTATAGCTGTTTACCAATTGCCCTATGTTGTTAAATACGTTTATGGATTGCAGGTTATAATCAGAATTTATAGTAACCTCATCGTTTACAGAAGAAGGTGTTGGGAAAATAGTAACTGCATTGCTGTAATCATCGGTGTTTCTGATGCCTGTCGGAGAGGTTAACAACACAAGGTTTTCCGCCCAGGTTCCCGATCCGGTATTGGTGGAAAACGCAGTACCTCCTGAATATTGCTTGGTTGTCATTCCGTTATTCTGCCATGAATCCATGAAAGTGATTGCACCGGTAGTTTGGTTGTAACCACAGCCAACAATCACATGTCCGCCTCCTCCGTTCCAGAAAACGCCAATTACAAATGGTCTTTTAGCCGTTAGCTCGGAGACAATTTTACTTACCGTTAATGCACCCTGGCTAACCACACTTTTTAGCTGCCCGAAATGATCAATCATTCCTTTTATACCGTAATTCTGATCTATCTCGTTGGGTTTATTACATACCCCCGAAGTCACAGGACAGCAATTCTTGGTGCCGAAATAACTGCCGGGACGGACGGTTCTGGCATATTCTACAATGGTGCACTGACTGTTAACAAAACCGTAATAATCCAATATGCATTTGCTATCCGCAGCCCAGCACCATTGATCCTGTTCCTGTTTCACAACGCTTACAGGCGCGGTTTGTGTTTGTGCGTAGGAAGATGCGGTTAGCAGCAGCAGGCATGCTGCAGAAAGTGATGTATAGATGTTTTTCATATGAGTGAAATTTGAACCGGTTGAGAATGGTTGGGTGATTTTTATTTTCCGATGATTAATTCTTCCACGATTTCCGCAAGTTTGTACGCAGGTTTAGCTATCCGGGTTGAATTCTCCAATGCTGTTTTTGCAGAAACCAAAGGAATGAAATCGGTTTGCTCCACGGTTTCATTCGTTTTCCGGTAGCCGACAAAGCCCGAAGTACGGCTGTATACATTGAGCATTATTTTTTCACAGCCTGCTGCCGGCTGTTTTTCTTTTTCAAGCAGTTGTAATTCCTCAGCAAGCAGGGCAGCGCCCACAGTTTCAATGCTGTATACGCCGTCCGAAAAGGATACGGTGATCATTGCCCGGTATTCTCCTTCTACCACCACCGGGATATTGAACATATTTGCAGCAACCGGTTTTCCATCTTCGTACATGCCCAGGATAGTATATACCGGGCCTGCGGTTGCTTTGGCAAATTCCAGCCGACTGTTAAACCCATGCTGTTTTTCAAAACCTGCAGGGATATTTTCCAGGAAAGTGGCGAGGTCTTTTTGCGTAACCTCATATATCTTTTGATCCCGTTCAGTTATAGCTGCTTTTTTGCCTTCTTCGTATGGCGAAGAGTATGCAAAGCAGTTTAGCCCGATCAATAGAGCCGATGCGAGGGTAAATAAATTTTTCTTCATAGATGTTTTAATAAAGTTGATTAAACAATATTAAGGCATCCGTTTTTTATTCATCGGTAAATAAGGGACATTTTTACCCGTAGGTAAATAAGGGACAGAAGTAATTTGAAAATTAGCTAATTTGAAAATGAGGCAATGGTAATTTGAAAATTAACCAATTTGAAAATGAGGTAATGAAAATTCACTTTCAAATTGATTAATTCTCCAGGTGGGATAAAGGAAAAATTATATAATAATTTAATTTATAACAGGTAAAAAGGCATACTTCTTTCCGAACTCAAGCATTTGCTCCACAAAATCATACGGATAGTTCACTTTTACATCCGTGATTTTATCACCCGTCATAACGGGTACCAATTTTGGCTGGATAAATCCGGCATAGGGTGCAACACCCACCTTGTTGTAACGCTCAAGCACTTCTTTGTGCAATTCGATATCTACTTTCACTCCGTAGTTTTCAATGAGGTCTTTTCCGGCCTGGTAATCGCCTTCGGATTTTATACGCTGAACTTCTTTTAAAAGCTCTCCAAAAAGGATCCTGAGCTTATCGTAGTTATTAATGACAAAATAAGTTTTTCCTTCCGGAGATTTTTTCTTTTCAATGACATTGTCTTTCTGCCCTTTTTCGAAAGCCCATCTTGAAACCATCTGCCGGTTGCGCATATGCGCTTCTTCAATGTCTTCTCCTGGTTTCAGTCTGGCCAGCTGCATCATCAGCCCGTTGGTGATATAGTTATCGTATTCTGCTTTTCCGCATTCAGGTGATGGCATTACACCAATATCTTTCAGTTTGTTATCCAGGATATAATAGAGAGCCACAAGATCAGCCCGGCCTTCTTCCAGGGCATTGCTGTAGTTCTTCAATGTTTCGCTTGGATCTCCCACGCCGGGATTCATCTGTCCGGATGCATGCCCGATAACCTCGTGCATATCCGTGTGCAGCGCTCCGGCAAGAGCACCGAATTCCTTTACACGTTTATTCATGCCGGGATCAATGAAGAATTCATCCAGCAGCCCGGAAGATTTCGCTTTCTCATACGCATACACAATATTTCCCAGGCTTACGGATTTGCTTCCATGCTGCTGGCGTATCCAGTTTGCATTCGGAAGGTTGATCCCGATAGGAGTGGCGGGCGCTGCGTCTCCTGTTTCCATGACCGTAGTAATTACTTTGGCCGAAATTCCTTTTACGTTTTTCTTTTTATGTTCGGGTCTGAGCGTGGAGTTATCTTCAAACCACTGAGCCTGGGCACCAATAGCAGCAATACGTTTGCTGGCTTCCATGTCTTTTATAGAAACAACGGACTCAAAGCTTCCCTTTCTTCCCAGCGGGTCACCGTATACTTCAATATATCCGTTCACTACATCTATCACGGAATTACTATCCGCCACCCATGCAATACAGTATTCGTCAAACTTTTTCAGGTCACCCGTTTTGTAATATTCATTGAGCAGGTCAATTGCTTTTTTCTGGGTTTTATTTTCAGCCACACTGCTGGCCTTTGCCAGCCAGTATGCTACTTTTACCAAAGCAGGAGAATACATACCTCCGATTTTCCAGATCTTTTCAACTATTTTTCCATTCTCTTTTATCAGCTTTGAGTTGAGGCCATAAGAAACAGGGGTTTGATCATCCGGTTTATTCATTGCTTTGTAATATGCCGTAACCTCCTGCTCTGAAACTCCTTCGTAGAAGTTAGTTGCAGAAGAGGTCACAAGGTCAAATTTCGGGTCCAGGTTCACTTTTTTGGGTGCTATGGCAGGATCGAAGATGATGGGCGTGATACGTTTTATGAAAGCATCTGTACTCTCGTTTTTATTCACCGGAAAAGAAGATGCATCGGAATTCTTTATAAGGCCGGCAAAATATTCGGAAGAAATTTCGGGAAGGATTTTAGTGCTTGCGTAGTGATGGTGTATCCCGTTGGAGAACCAAACCTGCTTGGCATACACCATGAACTTATTCCAGTCTTCGGATTGCCTGTTGCCTTTGTAGGTGGAAACGATAGCTTCCAGGGTTTTTCGTATGGTGAGATTGTATTTGTAATTCTGATCCCAGATAATATCTTTTCCTGCCAGAGCAGCTTCGGATAAATAATAAAGCATTTCTTTTTGTTTTACAGTCAGGTTTTCAAATCCGGGGATCGTATACCTCAAAATGCGTATGTCCGCGAACTGATCTGTTTGATATTTAAAAGTGTCAGGTGCTGCAGCACTGGTTTTTGGAAAATCAGAACCTGTTTTTTTCTCTCCTGTTTTTCCGAAGGAAAGCAGGATGAATGCGGAGAGAACCACGGCAAAAAGATGTATTGTTTTCATAGGATTAAGTTGATATTTTTGAATGGTAACAAATGTAAAGATTTATTTGCTTAACGTATGGTTTGCTGTTTCAGGGGATAGATTAATTTTACGATAAATTCTGCTTTCAAAATGACTGATCCGACTGTGAATAAAGACAAGAAGTTTGCTGCTGGTTTGACTGAAAAAAATCTGCTGCGCGCATTTGAATTGATGTGCACGGCAAAAGCCATGACGGAGCTATTTGAAAAAAACTTTGCTGTCACTGCTAAATACGTTCACGCTACATCACGGGGACATGAAGCGATCCAGCTTGCATTAGGCATGCAGCTGAAACCACAGGACTGGCTTTCGGCCTATTACCGGGATGATTCTGTGTTGCTGGGAATGGGTATTACGCCGTATGAGTTGATGTTGCAGCTGATGGCAAAGCGTGACGATCCGTTTTCCGGAGGAAGGACATATTATTCCCACCCCAGTTTGAAGCGGGACGATATGGCTAAAATAGCACATCAGTCTTCTGCAACCGGAATGCAGGCTATACCTACAACGGGAATTGCCATGGGATTGCAGTACAAGGAGGCGATTGGAATATCGGAGAATAAAAAAGGAGTAGTGGTGTGTTCCATGGGAGATGGTTCCGTTACCGAAGGAGAAGTAAGTGAAGCATTCCAGATGGCAGTGCTGAAACAATTACCCATACTTTATTTGGTACAGGATAACGAGTGGGATATTTCAGCCTATTCCAAAGAGGTGCGGGCCCAGAATGCAGTGGAATATGCACGGGGGTTCAAAGGGCTGGAGACCCGAAGTATTGACGGAACAGATTTTTTCTCCAGCTATGAAACCCTGCAGGAAGTAATGGAACTTATCCGTAAAGAGCGAAGGCCCTTCCTCGTTCACGCGAAAGTGCCCTTGCTGAATCACCATACATCCGGTGTCCGTAAAGAATGGTACAGAGAAGACCTGGAAGAGCAAAAACTGCGTGATCCGTTTCCACGACTGAGAAATAAACTTATTATCGAAGGGTTTGATAAGGATGAGCTGAATGCGATTGAAGAGCGTACGAAAACGGCGGTGGAAGAGGATTATCAAAAGGCACTGAAGGCCGAGGATCCCCGGCCCGAGGATTTATTTACGCATGACTTTGCTCCAACTCCTGTGACTGAAGAAAAAGGTGTGCGCGAACCGGCAGGAAAGGGGAAAACAGTGATGGTGGATTCGGCTCTTTTTGCTATTCGCGAATTAATGGAAAAGCACAAAGAGTGCCTGCTGTACGGACAGGATGTAGGAAAGAGGCTGGGAGGAGTTTTTCGCGAAGCGGCAACCCTTGCACAGAAATTCGGAGATGCACGTGTGTTTAACACGCCGATCCAGGAAGCATTTATTGTAGGCAGTACGGTTGGAATGAGTGCAGTGGGTTTAAAGCCTATAGTGGAAGTTCAGTTCGCGGATTATATCTGGCCGGGATTGAATCAGCTTTTCACGGAAGTGGCCCGTTCCTGCTATTTAACCAACGGAAAGTATCCTGTCAGCATGATCCTGCGTGTTCCGATCGGCGCTTACGGAAGCGGAGGCCCGTACCATTCCTCCAGCGTGGAATCTGTTGTCACCAATATACGCGGAATCAAAGTCGCTTATCCTTCCACGGGTGCTGATCTGAAAGGACTTATTAAATCTGCTTACTACGATCCCAACCCTGTTGTTATTCTCGAGCACAAAGGACTTTATTGGAGTAAGATAAAAGGAACCGAAGGCGCAAAAACGGTGGAACCGGATGAAGATTATATTATTCCGTTTGGGAAGGCGAGAATGGTGCAGGAGGCGGCCTCCTCTCCTTCAACGGCGGAAGCTGGAGGGGCTTCTCTTACCGTTATCACTTACGGGATGGGAGTTTATTGGGTAAAAAATGCTTCTAAAAAATTTCCGGGAAGAGTGGAGATCATTGATTTGAGGACGCTTGTTCCGCTCGACGAAAAAGCAGTTTTTGAATCGGTGAAAAAGCATTCACGCTGCCTGGTGGTAACAGAAGAACCGGTTCCGAATTCTTTTGCCCAGGCGCTGGCTGGAAATATCTCTCAGAATTGTTTTGAATACCTGGATGCTCCTGTGCGCGTTATCGGCTCTGAAAATCTTCCTGCAATACCGCTGAACTCAACGCTGGAAGCCGCCATGCTGCTCAATGCGGATAAAGTGGGGAAAGTAATTGAAGAATTGTTGAATTATTGATTTATCGAATTGTTGAGTTGTTGAATTGATGAATTATTGAGTTGGTGATTTGAATCTTTGGCTTGCTAAAACCTTAAAATGAGAAAATACATCCCCCTTTTTTTACTGGCAGTTCTTTTTTCGGCTTGCCGCATGAACCAGCTTTCCATCCGTGTGGAAGTGCCCGCGCCGGTGACTATTTCCAATTCGGTTAAAAAAGTGGGCATTCTTAACCGGAGTGTTCCCAATGAGCAGGAAAAAATTCAGAGCGCGGCTCACCAGGTGTTGTCTGTGCAGAGCTTTGCTATGCTGAAAGAAGGAGGAGCCGAAAGCATCAAAGGATTGAAAGACGGACTGATGGAAAATAAACGGTTTGAGTCGGTCACTGTGCTTGATTCGTTTGAGCTGAAAAGCGCCGCCATCGGTTTGTTCCCTGCTCCGCTTTCCTGGGACCAGGTGGAACGTATTTGTACCGCTAAAAAACTGGATGCGCTTTTTGTGCTTGAAATGTTTGATACGGAACTGAAGATAAATTCCGCTATTCCAACCAATGTTGCAAATCCAATGCAGGTGGTGAATGCTGTACAAAACGTAAGCATGACTACGATTGTCAAAACGGGCTGGAGGATATATATTCCATCCACACGCAGGATATGCGATGAATACACGGAGGTGCAGAATACTTCCTATGCCGGAGGGCCCAATCCACTGGTCACTGTGGATGCCATTCTCCAGCGGAAAGAAACGATCAAGCAGGTGGCTAATAAGTGCGGGTATGCATATACATCGAGGATCTTACCCGAATATGTACGGGTATACCGGGATTATTTTATCCGGGGTGGTAGCGGCAGTTTTAAAATTGCAAAGCGTAAAGCAAGGGCCGGTAACTGGGACGGAGCCGCCGAACTGTGGATGAAAGAAACGAACAGCTCCAAACGTAAATCAGCAGGAAGGGCCAGCTACAACATGGCTATTATAAATGAAATTAACGGTAACCTGGATGAAGCCATGAAGTGGGCGCAAAAGTCGTACGAAGATTATGGAATCCGACCCGCGCTCCGCTATCTGCCTATGCTGAAAGCAAGAAAGGCAGAGCAGCATTTGCTGGAAAAACAGCAAACCCAATAGCAGGGTGTCATCGGAACAGGATAAACTTTATTCTTAATGCAAAAAAGGAGCAGAGCTTTAGCGCAAAAAATGAAATACCTGCTTCCCGGGCTCACACTTTGTTTCCTGCATTTCCATGTACTTGCACAACAGGGCAAGATTGATTCACTTCTGTTTTTATTGAGTACCGCCAGGGAAGATACTGGTAAAGTCAGCTTATTGCAAGTTCTTGCCCGGCAATATTTGCACAGGAACCTGGATACAGCTGCCTTTTATGCAGAACAGGGGATCGTATTATCGGAAAAAATAAAAGATGAAAAGAAGGAGGCATACCTCCTGGACGAGTTGGGGTATGTTAACTTGTATAAAAGTGATTTTAAAAATGCCATTGCACTCCATATTGACGCATTAAAACTTCACGAAAAGGCCGGGGATAAATACGGTTCTGCAAAAAGCCTGCAGGGCATGGGTTTTGTTTTTGATATGCAAAAGAATTTTGACAAAGCATTGGAATATTATTTACAGGCCCTGAAAATCATGCAGGAATTAAGGAATGAAAGTGAAATAGCAACATCTACTTTTTACCTTGGGATGGTTTATCGTGAAAAGGAGAATTATCGAATGTCTTTAAACTGTTTTTCTAAAGCACTTGATTTTTATGAAAAGAATAAATCCGAGTCATGGATAGGAGAAACGTATAAAGAAATGGCTTATGCGTACTTAGGCGATAAGCAGCTTGATTCTGCTATGAAATATGCTTCCATGGCATTGCCTGTGTGTGAAAAATTCAACATAAGAACAACAAAAGCGGAAGCATTGAACATTATGGGTATTATTTACCATAAACAAGGTGATTACAAAAAAGCAATTGAGCTTAGTGAGAAAAGTTATTCATTGGCAAATGAAATAGGAATAAAGGACGTTGTAAAGGATGCAAGCCGTAATTTGTCCGAAACATATGCCGCAATAAATGATTTCAAAAATGCTTTCAGGTATCAGGCAATTTATTCTGAAATAAAAGACAGTACGGCTACAAGTGCACAGGTAACAGAGCTGGAAGCGAAATATGAACAGGAGCAGTCGGACCTGGTTCGTCAGAATGAAATCAGGCTACAGCAGGCAAAGGAGAAAATGACGGGAATAATTCTGACCATAATTGTTTCCTCATTGGTTGTTATTGCATTTGCCTTTTACCTGCGTTTTCGTTCAAATCAAAAAGCGAACAAAGAGCTCTCGATAAGAAATCAGAAGATAGAAAACGCATATAAAATCATTGAAGAGAAAAACACAAACATTACTGATAGTATTAACTATGCACGGCGAATACAGCAGGCAAAACTTCCAAAGAGAGAAGAAATTCACGCAGCCTTCCCGGACAGTTTTGTTTTATTCAAGCCGAAAGATATTGTAAGCGGTGATTTTTATATGTTTCACAAAAATGAGAAAACTAATTTCATAGTAGCGGGTGATTGTACCGGACATGGAGTTCCCGGGGCATTTATGAGTTTGATCAGCTCGGAAAAATTAGATGATGCTTTGGCGCACAGTCTGGATCCATCTGAAATACTCAGTCACTTGAACAAGGGAATAAAATCCTCGCTGCATCAGACAGACAACCATGAATCAATGCGTGACGGAATGGATATTGCGCTTTGCGCGGTGGACAGTGACAGCTGCATTGTACACTATGCCGGCGCAAACCGACCGCTTTGGATTATCCGTAAGGGGCAGGCAACAGTTGAAGAAATCAAGGCAACTAAACATGCAATTGGCGGTCTCACAGAGGATAGTGTGCACTTCCATACCCATGTTTTACAGTTGCAGCGAGGAGACACCTTTTACATTTTTTCAGACGGCTATGCAGACACATTCAGCGGGCATGGGTATAAAAAATTAACAACAAAAAAGTTTAAAGAAATATTGCTTTCAATTCAAGGTAAATCTTTAAAAGAGCAGGGGCATTACCTGGATAATTTTATCGAAGACTGGATGGGCGAGGCAGAACAGGTTGACGACATTCTTGTTATCGGCGTGCGTTTGTAGTGATTGACAATGCATCGTTTTTAGTGACGTCAGGTCTTCTGACCTGACCCCGTACCTTGTCCAGCATAGTTTGTTAAGATAAACTTATTGCTAACAGCCGGATGATGCTCCCAAAATCTGGGACAATAAAATAGCAGCAGGGAAAAATGATTTTAAGGCCAATAGCTTTACAGGAAAATAAGTCAAATGAATCGTACGCTTCGGCTGACTGTCAGCAGCTGCTTGGTATGTATGAGGACTTTTATCCTAAAATAGGTTACAACATTCCCTGGGTTGGCTACTTTGTGGTCAGGCAAGACAAAATAGTTGGCTCCTGCGGTTTTACAGGACAACCCAAAGATGGCAAAGTTGAAATAGCTTACTGGACATTTAAAGAATTTGAAGGACAGGGAATTGCTTCTTTTGCCTGTAAAGAGCTTATTTCTATGGCTTATCAGGTAGATCCGGGTTTGATCGTTACTGCAAAGACAGCGCCCGAACATAACGTTTCAACAAAAATTTTAGAGAACAACCACTTTGTATTTACTGAAATTGTACAAGACGAAGAAATCGGGGACGCCTGGCTTTGGACACATAAAAATTATTAATAATATTGTACTGTTGCGTAAACCCGTTTTAGACTATAAGACAAGTGAAACAATGAATGATAAACCGGATATAAAGCTTAGGCCTACAGAAATTGCGGATCTAGACACCTTGTTTCAATTTCAATGCGACAAGGAAGGCGGATACCTGGCTGCATTTATGCCAAAAGACCCGACGGACAAATCAGCCTATTTAACTAAATATACTAAGTTGCTGAGCGAACCAACTGTAAATAATCAAACAATTACTCTCGAAAATACTATTGTGGGAAGCATTGCCAGGTTTGTGATGGAAGGTGATACCGAAATTACGTATTGGATAGACAAAAGCTTTTGGGGACAGGGAATCGCGACAAAAGCATTGAAATATTTTCTTGCTATGGAAGCTGCCCGGCCATTATTTGCACGGGTTGCTTTTGACAATTTTGGTTCACAAAAGGTTTTGGAAAAATGTGGATTTGTCAAAATAGGTGCTGACAGAGGTTTTGCAAATGCGCGACAAGTAGAAATTGAGGAATTTATATATAAACTTACTTGACAGCAATACATGAAAGCAAACGGAAAAACAGTAAAAGAGATTCTGATCAACCTTCCGGCGGACAGGGCAGAACCTTTTAACAAACTTCACGACGTTATTATGAAAAACCTGCCCAAAGGCTTTGAAGCAGCCATCAGCTACGGTGGATTGGGTTATGTTATTCCGCATACGCTCTATCCTGCAGGCTACCATTGCAAGCCAAGCGAGCCGCTTCCATTCGCGGGAATTGCTTCGCAAAAAGACTCCATTAATTTTTACCACATGGGTATTTATTCCGATTCTAAACTATTGAAATGGTTCGTAACCGAATATCCCAGGCACAGCAAGCAAAAACTGGACATGGGAAAAAGTTGTGTCCGCTTTAAGAAGCTGGATGAGATTCCTTATAAGCTCATTGGTGAATTAATGAAAAAAATGAGTGCCAAAGAATGGATTGCAAAATACGAAGCAGCATTTAAGTCTAAGACAAAATCGGTTAAAGCCAAGAAATAATTTGGTGGGACAAAAGAAGCGTTTATTTTAGGTGATTTGGGAAGATATTTAACCAAAAAGAATTGCAAAGGACAATTGATGAAATTTTTGATATTTACAATATTTGCTGCCTTTTGGACTGGATTTGCCTCTTGCCAGTCCCAGCCAATTAAGATCGTATTTGAGACAACTCGAAAAGATACGGCAACAAAATTAAACGAGACAAAGATTTACATTCTTAAAAAGGAGACTGAGAATTCGGATTTCAACTATTCAAAGCTTGAAAACATTGACAGTAATAAAATGGATGCGTTTAATGTAAGGAACTTAATCGCAATTTTTGAACCGGTAAATGGGCAGTATAGATACTATCAATTCCTTTCGACATTTGTAGGGGAAGGTTATAACCCTGATGGGCCACCTTTATTCGAAGAATTTCACGATGTTTTAATTATCAAAACGGACGACGAAAAAAAAATTATCGATGCATATCAATACACATTGGAATGGGCTGAACCACCACTTCAATATGACGTGTTTAAGAGCTCGATTAAAGATATTTCTTTGGTAAATAATATGGATATCATCCAACTGAAATTTAAACGGACATATAGTGACAATAACGAACTGGAAGAAAGCGGAATAATAAAATTAAGGTGAAAAATTCCACTCAGCCTAGTTTAGTGACGTCAGGTCTTCCGACCTGACGCTACATCTCGTTCATCGTAGTTTGCCAAGCTAAATTTAATACAAACCGTTGGGAGAAGTTTCTAACTTAGCCGAACTGAAAATAAGACGATGATAATTAAAAAGTAAACTAAAATGGCAAAACAAATATTTATCAACCTGGCAGTAAAAGACCTTAAAAAATCCATGGCTTTTTATACTGCACTTGGATTTTCAAACAACCCGCAATTTTCAGATGACTCGGGAAAATGCATGGTTTGGAGTGAGAACATTTTTGTGATGATAATGACGTACGAGAAGTTTAAAACCTTTGCAACCAAACCCATTGCAGACACCAAATCAAATGTAGCAGGTCTCTTTTCATTGTCGCTGGATAGTGTGGACGAGATGAATAAAGTAATGGCCAATGGACTTAAAGCAGGCGGAACCGAACCCAACAAGTTGAGGGATTATGGATTTATGCAGCAGCGTACCATAGAAGACCTTGATGGACACACCTGGGAAGTTTTTTATATGGACATTACTAAATTTCCAGCTCAGGAACCAAAAGCATAAAGGCAACTGCCGCCGGCAGCATTACCAATGGCGGTAAGTAAAGATGAAGAGATCTCTTTTGGTATGGATAATGGTTTTCTCCTCGACCTTTTTCCATTCGCGGATTACTTTTTCACAAGATACTACTCGAATCGTTAAATTAAAATCAGTAAGAAACAATTTTCTGGACAGTATCTGGAGTTTTTCTCCCGGTTCAGTAAATTTTTCTTTGGGAATGTGCATGCCAATCGGTAAACTATCAGAGTATTATGATCCATCTCCTCAATTAGGCGTTGGATTTGGTTTTAAAATATCTCCTAAAGTCAGATGTGATTTGGGAATGACACCGAGATTTTTAATTAGTAAAAAGAAGCCGGAATTTATAATAAACAATGCGGTCGTGGAAGCGAATACTCCGGTAAGCTTCAGTGTAGGTGGCTGGGCAACATACCGGATATTTAGAAACAAATCTCTATTTACGGACCTTGTTTCGGGTCTTCATTATGAGCCTTTGGAAATTGATAATCCAAATCCCACCGGTAGCAAAGATTCTGTATTATATATTTCGACAGGTGGAATTTCATTTGGAATGAATACATGGATAAACAAGTTTGGGAAACAGAATTTTGGGTTCAAAGTGCTTTATACTTATGCGCCTTACAATAGGGATAAAATGCTGGTAAGTAACATTGGCGGACATTCTGCTTCGGTATCCTTATGCTATAAATTGCCGCAAAGAGACATCTATTACAAAAGAAAATATGATAATAATTACAGAAAGCGTATTGCTCACGAGCCACTTGTCTTACAGCATAGGAATAAAATAAACAGACACAAAAAATTATATTTGGATAGAACGTATATGTTTAAAACCACGGATACAACTTATTACTCAAAAATACTTTCATTCACCGACACGACAGTAACCATAAAGCGTTGGATCAGGGGAGCAGAAACTGACACCATACATTATGAGAATTATCTCGGAAAGAAAGGAAAAGACACTACGATAGTGTCAGGAAAATATGTTGTTGATACGTTAGCAATTCCAAATTCTCATATCCTTTATATTAAAAAGGACTGGTTTAAAAACAAGGAATGGCTTTTGCCATTTGGCTATGTGGCCCTTGCTTCTGTTATGGGTGTGGTATTCTTACCTATTGCTGCATTGGATAAAGGAAGAGAAGGGGTCAATGAATGGCTTGCTTTTGAAGGCATGCTACTTGCTATCTGGATTCCTCCGGTAATCATTGGTACAAGAGCTACAAAATACAATTTAACAAAGAAGTGGAAAATAAAGGAAACCAAGTAAAACATAGACGGGCTAACAAAGGTCGGTAGTACTTCTATATTCCCTTTTTTACCAATTTGAAAATGACGTACATTTTCTATTATCTTTACTCCTGACATTCATTTATGAATGAAACGGAGTACCTATACAATTCATTTTACCTGTTTTGTTTTTTGTTTTATTCTCGTTGCTTTTCTTGAGCCAGAAAACGGAAAGGGCAACTTGTTTGCCCAGGATTCTTTAAAACCTCCGGTAATACTTCCTGCCGGAAAACCCCAGGTAATTCAGGTTCCAAGGACAACGGGAGGCAGTTATACTATTCAAACTAAAAACGGACCCCGTACGATCAAGCTCGAACCGCCAAAAGTTTTTACCCTGCCGGTTGTTACAACCTCAGTCTCCGATGCTGAAAAGGAAAATGAATCAGATCAATCTTTTGCAGCGCACGGTTTCTTTACAACGTATACTACCGATAACGGGCTGGCAATGGACATGGCAGCCATTGGACAGCAAAATGCTTTTTGTGACCACCTGGGAAATTTATGGTTTGGAACTTCCGGGGGAGGTGTATCACGATACGACGGAAAATCTTTTGCAAATTTCACTACGGACCAGGGCCTGATACACAATCACATAGTTTCAATTGCCGAAGACAGAGAGGGAAATCTTTGGTTTGGCACCTTTGGTGGCGGTGTTTCCCGTTACGATGGAAAATCCTTTGTAAATTTTACCGCGCAGCAGGGCCTTGTTAGTAATTCAATTTATACTATCACGGAGGATGATATGGGGAATCTTTGGTTTGGAACTCTGCCCACCGGCATTTCCCGTTACGATATTAAACGCGCACACGCTCCATGCAATATGAACACCTGTAAGCATGATCTGCACATACAGAAGGATAAAGAGGATCATAATAAGGAAATAGCTAAAGCTTTTACCACATTTACTACCGCACAGGGCTTATCAAGCGATAAAATATTTATCTCTGCCAAGGATGGAAAAGGAAATATCTGGTTCGGATCTGGTGATGGAGGGGCATTTTTTTATGACGGAAAATCTTTTGTGAATTTTCCGGAAAATGGAAAATTGCCGAATAATTCAGTAAGAAGTATGCATGTTGATAGAAAACAAAATATCTGGCTGGGTTCTACGGGTGGGGTACTATTAAGCTACAATGAAAGTGCAGGCGGGGTTATGGATTATTCCAAAGCTCTCGGATTACCCAATGCCACTATTTATTGTATCAAAGAGGACAGATCCGGGAATATGTGGTTTGGCACCAGTGGGGGAGGTGTGTCGTGCTATGATGGAAAATGCTTTACAAACTATACTACTGCACAGGGTTTGGCAAATAATATTGTAACCGCTGTTACCGAAGATAAAACAGGTAATCTTTGGTTCAGCACGTATGGAGGAGGCATATCACGTTTTGATGGAAAATCTTTTGTGAATTTTACGGTGGCCCGGGGCCTGGCAGGAAATGTTGTATGGAGCATCTGTGAAGATAACACAGGTGCTTTTTGGTTTGGTACTCAGGGCGCCGGTGTTTCCCGGTACGATGGAAAGTCGTTTACTAATTTTTCCATTAACCAGGGGTTGGTAGGCAATGTCGTATCCAGTATTTGTAAAGATAGATCAGGAAAAATCTGGTTGGGTACAAATGCAGGCGGGATTTCCTGCTATGAAGAACATCCGAAGGACGGAAGCGGAGTCCGCTTTACCAGTTACACCCCTGAGCAAGGACTGGCAGATGGAGGCATTTTCAGTATAACGGAGGATAAGCAGGGTGATCTTTGGATTTGCACTACCGGAGGCGGTGTATCGTGTTACGACGGACATCCCAGCGATGGAGGCCCGCCTCGTTTTGTGAACTATACCACTGCCCAGGGATTGAGCAGCAATGTAGTAGTGAGCAGCTTCCTGGATAGAAAAGGAAATCTTTGGTTCGGAACCTTAGGGGGAGGCGTATCCTGTTATGACGGTAGGAAATTCAATAACTATACCACCGAGCAAGGGTTAACAAATAATTCGGTGCTGAGTATCGCAGAAGAAAACACGGGCAACCTGTGGTTTTCAACGGCGGGTGGCGGTGTGTCCCGCTTTGATGGAAAATCATTTGTGAACTATACTACTGTTGAAGGTTTGCCGGATAATTCTGCTACGGCAATTGTATTTGATAATCAGGGGAATATTATTATCGGCACCAACTACGGAATCGCTTTGCTGAAACATTTTGTTTCAAAGGCCGAAAATTCAAGTGAGCAGAAATTAGTTCCTGCGCAAAATTCTTTAAGCAGCCGGGAATTAAAAGACTATCTGCCTGTTTTTGAAATTTACAATTCGCTTACAGGCTATCCTGTAAAAGATGTAAACTCAGGATTAAATTCCATGTTCAAGGACAGCAAGGGGATAATCTGGATTGCCACCGGTTCAGATAAGACAGGACTGGTGCGTTTTGATTATAGCAAGGTGAACAGGAATTCAAGTCCGCCCACGGTTATAATTCAAAGTATAAAAGTGAACGAAGAGAATATTTGCTGGGAAAATCTCCGTGCCGCGAAAGCGAGTGAAAGGGAGAATAAGGGTCTGAATAAAGAGCGGGATTCCCTTCTTCTTTTGGTGTCGCAGTTCAATGCTTTTGGAAAGAATGTCCCGCAAAGTATGCTGGATAACCAGCGTACCCGCTTTGGCGATATTCAGTTCGACAGCATCGCAAAATTTTACCCGCTGCCGGCTAACCTGGTGCTGCCGTATAACCACAATCAGATAAGTTTTGAATTTGCGGCCATTGAGCCGGCCCGTCCGAATATGGTAAAGTACCAGTACATACTGGAAGGGTATGATAAGGAATGGAGTCCTGTCTCGAATAAGACCAGTGTGAGTTTCGGAAATATTGACGAAGGCACATATACGTTCAAGCTCAAAGCTCAAAGCCCGTCCGGAATATGGAGCGAGCCCGTTACTTATACGTTTACGGTGACGCCTCCCTGGTGGCGCACCTGGTGGATGTATTCCTTTTACGCGTTAGCCGGTATCTTCTGCGTTGTGATCGTTGCCTGGCTGAACGGAAGGAGGCTGAGAGCACGAGCAAAGGAACTGGCGCAAGAGGTTCGCAAGGCAACAGCAACCATTGTGGAGCAAAAGGAAATTGTGGAAGAGAAGAATAAAAAAATTACTGACAGCATCCACTATGCCCAGCGCATCCAAAACGCAATTCTTCCGGACAGCACTTTCGTGGATACTCTATTTGATGATTATTTTATTTATTATCAGCCCAAAGAAGTAGTAAGCGGGGATTTTTACTGGTTCGGCAAAAAGGACAATAAAATAATTTTTGCAGCGGTCGATTGTACCGGGCATGGGGTGCCGGGCGCATTCATGAGCATGATCGGGAACACGCTGCTGAATGAAATAGTAAATGAAAAGGGTATTGTTGAGTCGGATGAAATCCTGAATCATTTAAGAGCTGGTGTTATACATGCACTGAAACAATCGGATGCTCTTGAGTCGCAGCAGGACGGAATGGATATTGCTCTTTGTGTATTGGATAAGGACAAAAATACTCTTTGGTTTTCGGGAGCTTACAATCCGCTCTATCTTTTCCGTAACGGTGCTTTTACGGAATTCAAAAGCGACAGCAAAACAGTAGGGTATGAAAAGGGGCAAGACGAACCTTATCAAAAGACCAGAATAGAGATCCAAAAGGGCGATGCGATGTATATTTTCACCGATGGTTTTGCCGATCAGAAAGGCGGCCCGCAAAAAAGAAAGTATTACTACAAAGCATTCCAGGAATTGCTTGGATCCCTGCAGCATGAGCCTATGAAACAACAGGGAGAAATACTGAGAGATACTTTCAATAAATGGAGAGGGGATATAGAACAGATCGATGACGTGCTGGTTATAGGTATTAGAATTTAGCGTGTATAAGGGTTGAAACTCTTATGAAGTATAAATTCATCGAAATTCTCACGGCAATATTGGTATACTTCAATCAAAAAACCTTGTTATATTTGCGACCTTAATTATTAACCGTTTAAAATTTATTTATTATGGAAAAAGGAACAGTAAAGTTTTTTAATGAAGCAAAAGGATTTGGTTTCATTAAGACAGAAAGTGGAAACGAAGTATTTGTTCACGTATCTGGTCTTGTAGACAAAGTTCGCGAGAACGATAGCGTAACATTTGACATGTCTGAAGGCAAAAAAGGCCCTAATGCTGTGAACGTAAAATTAGCCTGAATCTCACCCAATTCGCCTCGGCAATTCCAGGCGAACAATCATTTATCTTTCTTATCAGATCTTTGAATGTAACATCCGCCCTCTCTGCTTTCAGGCAGAGAGGCGCCGGTGTTCTTCCCCGTCGTTTTCTGGTGAAACAATTTCCATTCCCTGTTATCGGGAGGGAAAAACCAATATATCTTAGCATTATCTATGACTTTTGAAAACCTGAATTTACTGCCCCAGATACTTAGCTCTCTCAAGGCAAAGGGGTATACCCAGCCTACACCCATACAAGAGAAATCCATTCCGCCCATATTGGAAGGCAGGGATATCTGTGGCTCCGCGCAAACAGGTACCGGGAAAACAGCATCGTTTGCCGTGCCCATACTTCAATTGCTTTTTAACCGTAAAGCGCATGGCCGCAAGGCAATCCGCTCATTGATCTTGGCTCCCACGCGTGAACTTGCTCAGCAGATCAGCGATAGCTTTCGCGATTACGGAAAGGGGCTTCATCTTAAGCATACTGTCATATATGGAGGCGTAAGCCAGCATGGCCAGACAAACGCACTGCGTGCAGGAGTAGATATTGTAATTGCTACGCCGGGCCGCCTGCTTGACCTTATGAACCAGGGATTTGTTCATCTGAATGCCATTGAATTTTTTGTGCTGGATGAAGTGGACAGGATGCTGGACATGGGTTTTATCAACGACATAAAGAAAATTATTACAGCGCTTCCAGCAAAAAAACAAACCCTGTTTTTTTCGGCTACCATGCCCGCTGAGATAAAAAAGCTTTCCGATTCATTGCTGAAAGATCCTGTAATTGTACAAACTGCACCGGTGTCAACGGCAGCCGTGACCGTAGAGCAGTTTGTGTATCATGTGAAATCTGAGAATAAAAAAGCGTTATTGAAATACATTCTTGATAAGGAAATAAAGCCGCATGTGCTTGTATTCACGCGTACGAAGCGGGGGGCAGACAGGCTGGCCAGGAACCTGAATGCGGAAGGTGTCAGGGCCGAGGCCATTCATGGGGATAAATCCCAGAATGCCAGGCAAAAAGCGCTTGACAGGTTTAAGAACAGGACTATCAGCATGCTCATTGCAACGGATGTAGCCTCCAGGGGATTGGACATTACGGATATTTCCCATGTGATTAACTTTGACCTGCCGGAAGAAGCAGAAACATACATTCATCGTATCGGGCGTACCGGTAGGGCAGGGGCCACAGGAGTTGCAATATCCTTTTGTTCGCCCGATGAAAGAGAGCAGCTACGGGATATAAATAAACTTACCAAAAGTATTCAGGTGGTTGAAGCACATCCGTACGATGCTTCCGGGTCCGCTGAAGAGCCCAGGCGCATACCAGGCCAGCAGCAAAGGAAGTCGGCACCCAAACACAACTCCGCTCCTAGAGATAATTCAGCTCCGAAAAATAACCCGGGAAAAAAGAATCACGGCGGAGGAAACAGCTGGCGCGGAAGACGCAGGAATGATCGTTCGTACCGCTAGGTAACAGATTGCAATTTCCTTCTTAAATTTGCTAAAACGATTTATGCATCACATTGAAACGCGTACTGCGGATATTTCCCTTCTTGAAAAGGGAATAGTACGCCTCAAGTTTAAGCCTGGTATAATCCTGGATAAGGGTGATATTTTTGAAAATCTAAGTGCGTCTGTAAAGCTTTCAGGCGGCAGGCATTGTGCTATTCTTGAAATAAGTAAAAATGCATCCATTACCAACGAGGCAATGATCTTTGCGGGATCTCCCAAAAATGCCCAATACAGGATTGCCAACGCTTTACTGATCAAACCTGCATCCGTCAGGTTATTATGGAACTTTTTCAGCAGTTTTTTCAAGCCAACCGTGCATAATGCGGTCTTTGTGAATGAACAAAATGCACTGAAATGGCTCAGAACACACCTTGATAAAGGGTGAGGTGGAAACAAAATGTATCTTTGCTGCGCTATGAAACGAAAGAATTTTAAACGTAAAGAAGAAAGAGATTTCAAAGGTAAGGAGGAGAATTCCTATAAATCAAAAAAGGAAAGACCTTTCCGGAAAAAAAAGGAAGGTGGTTTTTCCCGAAGGGATGGAAGCCCAAAGTCCGGGAAAGAAGGCACTTTCAGCCCGGATAAAAAAAGTAATTTCTATCCCAAGCGGAAAAAAGGTTTTGTCTCCCGGATGCAGAACGCCGGCCATTTAAAGTCTGCTGTTTCCCAGGACAAGCCTTTGGAGAAGCAGGTAGGCGATGACCTGATCCGGCTTAATAAATACCTTTCAAATGCAGGGATCTGTTCCCGCCGGGAAGCGGATGCTTTTATTGCTGCGGGTGTGGTTAAGGTTAACGGTAAAATTATTACACAGCTCGGCTACAAAATTTCTCCGGGCGATAAAGTCCAGTTCGGAGGAGATTCGGTGCATAAAGAAAAAAGCGTGTATATCCTTCTGAACAAACCCAGGGGATATATCACCACTTGCGATGATCCCCAGGAGCGCGATACGGTGCTGGACCTGATCACAGGAGTGAATGAACGTATTTATCCCGTAGGAAGGCTCGACAGGCAAACGTCCGGGCTTTTGCTTCTTACCAACGACGGAGACCTTGCGAAAACACTGATGCATCCCAGGTACAATGTGGCTAAAATATACAATGTAGTTCTGGACAAAGTACTTACTTCGGAAGATATCGATAAGATCAGGAAAGGTATTGGCCTGGAAGACGGTTTTATTAAAGTAGATGCCATTGAGTATATAGAAGGAGCAGATAGCAAAAACGAGGTAGGCGTTGAAATACATTCCGGCAAGAACCGTATTATCAGAAGGATCTTTGAAAGCCTCGGCTACAGGGTGGATAAGCTGGACCGCGTGCTGTATGCCTCACTCACCAAGAAAAATCTTCCCCGCGGCAAATGGCGTTTTCTCGAAGAAAATGAGGTGAGGATGCTGAAACGAATTAAATAATTCCATTCTGAAATATCGTTTCCCACTTTTCGTTGTGGATAGATAATTTTATCCTCCTGTTTATTCTTTCCCTTTTTTAGCACTTTTGTAAGGATGAGGCTCCTGAAAAAAATATTGTTTATTACTGCAATCCTGCTGCTCCTTATTGCAGGAACACTGATTGCAATCGCCGGCATTTATGAAAAGGAGGTAAAGGAGTACATGATCAGCCAGCTGAATGGCAATCTTAAAACAAAAGTAATTGTGGATAGTAAAAACATACGCTTCTCCTTATTTAAAAATTTTCCATACGCTTCCCTGAGCTTTACGGATATAACAATGCTGGAGGCTCCTGTCGGTGCCGGGGGCGGGAATAAAAAAATGCTGAACCAGGATACTCTTTTTTCGGTGGAGAATATTTCCTTCCAGCTAAACCTTTGGTCCGTGATCAGCAAAGTGTACGCTGTAAAAGGAGTTTCTGCGGAAAACGGAAAAGTGAAATTAAGATTAGGAGCGGATGGTTCCCGGAACTGGGATGTCTGGAAAGCAAACACCGAATCTGCGTCTGCTTCGGAAGGCTCTGCATTTAAACTGGAAAAATTCAAATTTGAAAACATTGCACTTACCTATCAGGATATTAAAAAACAAAATGATATTTCCTGCTTTGTGCAATCCGGAACGATAGGAGGGGAGTTCAGCAGCAAAGAGTACGATTTATCCATCAAGGGCGATATGCGTGTGGATCGTTTTCTCATAGACAGCACCAATTACCTGGACCAGAAGCCGGTCAGGCTGGACATGAACCTGAAGGTGGATAATGAAAAGGATCAGTATGAGTTCAGGGATGCGCTGCTTTCTGTTTCCGATCTTAAGATCGGAGTGGAAGGAAAGTATCTATCCGGCCAGGATGCGGATTATGTGGATATTTTCCTGAAAGGAAAGGAGATGGATATTCAATCCGTACTGTCTGTCCTTCCTGCGAAGTACCACAATGAGATCAGCGATTATGACAGCGACGGAGAGTTTTATTTCAGCTCACATGTATCCGGCAAGGTAGGTAAGGAGGCATCGCCCGAGATAAAAGCTGAATTTGGGATCAAAGAGGCGGATATCTACCAGCTCAGCTCCGGCATTGCTTTGAAAGACGTACATGTTACCGGGAATTATTTTCTTTCCGGGGATTCACCTGGATATTTTCTTGACCTCAAAAGTTTTTCAGCTTCTCTGGCAAAAGGAAGAATTTCCGGCAATATCCGGATAGATAATTTTTCCAATCCTTCTGTCAGTGCCTTATTAAATGCAGACCTCCTGCTGGATAATGTCCGTCACCTTCTTAAAATCGATACCATCTGGACCTATCCCATTGCCTCGCTCTCGGGTACTATGAAAGTGAACATGCACTATAAGGGAAAGTTCAATGAGTCGGGAAAATATACCCGTTCCGATTTTGAGAACATGACGCTGACCGGAGACATGGCTTTGGAAAATGCAGGTATGAAGATCAAAAATTCCCAATTGGCCTTTGACAGCATTAACGGTTCTTTTGTTTTGAATGATAACAACGTAACGGTAAATTCCTTCAGCGCAAAAGCTCCCCGGAGTGATTTCTACCTGAAAGGGACGATAAAAAATATTCTCGCTTACTCCCTTTCCGACGATGCGGAGATCGTGGTGGATGCCACTTTTCAGTCCAATAATTTTGACCTCAATGAATTTCTTGTAAACCAGCAGAAATCCTCAAAACGTGATACTGTTTATAATGTCCGTTTTTCTCCCCGCTTGAATTTTATTCTGAACAGCAATATCGGTCATCTTGCTTTCCGGAAATTTGAAGCAGATAATGTACGGGGTATTTTTCAGTTGAGGAATCAAAAGCTGGTAGCTGATCCTATTTCATTCTCCACCATGGATGGCTCTGTTGTTGCAAGCGGAATGGTGGACGGTACCAGCGATAACCTGCTCCTGGTCACCTGTGATGCCTCCCTGAAAAAGCTCAACATCAGCAAGCTGTTTGACCAGATGGAGGACTTCGGGCAAAATACACTGACACATGCCAATATAAAGGGGATCGGTACGGCAGAGGTGAAGTTCGCTTCCGTATGGAAATCGGATCTGACGGTGGATCCGGACAAGATATATATGCGCAGTAAGCTGACCATTGAGAAAGGGGAGCTTATAAAATTTGAACCCATGAAAGCTCTCTCCAGATACATCGCTTTGTCCGAGCTGGAGCATATAAAATTCGCATCCATGCAGAACCAGATAGAGATCAGGGACCAGAAAATATTAATTCCCAAAATGTATATCCAGTCAAGCGCCCTCGATCTTACTTTGTCAGGAACACATTCGTTTGACAATTACATCGATTACCATGTCCAGGTTCTGATGTCCGATATTCTTTTCCAGAAAGCCCGCAGGGCAAAAAAGGAAAACAGCGAGTTTGGAGTTGTAGAAGACGATAAAAGCGGCAAGACCAGCTTGTTTTTATCCATGACCGGAACAGTGGATAAACCTGTTTTCAAATACGACCGGCAGGGTGCAAGACAAAATTTTAAGGAAAATATGGCAGACGAAAAACAGACATTGAAGAAAATCCTGAAAGATGAGTTTGGCTGGTTCCGGAAGGATACTGCAGTAAGCAAGAAAAAGGAAAAACCCAGGGACGATGGAAAATTCATCATTAAATGGGATGATGACGAAAAAAACAGCGGAAAGAAGGAAGATGATGACTTTTAGTTTTTATATTAGCGTATAAAATAATCCTATGAAAAAATCAATTCTTATTTCGTTCATCTGTGCAATTGCGTTTGTAACGGTAAATGCACAGGAGAAAAAAAGTGAGCCTATAACGTATGAGATCACAAAGGCAAAATTGCTGAAAATGAAAACTGTTTTTGACCTGCTGAAAGTGGTGGATCCGTCCACGGATTATTCAGGGTATATTTGCCGTTCTTTTAACCTGGTAGGGAACTTTGCCGGTAAGGAGCATAGCGAAACATCTACAGGTGGTGATATTAACGAAAAGCAAAAAAATATGATATCAGAAACGCCGGTCGATGCTAAATTATACATTGAACAGCTGCGTGTTCTTGAAAAAGGCAAGAGGCAAACGAACCTTTTGCCTACCCTGATCCTGACGTTAAAATAGTAACTTTTTTAACGCTTTCCGTTTCTTATTCGTAAATTCGGGCCCTCTATAAGCTCAGCGAATTGCTTTTATAATTATGAGTATTTACTCCCGAAAACAGCGCTGGAAACTATTCTTGCTTCTCGGAGCTGTTTGCATTGTCATAGCATCTTTATGGTATACGAATGTGCTTGTGCAGAAAATTGCAGATGATGAAAAGAAAAAAGTACGTCTGTGGGCAGAGGCGATCCAGCGTAAAGCCAGCCTGGTAAAATATACCAACGAGTTATTTCACAAGATTGAGGGAGAGGAAAGGCAGAAGATAAAACTGTGGGCCGAGGCCAACAGGCAGCTGAGCAAGGACCTGGTTGATTATACCTTTGTCCTGGAAGTGATAAAAAACAATTCCACCATCCCCGTTATTATTGCCGATGAAAAAGGATCTTACCTGCTTTCCAAGAATATAGATTCGGCCCGGGCGGGGGATAGCGCCTACCTGGAAAAGCAGATGGATACGATGCGTGCCCAGCATACTCCGATTGAGATTGAAATACTACCCGGCAAGAAGAATTACCTGTACTACCGCGATTCACGTCTCTTTACCGAACTTAAAACGGTATTTGACGGGCTTATCCGGTCTTTTATTTCCGAAGTGGCTGTAAACTCAGCGTCGGTGCCCGTTATATATACGGATTCCACCCGGCGAAATGTTCTTGAGTTCGGAAATATGGATACGCTGAAAATGAAGGACTCCCTGTTTGTTCAAAGCTCTATTGATGAGTTTGCCCTGCAAAATATACCCATTGAAGTGGACCTGGGAGACGGACAGAAGAATTATATTTTCTACAAAGAATCTTTTCTGCTGACCCAGCTGCGTTACTATCCCTATTTTCAGTTTGGTGTGATCGGTATATTCCTGGTTATCTCCTACATGCTTTTCAGTACGGCGAGAAAAGCGGAGCAGGACCAGGTATGGCTGGGAATGGCAAAAGAGACAGCCCATCAGCTGGGTACTCCTCTTTCTTCCATCATAGCGTGGCTGGAATATTTAAAGCTGAAAGGGGTGGATGAGCAAATGCTGAGTGAAGCAAGGCAGGATATAAAACGCCTGGAAACAATCACCGAACGTTTTTCAAAAATCGGTTCGCTTCCTGTGCTGGATAAGGCGGATGTTATAGAGGTGCTAAACAAGTCCGTAGATTACATGAGAACCCGGACATCCAGGAGCGTGACCTTTTCGGTAATCAATCAGGGATCGCATCCTATATCCGTAAAGCTCAATATTCCTCTTTTCGAATGGGTGGTGGAAAATCTCTGCCGTAACTCCATTGATGCCATGAATGGAGTAGGTTCCATTAAAGTTGAAGTATCTGATCAGCTGCAGTTTGTTTACATCGATGTTTCGGATACGGGCAAAGGCATCTCCCGTTCCAGCTATAAAACTATTTTCCAGCCCGGGTATACCACCAAGCAAAGAGGCTGGGGGCTTGGCTTGTCTCTTGTAAAACGGATTGTTGAAAATTATCATGGAGGCAGGATCTTTGTACGAAGCTCTGAAATTGGAAAAGGAACCACCATCCGCATTGTACTGAATAAATAGTAACCTGCACATGCAGCCGTGAGATACAAAAAGCATGTTTTCGTGATCGTATAGGATATGGCCGGCATTTATATCCATATTCCATTCTGCAGAAAGGCCTGCCATTATTGCGATTTTCATTTTTCCACTTCATTGAAAAGCAAAACGGAGCTGCTAAGCGCCCTGAAGAAGGAGATAGCTTTGCGAAAACATTATCTCGCAGGGCAAACCATTCATACGGTTTATTTTGGAGGAGGAACACCCTCAGTATTATCCCGCGGGGAGATTTTGGAAGTGTATGAGGAGCTGTCGAAGTTTTTTTCAATCGATGCAAAGGCAGAGGTCACGCTTGAAGCAAATCCGGATGATCTGTCAGAGGAGAAATTGAAAGAACTTGCTCAGACCCCGGTTAACCGCCTGAGCATTGGCATACAAAGTTTCCGGGACGAGGATTTAAAGTTTTTAAACCGGGTACATAGCTCAGCTGATGCCGTTGTATCTGTGAAAAATGCGCAGAAGGCGGGCTTTAAGAATATTACGATCGACCTCATTTATGGAATTCAGACTTTATCAAACGAGCAGTGGAAGCAGAATATTGAAACGGTTATATCGCTGGATGTTCCTCATACCTCCTGTTACTCGCTTACTGTGGAGCCTGCAACTGCGCTGCATTCTTTTATACAAAAAGGAAAAGTGGCGGAACCGGATCCTTCAAAAAGCGCCGATCAGTTTGATATCCTGATGGAGGTGATGGATAAGCACAACTTCATTCATTATGAAATTTCAAATTTTTGCAAAGAGGGTTATTATTCCCGGCATAACAGCAATTACTGGAAAGGCGAACATTACCTGGGGCTGGGTCCTTCAGCTCATTCCTATAACGGCAGCTCCAGGCAGTGGAACGTGAAAAGTAATTCAGCCTACATACGCTCTCTTGGAAAGGATCTTGTTCCTTTTGAAAAGGAGGAGCTAACGGAAATTCAGAAATACAATGAGTATATCCTCACTTCCCTGCGTACTATCTGGGGAATAGATCCGGGTTACATCAAAGAGTCCTTTCCGGAAAATATTGCTTCACATTTTGAGAAGACAAGCAGGCCTTTTCTGCTTCAGAAAATGCTGGTACAGGACAAAGGAAAAATAGTCCTGACCGCTAAGGGGAAACTTCTGGCAGACAGGATCGCACAGGACATTTTTTTTGGTTCCTGAAATTTGTACCATACATTGTCCGGTTATTCCACCATACGGCAACCGGAATGTTCCCTACATTTGTATGCCTTTGAGAAACTTTCGTCATGTATGAGAATCGCTTTTTTATGCATTGCCTTTTTATTTTTTGAAAAAAGTGTTTCTTCGCAGGATTCATTGAAATTTCTTGCGCCTTCTCCGGAGTTTCATCAGAAGCGTTTTGTTTTTGTTTCCGGGCTGCAGGCAGGAGGTTATGGCGGTTCGCTGGCGCTGCTTGCCAAAACCTGGTATAAGGAATACGATCATACCTCCTTTCATTTTTTTGACGACAGCCGGGAATGGCTTCAAATGGATAAGGCAGGCCACCTGACCACTTCCTGGTACCTGGGCAGGGTAGGTATGGACATGATGGAGTGGAGCGGGGTGCCCGGTAAGAAAGCAATCTGGTATGGAACGGCCGGGAGCTTTTTGTATTTAACAGGCATTGAGCTGCTGGACGGTTTTTCAGCCGGCTGGGGATTTTCCTGGAGCGATTTTACTGCAAACACGGTTGGTACCGGGTTTATAATCGGGCAGAAATTTATCCGGGCTGCCGGGAACAGATCATTCTTCTTAAATGGTGTTGGCGCAATATCCCTGAAATACTCTTTTAATCAGACCCAATATCCCATTTATCGTCCGGCGTTGCTGGGTAATACTTACACGGAGAACATGCTGAAGGATTACAACGGGCAGACTTACTGGATGTCGTTTAACATTTCATCTTTTCTGAAAACCGAAAACAAATTTCCGAAATGGCTGAATCTTGCTGTGGGTTATGGAGGGGAAGGGATGATAAGCGGTAATGCCGGTTTTGCGTATGTAACTGAGCAGGGAAATACCATTGAGTTTGAACGTTACCGGCAATATTATCTTTCCCTGGATATTGACCTGACGAGAATAAAAACCAGGTCGCGTTTACTGAAAACAATTTTTACGGCTTTTTCCTTTGTGAAAATACCGGCGCCGGCTTTGGAATTTAATAAGACCGGGACAAGGTTTCATCCGTGGTAGTTGTACTATGAAAAATATTTTTTCTCTATATCGCTATGCATTCTCAGGCCTGCAGTCCAATATCTGGATATTGTTTATCGCTACGTTTATTAACCGCAGCGGTTCCATGGTGCTGCTGTTCACATCGCTGTACCTTACCAATGAGCTGCATTTCAGCATGGCCGAAGCAGGCTTTATTATGAGCTTTTTCGGAATAGGTTCTGTGCTGGGAGCGTATGCCGGCGGATGGCTTACAGACCGCAGGAGTTTTTACGATATTATGCTGTACTCGCTTATTTCGAGCGGCTTGATCCTGCTTGTGATCATAACCGTTACTTCTCCGATTCTGCTTTCGGTCATTATTTTCCTGTATGCTTTTTCTTCCGATTCATTTCGGCCGGCCAACGCAGCAGCCATAACGGCCTACAGCTCCAGCGCGAACCGCACCCGTTCCGTATCATTGATACGGCTTGCTATAAACCTGGGTTTTTCCGTTGGCCCGGCAGCAGGAGGGTTCATTGCTTTTTACGTGGGTTACAAATGGTTATTTATCATAGATGCGTTCACCAGTTTTGCCGCGGCGGGTATGCTGTTCTTTTTTTTACCGAGGAATGTAAATAAGGAAGATCGGAAGGCCAACAAAATTCTGCGGAAGGGGAGTGTTTCTGCTTACCGCGATTATAAATACTTGTTTTTTATTCTCATGGTGACAATTTTTGCAATTTGCTTTTTTCAGCTGTTTGTCAGCATGCCTCAGTATTTCAGCAAGGTCGCCGGTTACAATGAGCATACTATCGGGCTGCTTCTGGCTTTCAATGGCCTGCTGGTAGTGATCCTGGAAATGCCCCTGGTGGCGGCGCTGGAAAACAGGAAAAGGATATTCTCTTTTATCATTGCGGGAACGCTGTGTATCCCTTTTGCGTTTGCAATCGCATACTTAGGCGGAAATATGCTGTTCTGGGCACTGGTCTACACGGTTGTTATTACTTTCTCCGAAATACTGGCCATGCCTTTCATGATGAATTATTCTTTGTCAATGCCCAAGGAACGCCAGGGAGAATATTCTGCACTTTACTCCATTGCGTATGGAATTGCCATGATCGTTGCCCCGCTGCTGGGCCTTGGCATTGCAGAAAAATATGGATTTGATGCCATGTTCTTCTCTTTTATATTTTTAGGAACTTTAGCATCAGCAGGATTCTTTCTTCTGAATAAAAGGTCACCGGCATGAACCGTATTTTTTTATCAGGATTATTTCTCTTTTTAGTATCCGTGAGTCCGTTTCGGGCTTCATCGCAAACCCGCTGGTCATTCGAGCTGCAGTTTGGAGTGGTTCATTCCCTCAAACTGCCTCTTACTTTTTACCAGAAGAATTACCCGGATATCCGGGTGTCGAAAGCAGATTTTTATTCCGAGCCGCTGAATGATCCTCCTTATTGGGACTGGCGATTTACAAAATGGTTTAAGAACAGGAGCATACAGTTTGAAGCGATCCATCATAAGTTTTATCTGAAGAACCTGCCTGCTGAAGTAGATCGTTTTGGAATTTCTCACGGCTATAACATGGTCATGTTCAATTACGGTACCTTGTTCCGGAAATATATATTCAGCGCCGGTGCAGGTTCGGCGTTTGTTCATGGAGAAAGTACCGTGCGTGGAAAAGTGTATCCCGAAGGGCCGGGATTTGACATTTACGGATACCGCCTGCGAGGTCTTTCCATCAACCTGGCTGCTGCCAGGCAGGTAAAGATCAATAAAACATTTTTTGTGAATGCGGAACTAAAGGTGAACGCCGCTGTTGCAAATATCCCGATCGTAGACGGCCATGCACGGGTGAATATTGTAGTGTTCCAGTTTATAATGGGGCCGGGGTTTAACTGGGCGGTAAGGGAGGAGACGAAATAATCATTTCTTAAGACGGGCGTCTTTTATATAGTCAAGCATACTTTCAATTTCTCCGGCTTCAAACCACTTTATTTCCTGATCCTTTCTGAACCAGGTCATTTGCCTTTTGGCAAAGTTCCGGGTATTTTGCTTGATCTGGTCAACAGCCTTTTCCAGGCTTATTTTTCCTTCCAGGTGCCCGAATAATTCTTTATAACCGACTGTCTGCAGGGCGTTCCTGTTCTTGTATTTCAGAAGGGATTTTACTTCCTCAAGCAACCCGGAACCCATCATTTCATCCACACGCGCATTGATCCGGTCGTATAGTTTTTCACGCGCTGTGTGCAGCCCGATCTTTACCGGGATAAAATTTCTTTTTTGCTTTTTACCTTCCCTTAATTCTGAATATTTTTTTCCGGTTGTAAGACATACTTCGATGGCCCGTATCAGGCGGTGAGGGTTTTTAAGATCTGCTTTGTTATAATGTTCTTCGTCCAGCTCCCTTAAGGTGTTTTGCAGGTATGTAATTCCTTCCTGCTTGTACTTCTCCGTTATTCCGGAACGTATTGCTTCATCCGTTTCGGGCATTTCATCAAAACCATTGCATACCGCATTGATATATAATCCGGAGCCTCCTGCCATGATAGCGGTGTTACTCTCCCGGAAAATGGAATCAAGGATCTTCAATGCATCTTCCTCAAACCTTCCTACATTGTAATTGTCCTCGACAGAGAGTGAATTGATAAAATGATGCTTTACGGATAGCAGTTCCTGTTTATCCGGTTTAGCGGTGCCTATTTCCATTTCCCGGAAAAACTGCCTTGAGTCGGCAGAAATGATCTCCGTGCCCAGTTCCCGGGCAAGGTCAATTGCGACCCTGGTTTTTCCTGCAGCAGTCGGACCCAGAATGACAACAAGTATTTTTTTATCCATGCGGGCAGGTAGGGGAAATTAAGTCAGAGGCATATCGGCCGGGAAGAAATTAAAGTGGAATGAGCCTGTTACCTGTCGGCCGATTCATCTTCGTCCGTTTCAGTCTCTCCTCCGGTATCATCATCCGAATCGGTTTCACTGTCTTCTGATTCACCGCTCGTCTCTTCTTCGTCTTCGCCCGAGCCAAGCGCTTCTATTCCGTCTTCATCGAGCGGGGTAAAACCTTCTTCGTCATCGTCCATGGCTTCTTTCCCATTGGTGACAGGAGCAATTTCATCTTTTTCAATATCAGCGGCAGAAGGTCCTTTTTTAACATCTTCGTCCTCGACCGGTATTGGCAGTTTAGATGGTTTATATTGCTTGGGAGCAACACCCATGCTCTTGACACACTGAGGATAAGATGCAACTTTATCCTCAGGCATAATTTTCAGAAGTTCCAGTAAAAAAGTCCACTCTCTTTCCGGGTCAAATACATATACAAAGCGCTGGTGCGGGTTATCTACATGGTCTGCAATTGTTTTTTTCTTTTTGACCTCTTCCGTTTTTTTCGTTTTACTTTTTTTCAGCATCTCCTCGGTTGGATTCTCAACGGATATTTCGTCTTCCTTTCTCCAGTAATCATCGCTTGTATAAAAAGTAGCTGACTTGGAGTTATCAAATCCTATGGCCTGCTGTATGGCAGTGTGTAATTCCGAAAAGGATTGAGATGATTTGATCTCAATATGCCTGAACACATCTTCGTGATCTTCGTAAGTGACTTTAAATTTATAGACCATAACGGGAATTACAAGTTAAGTATGAATTGAGCAATTCGGGCACCTTACTACAAAAATAAAAATATTATTGATAAATTTTTCTTCAGGATAACACTCCGAACCCCAGTTCTTTACCTTTTAGTAACATGTATTCGAAGGCTTTTTCATAATCATTGGGAATAATGCCGTCCAGGATGGCTTCACGCACAGCATCTTTTATAATACCTACTTTTTTGCCCGGAGGGATCCCAAAGGTCTTCATCACAATTTCTCCGGTTATCGGCGGTTGCCAGTTGCGGATCTTGTCTTTGCTTTCTATTTCCTTAAGCTTGTGGCGGACAATTTCAAAATTTCGCAGGTAACGTTTCACCTTATCCGGGTTTTTTGAAGTGATATCGGCATCGCACAGCATCATCAGGTCGTCAATGTCATCTCCTGCCTCAAAAAGCAGCCGCCGTACGGCCGAATCGGTTACCTCATTTTTGGCAAGCACGATGGGCCTCAGGTGCAGTAGTACCAGCTTTTGTACGTATTTCATTTTTTCGTTCTGCGGAAGTCTCAGTTCGGCAAATATCTTGGGCACCATGCGTGCGCCTTTATCCTCATGTCCGTGGAAGGTCCACCCGTGACCTTTTTCGAAGCGTTTGGTCTGAGGTTTTGCAATATCATGCAATACGGCTGACCACCTCAGCCAAAGATTATCCGTGTTGCGCGAAATATTGTCCAGAACCTCCAGCGTATGATAGAAATTATCCTTGTGTCCTTTGCCTTCTACGTATTCCACTCCCTGGAGCAGCACAAACTGCGGAAAGATGATCTTGAGTAATCCGCTGTCAAACAAAAGCCGGAAGCCCACAGAAGGAACAGGGGAGAGGATGATCTTGTTCAATTCATCCGTTATCCTTTCTTTGGAAACAATACTGATCCGCTCCTTATTTTTTGCAATGGCTTCCAGCGAGTTTTTTTCGATGGTAAAGCCCAGCTGTGAGGCAAACCGTATGGCCCGCATCATTCTCAGGGGATCATCCGAGTAAGTTATGTCCGGATCAAGCGGTGTACGTATAGTTTTTGCTTCCAGGTCTTTCAGGCCTTGAAAGGGATCGATCAGCTCCCCGTAATTTTTTTTGGACAGGGAGATAGCCATTGCGTTGATGCTGAAATCGCGCCTGTTCTGATCGTCCTCCAAAGTTCCGTTCTCCACCACCGGTTTTCTCGATGCCCTGTCGTACGATTCCTTTCGGGCACCTACAAACTCAATTTCAAAAACTTCGTTTCCCGGTGCTTCTGCCGCCGGGAGCTTGATGTTTGCAGTGCCGAAATTCCTGTAAACTGTTACCGGGTGATCGGGCCCCAGCTTTTTGGAGACCCGTTCTGCCAGCTCAATACCGCTTCCCAAGCAGACAAAATCAATGTCCTTGCAGGGCCGGTTCAGAAGAACATCACGTACCCAGCCGCCGATGACAAACACCGGCACGTTCATCTCTTCCGAGCAATCGGAAACGATCTTGAAAATAGGGTGGCTGAGTTTATCCTTCATAACCCTGCAAAAATAAAAGAAATAGGAGCCCGTTATTTTTCAGGTCTGTGCTTGTGCCATCCAGTGAATCTGCTTATAAGTCAGAAATCAGTTTTTTGAGAATTTTCCTATTTTTATTGCCTGATCTTAGCTGCGTTCCGGAGATCAACTTTACGACTGATAAACGTGTAATTATCTGAAAATAATTTTAACTTTGTGTATGTTTCCGCAAGAAGCAATTAAGCGGGTATCAGTATAGAAAAAATTTCCGGTGCATTTAAAATTAATTCAGGAAACAGAATTCTGATTTTATTATGAGTATTTACAACAAGATACTAAGAAGTATCTCAAAAAAATTAATCAATAAGAAGATTCCTCTGAATCTTTCAGAACCTATCATTTCGTTTACATTCGATGATGCTCCAGACTCGGCGTTCACTACCGGTTCGGGGATCTTAAAAAAATTCGGATACAGCGGTACGTATTACGTGGCGCTGGGTCTTTTTGATAAGTACCGATCCGATGGTTCCGGTTTTAACTCCCGGCATTTAAATGAAGTGATAAAAGACGGCGGCGAGCTCGCTTGCCATACTTACGATCATATCCGTTTTTATGATTCGGATGGAAATCACATAAAAGCAAACCTGGAAAAGAACCAGGAAAAAATAAATGAATTGATCCCGGACTATAAATTCACCAACTTTTCTTATCCCTACGGAGAACAGACCATCACGGCAAGGCGTGTTGTCAGGGATAAATTCCTAACTGCACGGGGAGTGAACAGCGGGATCAATCACGGGGATATAGATCTGCTCGACCTGAAGGCCCATCAGCTGGGGACTGACCTGACCCTGAAAGATGCGGTTGCACTTATTGAGCAAACCATTCAGCTGAAAGGATGGCTTATCTTTTTTATGCACGATGTAGAAAAAAAGCATGCAGAATATGGCTGTACTCCCGAGCTGCTGGAGGGGGTGGCAGGCTATTGTTCGAAAAAAAATCTTCCGGTGCTGACCATTGAAAAAGCAATGAAGATAATTGCTCCTTCCTTTGTCGCGAGATGTATAATTTGTGTGACGGAGGATGTTTCGGCTTCCTGTATGGAATTTTTTTATTCATCCAGCTTTTGTATGTGAGATTCTCCCGATGAAGGGTGAGCGCTCCCTTCAAGCTGTGACCCTCCCCTGGAGCCTGGGGATAAACTACATCTTACCTCGTACCTCTTAATTCAATTCTTAGCTTTTAGCAATTAGCTTCTAGCTGTTAGCTTATGGCTCTTGGCTTTAATTCTTGATTCTAACCTCTTAATTCCTTTTTGCATTGAATCCTAAATCCTAATTCCGTAATTACCGAATCAACTAATCCACCAATCAACTTTTTCAACTTAATCAACTAATCAACCAATTCACCAACCTACTCCCTGATAATCAAAAACTCCCCGTTCTCTTTTAGTTTAATGATGGAAGAAGGCTGGGCATTCCTGTTCTCCTGCTGTCCCCAGTTTACTACGTAATCCACCGATTTCAGTATTTCGTCAGATACTTCGGAAAAATTTTTCGGAGCAGGCATGCCGCTGATATTCGCAGAGGTGGACACAATGGGTCGGCCGAACTTGTGGATCATTTTATGGCAGAAATCATTTCCTCCCTCGCTGCTCCTTTTTACCATCCGTATTCCCAGGCTGCCATCTTCTGCCAGGGCGTTGGCCGCAATGCCGCGGGCTGCATCGTATATGATGGTGATGGGTTTGCCGGACGGAAAGTCACCTTCGCCCCGGTTTGCATCCATCAGGTCCCAGGCTATTTCCGGAACATTTTTTACAAAGCGGTTCAGCATGCTCTCGTCGCTTACCAGCACGATCAGGCTTTTGGATTCGGTTCTTTTTTTGACAGCAAAAATTTTCTCCACGGCTTTTTCAGAGGTTGCATCGCAGCCAATACCCCATACGGTATCGGTAGGGTAGAGCAGGGTGCCGCCACTTCTCAGCACATTCAGCGCATTTTGTATTTCCTGTTCCATTATTTTTCAGAATATATTTTCATCATTTCAGCTGCAATCGATGCCGGGAAAAACTGCTTTGCATGCCCGTATCCTTTCAGTGCCGTATCTTTCCGGAGGTCGTCGGAAGACAAAAACCGGTCGATGGCTGCTGCCAGCTCTTCGTGATCCAGCGGGTCAATGTAAACGGAACCCGGTCCTCCTGCTTCGGCAAAGCATCCGCCTTTTGTTGTGATCACGGGAGTACCGCAGGTCAATGCCTCAATGATGGGTATCCCGAAGCCTTCAAACAGCGAAGGGTAAATGAAAATGCCGGCGTTCCTGTAAAAAGCAGGCAGGTCTTTGTCCAGAACATTTTCGTAAAAGAAGATCCGGCTGTCAAGTCCGTTCGCAGAAATATATTTTTTAATTTTTTTAAAATAAGCTTTCTTTTTTCCGACCACCACCAGGGGGATATCTTTTACAATAGCCAGCGCTTTCAGGATGGTCAGGAGGTTTTTTCTTTCCTCGATCGTGCCTACGTAAAGCAGGTAATTTGCCGGTAAATTGTATTGCGAGAGCACTTTTTTATCTTCAGCTTGGCTGTGCTCTTTGTAAAATGCTTCGCTGCAGCTCTGGTAAACCGTTCTTATTTTTCGGGGATCTATGGCATAAAACTCCACAATATCCGTTTTTGTCTGCTCGCTGGTAGCAACGATGGTATCGGCCAGCTCACAGGCAGACCGGAACTTCCGGGTGTAGATCGTACGGTCGATCAGAGGATATAGCTCCGGGTGGCGGAGAAAGATCAGGTCGTGAATGGTTACGATCTTCTTTCCGCCGAATTTATTGATGTTAAAAGGCAGTTCATTGCTCAGTCCGTGATACACATCCGTTTTGTATTTGCCGAGGAGTCCTGTAATTCCGTAAGAACGCCAGTTGGCAGTAATTCTTTTATCGAGAAATTTTTCAGGCTCAATGACGGATATGTTTTTACGTTCCGAAGCAAAGGATAAAAAATCCGGGTTTGTTTTTTTAGGAGTAAAAAGTATATAATGGTTGCCCGGAAAAGAGCTGCAAAGAGAAGTAATGAGTGTGCGCGAATAATTTCCAAGCCCGCTCTGGTTCAGAAATGCCCGCTTGGCATCAAAGCCGATGTTCATGGTTTAAAGGTACAAAGGAATAGGATTGAACGGGTTTATGCTGCAGCCTTCGCCTAACTGAGACAACCACTATTTTGAGGACCGGGACATGGATGCGGATTCGGAATGGGGGATCATTCTTACGCGAAGGGTCTGACCTTGTTTCAGGCGAACATATTGCTTGGGGGCCAGGCCATTCATTGCGCGGAGCTTTTGTGTGGTGGTGCCGTAGTGGTTTGCAATTTCGGCAAACGTTTCTCCTTTCACCACGGTGTGGAATTCAGTATCCGGGTTGAAAGCAGAAAGCAGGCCGCTTTTGTTTTTCCGGAAACTCACGGTATTGAAAAGAAGGTTGCCGTAATCGAAAGAGATAAAATACTGCGGGTTTACCGGGGCTCCCATAAACCGAACTTCAAAATGCAAATGAGGCCCTGTGGAATGGCCCGTATTCCCTGCCAGCCCGATCAGGTCACCGGCTCCGACAACATCGCCTTCGCTTACTTTTATCTTTGAGAGGTGGGCATAAACCGTTTCCAGCCCGTTGTAGTGCCTGACGATCACCACGTTTCCATAACCGCCCTTCTTCTGCGCAAAGCGCACCATCCCGTCAAATGCACAGCTAACAGTATCTCCTTTTCTCAGCTGTATGTCAATCCCCTTGTGGTAGCGGTTGTGCCTCCATCCAAAAGGAGAAGAGAGGGGACCCCAGGACGGCATTTTAAAACAACCGAATTCTGCATTTTCGAGTTCAATGGTGTAGCTGGCACCGGATGTAAACTGATCTTTGAAAAGAGTGGCAATGTCCTCGTCCCATTCGCTGTAATAGGTTGAAGCCGGATACAGGTATAGCATACTGCTGTCGCTCACCGGTGAAACCGAATCGGCCATCAGCTTTTCAACATGCAGGTAACCCTCTTTCCGTGAGTAGGATAGATCCGGGTTAAAGTCCTGTTTGTCTATATTGTTCAGGTTCCTTTTTGCGGTCTCCATCATCACCTGGCTCCAAAGCCCGGGTGGTACATAAGGAGCTTCGAACATGCGGTCTATCAGGAGCATAAGCTCATTATCGCTCATTTTCTCAATAATGGGGGATTGTTCCTTTTTGTGCTTGAACAGGGAGCGAGGAGCTACCGAAACACTGTCCCCTTTTGGCCTGCCCTTTTTAGGCATGGAATAGCCTTTATGGGATATAACCAATGCGCAAATAAATAAAATAAATGACGCCGCTTTTCTCATAAAAAGGAAGGAGCGAAGGAACGAAAAATATTTGAAAAAAAAAAGCCGTTCCAGGTTAATTTTGGAACGGCTTTTTCAACAAAATGGCTGATTATGAGCCTGTTTTTATCAAAACAGCTGATAATTTACGTTTACTGCACTACTAACTTACCGGCCGAGAGAATACTTGTATCATCTTCGAGCCTGTAAAAGTACATTCCCTCAGGAATATTGTTTCCACGGTTGAGCGTAAAGTCCATGGTTGCCCCTCTATATTCCTTCAGGTCAATGGATTGAACCAGTTTTCCGTAAATATCAAATATGGAAAACAAGAGGTTGTTATGTGTTGGGTTAACAAAATCAATTTTAACGGTAGCCGAGCTGTTAAAAGGGTTCGGGCTGATCACCACCGAAGCGCCGTTGTAAATCTCATAGATGCCGTTTATCATTACGTTAACTGTATCGCATTTAACGCAGCCTTTGGCATCTGTTACACAAACCGAATAATTGCCCGGTACTATGCCGGTAATAGTCTTAGTGGTTTGTCCGCCGGGCGCCCAGGCATATTTATAAGGACTTGTGCCTCCTGTTACATTCGCTGTAGCATTACCGTTTGTACAGGTAGCGCATGATCCCGGATTTGCAGTGGCGCTTACAACAACTAAAGAAGGGTTAGCAAATATGGCTGTTCCGGTCTTGGTGCATCCCTGGGAATCTTTCACTGTAACCGAATAAGTGCCGACACCCAAACCTGTAGCAGTAGCTGTTGTTTGTACAGGTGAAGTACTCCATGTATAGGAATAAGGAGATACTCCTCCGGAAACAGCGATCGCTGTTGCAGATCCATCGCTTCCTCCGTTACAATTGATGTTTACTTTGGAAGTGGTTACTGTAAATACAGTGCTGGTAATAGCAACTGTAGTAGTGCTGGTACAGCCTTGTGAATCGGTAGTTAAAACTGAATATGTCGCTGCATTTAATCCCGTTGCCGTAGCAGTGGATTGAGCAGGAGTTGTAGACCATACATACGAGTAAGGTGCTATTCCGCCGGTAGCAGCAGTAACTGTAGCTGCACCGTTTATACCCGCACAACTTGCAGGAGTTACAGAAGCAGTGATGGCAACTTTGGTATTGGTCATGTTGATAACCGATACATCCGTACATCCCGCAGCATCCGTAACTGTGAGCGTATAATCTCCGGCAGCTAACCCGGTTGCATTTGCCGTTGTTTGAACAGGAGATGTGCTCCATGAATAAGTATATCCCGGAGTTCCGCCTGATACAGATGTGATCGCAATTCCGTCATTGTTAAGACAGCTCGCTACATTTGTAGAGGAGCTGACCGAAATAGCAGTAGGGCTGGTAATAGTAACCGAGCTCATATTAAAGCATCCGGCTGAATTGGTAGCAACCACAGAATAAACACCTGCGCTAAGACCCGATGCCGTAGCAGTGGTCTGGCCGCCAGGACTCCACAGGTATGTGAAAGGGCCTGTTCCGGAAACACTTGCAGTGGCCGAGCCATTGCTTCCGCCGTAACAGGTTGCTTGTGTGCTGGATGCAATGCTCACGGTCATTGTATTTCCTACAAATACAGATTTAGTTGCAGTAGAACCGCTGGCATTGGTAATTAATACAGAGTAAGTACCTGCCTTAAGTCCGGTTGCTGTTGCAGTTGATTGAGGTGGTGTTGTGGACCAGAGGTATGTAAAAGGAGTTGTGCCTCCTGCTACGCTGACAGATGCTGTACCCGAGTTGTTGGTAGGACAGCCGTCCGGTGTTGCAGAAGAGGTGATAGCTCCAAAGGCATTCATGTTAACCTTGATCATAAGATCATCCGCCGCATTATTGCGGTAAGTTGCCCATGCACCTCCCAGGATCTCGTAGTTCCTGTTTGAAAGCGGAATTCCGGCATCTGTTCCAATAGCACTTGTAGCATCGCCGTTTTCCAGCCAGCCTACGTAAATACCTCCGGATGTAACTACCAGGGGTGTTGTTAAAGGAATGTTATTATATGCTCCTGTGGATGCTGCACTTGCAGCAACTGCAGTGCTGAACAGTACGGTGCCGGGAGTATTACCTGGACCATTGTCATCCAGGACCTGTACAATGTGGTCGCCGGTTGTACCTGATTGTGTGACAAAAAAATCTGCCGAAGTGATAGTGGCAGGATAAAAAGGAGGCTCAACATAGATACCCTGCCCTCCGTTACCTCCCCAGGAACTTTGAGTGCCGGTGCTTGTGACGGTAACATACGATAATTCAATATTTGCCTGTGTTGTATCAACCACCACCATTTCAACATCAGTAACGTCGTTGGCTGAATTTATATCGTTGTTCAGGCTTGTAGTGGTACGGAAGAAATAGGATCCGGGAACGCTTGCTGTATAAGTAGCCGGGTAGGTAAGCGTTGTATCGGCTCCGGTTGCGAGCGCAGAAACCGTATACGTGCTGTTCCAGATAGCACTTATAGTGGCATCGAAGATCTCTCCTTTTGCAGGAATAGTGTCAATCGCCTGGTTACCAACGTTTGCAATATTGGTTTTCAGCTTCGTTGCTTTGTTGCTGGAAGAAACAAAGAAGCCACCGTTGTCTGCATTGGTATTCCATGCCGGTGTGGCATCGTAGGCTTTAAAGGTAACTTGCTTGGGGTAATAAAATTTAACAGCTGTGCCGGCAGTAGGGAATTGGTTTGTCAATACCTGCAAGCCGATCTGCCCGGTTGAATTTTCAATACCGGTGGTAAGTCCTTCCGTAGACATGGAGTAAGGAGAAGACCCGGCCTGAGCATATTTGTACTGGAATGTAACAGAGCTGTCCTTACCGCACAGGATAACCTGGAAGGTATACCTTCCGGAATATCCGGGGTTGGCAGGAGTTTGTACCCAATACGGAACAGAATCATACTGAACAACAAGTGTATCTATGTTATTAGACCAGTACCAGGCCGAAGCTCCGGGAACAGCAGCCGAGTTTGTCTGGATAAATGTAAAATCGCACATCAGGGGAGCCAGGTAATTATTAGGCACCGTTGCATTTGGAACAGTAGGAAAAGGTGCTGCGATGTTTCCGATATTCTGAAAACCAACCCATCCGTTTGATCCGGTCCATACTTTGGAATAATTAGACCAGTAATAATGAAAGTTCCAGCCCATGTTAAAAGGACCGGCCTGGTTATCATCGCCGAAACCGCTGATTTTGGTTCCGATACCTTTGATGCTTTTCCATTTAAAAACAGGTCCGTTAGGATCTGAACTGTTTTTCCAGGTGTAACCGTAAGTGTCAGGCCCGCCTGAAGTCTGGGCAAAGAGTGTTCCTGTGAAAAGGAAGACAAGAAGGAGAGAGAATAATGATTTTGTTTTCATGTTTAAGGGTGTATAAAATATAATTCTGTTTTTTTGCGCGATAAATGTATAAAAAATATTGTTGGCAGAAGAAATGTTTTTATTTACACAAGCGCGATTGATTATCCGGTTTAAAAGTTGCAAGCGAAAGTGCAATGCTTATCAGTAATAGATGTTACACAATAGTGGAAAAAAATTACAGGTAATTGGTTGATTGAGTTGAAAGGTTGATTAGATAATTTGGAGGTTAGAATTAAGAAGTGGGATGTAGTTTATCCCCCTCGCGGGGGCAAGGCTGTTTCGTTCTAATTAGAATTAGGATTTAATTCTCCCTTTGAAGGGAGTGCCCGCAGGGCGAGGGATGTTTTGGTCATTACATCCTCCGTCTCGCGAAACGCGAGCCACCTCCTTCAAAGGAGGAATTTAGCAGCCGTATTTACCATATCTCCTCCCTTTCTATTTCAGAATGAAACAGCCCTGCTCGCGGAGGGGGCTCCGGGGAAGGGCTCGCTTTTTTTAGTGCCGTTAGTGCGAATTGACGCACGCAGTTCAATTACGGCAGGTGGGAACAACCTGCCGGACACTAAACAGCCCGGGGTTATCGAGGATAGTTTAGTGCCAAAAACCTATCAGACGGTAGTGTTTATTTCAATTTAATGTGTTTTCTTTGCTTTAATTCGATATATTCGCGTGCGGGCAGGATAAGTTTACTAAGAGCTGGATTTATTTACCGGATACAACCGGGAAATGAGGCTAAGTAGAAATCAGGTGGAATGAGAGAAGAAGTTGTTCCGGAATTATTATTATAGGAGTGATGAAAAAATTGAAGAAGGTGATGGTGTATGCTTTAATGCCCGTTATTGGATTTTCACAAAACGAGGCTGCACCCACTAAGCAAAGATTATTTCTGGGAATAAATGCCGGACTTAATTCCAGTAAGTTCTGCAGCGATACGATTGATTTCAGCTATGGTGTAAAACCGGCACTTGGCTTATATGCAGATTATGCCCTGTTCAAGGCGGTTTACCTGAAAACGGATGTTTTGTATTCAGTAAAGGGCTCTACCAGCAATGGATTTTACATGAAGTGGGAAAACCATTACCTGGATGCAGATATCATATCCAGATTTCAATTTTCACATGATTTTTATTTGCAATGCGGAGCAGGTTATTCTCAATTTTTCTTCTCACAAAGAATACGTCCCAGCGGAGAAACAAAAAGCGGCTCTAAGCGTTTTGACAATGGGAAATTTATTTCTGAACTGAGTATTGTTTCAGGGTTGGGGGTGAAGCTGCGGAAAAATAGCAGCATTGAATTCAATTATTTTATTCCGGTATTAAGAAAAGGCACCCGGAACTTCAGGCTGTCCTTCCATATTCCGCTAAACGATAAGAACAGGAAAGTCACGCGTACTAAAATAAACAGGGACAGAGCAAAAGAGCAAATTGCAGATTTAAAAGACGGAACATTGCTGGTTCGATTGAAAACATCGGAAAATAAAATAAATGCACTATTGAAGTCGGGAAAAACAGAAGAAGCAGACAGGGTGCGGCAAAAACAGGAAATTGAAAACAAGAAAATAGTTTTTGCTTTCAGGCATCATTACAATTTTTCAGAAGTATTATTCTTTTACAGCAGGAAATCCGGTGAGATCCGAAGGAAGGAGTTTGCGGAAATTTTTTTAAATGATAGCCTGATGACTGACCCTTCTATTACAGTTGATAAAAATAAATCCATATTCATTGCTGAGTTTGCCTCCGTTGAACAGGATACTGCGAAATATATTTCCCGTGCTACGTACCAGCCTGATGGCAATTGGACCCTGAAAAAGCAAAACCATTATTACGGCGGCCCGAATCCCGGTTTTGATGCCCTGATAATCCGGGATGAAAATTTTGTCCAGTTAAGAAAACCATTCCCGTATTATACACGTGCAATATTTAACTCTATCAAAGAGCATCCCGAACAGACGGTATTTTTGTCATTCCCTGTGCCAATCGTATTATTTCAAAATTGGTCGTACGACAAAACAGTCAGGAAAATGAATCTTAAATTAGAAAAGTATTATAAAAAAGTATCAAAAACTTTCCCTGTTCAATAGCGCACACGTTTTGTGCATGTATTGTCCTGGCAAAGTCTTCCGCTACTGGCGAAGACTCTGTGTAATTAGAACAACAGTTACACAGAACTTTCCTATTTCGAGATCCTGTAGGGACAAGTTTTCAAGCGTAATATAATTAAGGAGCCATTTTCTCTATAAATATTCCGGGGCTTGGATCCCACTTTGCTGCATAAATGTATGTCTTATCTGGGTATTCCATTTTAGCCGGGATTAATAAAGCAGAACTATGGTTCACACAGCGTCCCTTGGCAGGGATTCTGTTAGGATTTAAGATTATAGAATAGAAAGAATTTGGTGCCAAAACCTATTAAGCGGTAGTCTTTATTCGAATTTAATGTGTTTTCTTTGCTTTATTTAGCGATGATGCTCTATTGGAATTATCTGCTTCTTTGTGCCTGATAATTTCTGTAGGGCTAGTGGTTAATAAATAGAAGTTGGAATAATGCCAATCAAATTTAAGCCGATTAAACTATAGTATGAAGAATTTCATAATGAATTAAAATTATATGAAACATATTATTACACTTGTTTTATTATTTTTTCTTATTTATAATTATTGCTATTCTCAAAAGGAACCTGCAAAATACGGAGAGGTTGATAGAGCTGATCTTGAAATGAAAGTATACGAGGCGGATTCATCTGCCCCGGCTGTTATTCTCTGCGATTATGGCTATTTTGATGCAGCCCGGTTTCAATTTACAAGGCTGCTCCGTATTAAGATTCTCAAAAAAGAAGGGTACAGATGGGCGAACCAAGCCTACTCTTTCAGATTTGAAGAGCCGGGCATCAGGGGTACTACGTTTAATCTGGAGAACGGTGTGGTTACTTCCTCAAAGCTAAAACCGGAATCGATTTTTACCGAGACGGTAGAAGCGCATGAATATTACAGGACCCGGTTTGCAATGCCTGATGTGAGAGAAGGGTCTGTTATGGACATTGAGATTTTTTATACCGGGTTACCCTTTGAATGGAGGTTCCAGGACGTAATACCTGTTCGCTGGAGCGAGCTTATAATCGAACCAACTCCCATCCTTACTTTTCATCATACATTTTTTGGTACCGAACCCCTTGCGATGGAAACAGACAGAAGATGGGTGGGGATAAACATGCCTGCTTTTAAAGAAGAACCTTATACAAACTGCATTAATAATTATATCCGTAAATTGGAGCTTGAGATTTCAGAAGTAAATATTGTTCCTATTCGAAGAGTTCATGCGCGTAATTTCTACAAAGACTATTCATCCAGTTGGGAGTCTGTAAATAAAATTCTTTTACGGTACGATGCTTATAGCAACGGGTTAGGCACCACCAGCTTCCTGAATGACCTGGCAAAAGAAATAAAAAATTCAGGTAAATCCAGGGAGGAAATGCTGAAGACCGCCTTGGAAAGAGTGAAAAGGATAAAATGGAATGAGGAATGCCGCATTTATACTTCCTATCAAACACTGTATGGCGCGTCAGAAAAAGGCTCCGGAAATGTTGCGGATATTAATTTAACCTTGTTCCAGTTATTAAAAAAAATGGACTTTGAGACACAGCCGGTGGTATTGCGCACACGCAACGACGGCGAGCTTTCTGCAACTGTTCCCAGCCTGGCTAACTTAAATTACGTGGTTGTACAGGTAAAAATGAATGATAAAACGTACCTGCTTGATGGAACAGATGAGTTTTTGCCATATGATTTTTTACCCGAAAGGTGTATGAACGGAGAGGGGCGAACAGTATGCCGCCAGGCAGAGTGGATCCGGCTTCGGTCCTCAAAAAAAGATAAGGAAATGACAAATTATGACCTGAGCTTAAGCCCGGAAAACCTAAGCTTAAATGGCAAAATAGTTTATAAAAGAAGCGACTATGCAGCTTACAATTTCAGGAAGGATTATAAAACATTTAATAGTAAAGACGAATACTTGAATGATTTTAAAAATGACAAACCGGGACTGAAGGTTTTAAATGCTGAAATTCAAAAGCTGGATAGCATTTATTTTCCGGTGCAGGATCAATACCAGGTAACTATCAATAATCAGGTTATCGGGTCGGAAGGGGAATTGTATGTGAACCCTTTGTTGTACAGCCAGGTTCGCGAGAATCCTTTTAAATCCGATGAAAGGAATTGCCCGGTGGATTTTCCTTACCAGGTAGAACGGTTTGTTTCAGGAACTATAAAAGTGCCTGAGAATTATACGGTTGTTTCTCTGCCATCCGCAGTTAAGTTGCAATTGCCTGATAATGCGGCCTCCCTTGTGTATCAGGTGGCCTTTGCCAATAATACAATTCAGTTCAGCTGCAAGTTGAACATCAACAAGGAAATTTTTTCACCCCAGGAGTATGCCGATCTGAAAGAATTTTACGTGCAGCTGATAAAAAAGGAGAGAGAGTCTGTTGTTCTTAAAAAGAATTAAACAACATTATAAAACGGGTTATGAAGATTATCAATTACCTTGTGTTGATCTTAACAGGCATTGTGCTTGCTTGTACTGGTCCACTTGCTGCAAAAGAAAACAGGTATAATGTAGCTGACATTCCTAAAAATTTACTTGCAAACGCAAAAGCCGTAGTCAGAAACAGCGAAACCGTATTTGAAGTTTTTTCTGCGGCTCGGGCAGTGGAAAGAGTTCAATACGCAGTGACAGTTTTAAATACAAATGGGATAAACGAATCCTTGTTTAAACAATTTTACAATTCTTTTTTCAAAATAAAGAGAATTGATGCGTCTATATACAATGGCCAGGGAGAATTTGTAAAAAAGGTTAATAATTCCTTAATACAAGACTACAGCGCAATATCCGGCTTTTCACTTTACGAGGATAGCCGTGTGAAGTTTATTGATCCTAAATACAGAACAGTGCCTTTCACTATTGAATATTCTTTTGAGATTGAATATTCCGGTCTTTTACATTACCCGGAATGTCATGTATATACAGATTATAACATTTCGGTTCAGAGAGCTTTATTCAAAGTAATTGCTCCTGATAAATCCATGATACGGTATTTTGAAAAAAATATGGATTCTGTTTTGAAAATTACGGATTACAAAGATAGGGTGGGATATTCCTGGGAGTTTCTGAACCTGGAAGCAATCAGGAAGGAACCATTCAGTCCTCCTTTGGAAAGCTATACACCCGTTGTTTATTTAGGTTCTACTGATTTTGAACTAAAGGGAATCAGGGGCAATACTGAAAGCTGGAAAAATGTGGGATTGTGGAGTTATTCATTGAATAAGGGAAGAGATACACTGGCCAAAGAAACGGAAAACCACATAAGACAGCTCGTAGCAAACATCAAAGAGGATACGGCCAGGATCAGGATATTGTACGAGTACCTGCAGAATAAAACACGTTACGTAAGTACGCAGATAGGAATCGGGGGCTGGCAGACCATTGATGCGCAAACTGTAGACCGCTTATCCTACGGTGATTGCAAGGCACTAACCAATTATATGCAGGGAATGCTTAGGGTTATAGGAGTAAAATCTTATTGTACGCTTGTCCTGGCCGGTCAGGATGCACCTGCTACTAATTCTGCTTTTCCTTCTCCGCGCTTCAACCATGTTTTTTTATGCATTCCACAAAGGAGTGATACGATTTGGCTGGAATGTACCAGTCAGCACATACCATTTGGTTTTACCGGAATGTTTACAGATGACAGAGATGTTCTGATAGTGAAAGAAGACGGAGGAGTATTAACCCATACCCGGGCACTTTCACAGGAAGACAACTACGAAGCAAGAAATGCATCGATTAAAATTAATGAAAGCGGTCATGCAAGTGCCTTGGTTCATGCAACCTATAAAGGGATGTTTTATGATGAAGCGTCTTACTTGTTAAGAATAGATGAGAAAGATAGAAAAAAGGAAATACTTGAACGGATAACTATTCCCAGTTTTGAGCTGGTTGAATTCAAACATGCAGAAAATAAAAAAATGGTTCCGGATATCGAAGAGGTGATCAGGCTTGAAATAAATAACTGCGGAACTTTACTTGGAGACAGGATGTTGGTCGGGGTAAACCTTATGAATAAAATGAGTTTCTTGCCTGATCCGGTAACAGAAAGGCGTTCTCCTGTTTTCATAAGAAGAGCTTACACTAAGACTGATACCGTAACGTTCACTATACCTCAGGGATATACGTATAATATCCAACCGGAATTGAAATTCATAAACTCCAGGTTCGGAGAGTATGGAGCCAGGTTAATAGCTTCCGGATCGGAAATAAAATACATCCGGTTGGTCAAAATAAATAAAGGAAATTATCCTGCTTCGGACTATACGGAATTCAGTAGTTTCATAAATGAAATTGCTCAGGCCGATGAATATAAAATCATACTGAAAAAGAAATAAGCTGATTGGAACCCTTTGGAATGCAAAAGTATTTTACTCTGTTGCTTACAGGCTTCTCGTCTGCTGTTTTTATACTTGGCACGGAATCTTTCGCTCAAGGCACCTGGACACAAAAAGCAAATTTTCCGGGAGCATCGAGGCATGGAGCTGTAAATTTTGTAATTGGCACGAAAGCTTATATCGGAACCGGGGCTACAGCAAATACGTTTACAAAAGACTTCTGGGAGTGGGAGCAGGCCTCAAACACCTGGACGCAAAAGGCAAACTTTGGCGGAACGGCAAGGTTCGGTGCATTGGGGTTCTCGATCGGAACAAAAGGATATATAGCAACGGGTGAGGATGCAAACGGTGTCCAGAACGATCTGTGGGAATGGGACCAGGCGGTAAATGTATGGACTAAAAAGAAGAGCTTACCAGGTACCTCCCGGAAAGATGCGGTTGTATTTGTTATAGGAACCAAAGCGTACCTAACGACAGGAAATGCCACGCTTGCATTGCAGGATTTTTGGGAATGGAATCAGCTAACTGATACATGGACTCAGCAACCTGGTTTTACCGGATCGGTAAGATATGGTGCGGTTGGATTTTCCATTGGAGGAAAAGGATATATAGCCGGAGGTAAGACCGATGTTTCTGCTTTTAGTGATCTGTGGGAGTGGAGCCCCTCTTTATCCGTATGGACCCAGCGTGCAGGCATGCCTGACAACAAGGCATTTGCGGCAGGATTTTCTATTGGAGGGAGCGGGTATATTACAACCGGCGCTAATTCATCAGGAGTGAAACAGCAGAGTTTATGGGAATGGGACCAGGTTGCAAACATATGGACGCAAAAGACAGATTTTGGTGGCAATGCAAGACATGGAGCGACAGGCTTTTCTATAGGCAGCTATGGGTACGTAAGCCTTGGAAACGGAAATGGCTACGAGAATGACTTGTGGGAATACAACCCGGATGGAAATGGAATAAATGACATTAAAAATAAGATCCAGGTTTCTGTTTATCCTAACCCGCTTTCAACGGTTGCTGTCATTGAAATTAAAAATATCAGATCGGAAATGAATAACATGCAGTGTATATTGTACGATATACACGGAAGCAAGGTCAAAATAGTAAGCCCAGGGATAAATAGGAATAACTTTATACTTGATGGTGAAAATCTTACCGATGGAGTTTATTATTACACGATTCAATCTGAAAATGAAATTTTAGCGAGTGGAAAAATAGTAATAGCTAAATAAAACAGGGATATTCCGGATACTCAATGAGTAAAGTTTGTCAAAAAGAACGGTTCATAAAATCATGAAAACAGAATGAGCAAGTTGAAGTTTTTTTTCGGAACAGGTTTTTTACTTTTATTTATTGATACATCTGGTCTTTTTTCACAGATTATTTCTGCAGGGCATTATCATTCAACATCCCTTTGCTGGGGAAATACGGCTATGGCATGGGGCCGGAACGAATACGGTCAGCTGGGTGACGGGACAAAAACGAACCGGCCGCTACCCGCGCAGGTAAATGGCCTTACAGGTATTGTGGCCATTGCTTCCGGGCGAGAGCATACGCTTGCTTTGAAAAGCAACGGTACGGTGTGGGCCTGGGGATACAATTTTTTCGGGCAATTAGGTAATGGAACTGCTATGGATACGGCTGTGCCTGTTCAGGTAGGCATTACCGGGGTTATTGCCATAGCAGCCGGTGTGTATCATTCCCTTGCTTTGAAGAAGGACGGTACTGTGTGGGCATGGGGATGGAACGGCTGGGGGCAGTTAGGAAATAAAAGTTTAACAGACCAGCCAGTCCCTTTTCCGGTAAGTGATTTATCCGGAGTCACTGCTATCGATGGGGGAGGAGACCATTCCCTGGCACTAAAAAATGACGGCACTGTTTGGGCCTGGGGACGAAATAATTACGGTCAGTTAGGGGATTCGAGCATCACTACCAGAAAAATTCCGGTGCAGGTAAACGGGCTTACAGAAGTTACTGCGATTTCGGGCGGGGTATTTCATTCGCTTGCAATCACCAAGGACAGTACTGTATGGGCCTGGGGATATAATGGGTACGGGCAGCTGGGTAATGGAACTCTTGCAGAGGCACATGCACCGGTGCGGGTGAGTGGTATAACAGGAATGACTGGTCTATCCGCCGGGTATTATCATTCATTGGCCTTGAAAAATGACAGCACCATTTGGGTATGGGGTTATAATTTGTATGGACAATTGGGCGATTCAACTTTTGTGGATCGCTCTTTGCCAAAAAAACTAAATGGAATAACCGGGATCATACATCTCACCAGTGGCTATTATCATTCCCTTGCTTTAAAAAATAATGGATCCGTATTGTCCTGGGGATATAATGCCTATGGTCAGCTGGGTGATGGTACTGCCGTAAACACAAATAGTCCTCTTTCTGTCAATGGTTTGTGCCCTGTTTCTGTTGAAGAAATTGATTGCAATTCACTCAAAATATTCCCTACCATCAGCAGCGGGAAATTTTACATAGAGTCCGGTGAGCCATTGGGCTTTTTAACTTGTAAGCTGGAAGTATATAACCTCATGGGTGAAAGAGTTTATGAAACCCCAAGCTCGGAGAAGCAGCTGTCGATTGATATATCTTCCCAGCCAAAAGGGATATATATTATAAGGGCATACGTTTCGACTATCCGAAAGCATTCTGAAGATAAAATATACACGGGCAAAATAATAATTCAGTAAAGGGGCTGGTAAAATCTGTTCGCTACAGGATTTTTTTATCGTTATCGCTTACTTCACCACAATCATTTTCCGGGTGGCTGCCTTTTCCTTAGTAGCTAAGGTGTAGAAATAAATACCCGGTGAAAGAGTACTTGTGTTAAGACTAAATGAATGAGAGCCTGCAGGTTTGTTTCCAAGAGGGAAAGAAGCTACTTGCTCGCCCAACATATTTTGTATAGCAATACTTACATTCTCATTTTTTGTGAGCGCATACTGTATTTGAGTAGAAGCGCTGCAGGGGTTTGGAAAATTCTGGCTGAGCGACAACGAGGTATTGTCTAAATCGTTCGTTGAGAAATGCCCGGGATAATAAAACTTTACAGCCGAGGAATCGGATGGAAATGTGTCCAATACCTGCAGACCCGTTTCCCCGGTAGAATCCTCAATACCCACTTTAAGTCCTGTTACATCCAGGTTATACGAAGGAGTGCTGTTTATGATGTGCTTGTACTGGAACGTAATGGAATATTCCGATCCGCCAACCAGCATCACCTGGAACGTATTTCTTCCGGAATAGCCTGTTGCGCTGCTGTCCCAAAAGGGAATGGAGTCGTATTGAATCACAACCGAATCTTTTTTATTCGTCCAATAATAAACAGCCGCCCCTGGCACGGCAGCACTTTTTGCATCTTTTAATGTGAGATCCGCAAGCATGCCTGCAATAAAATTATCGGGTGCGTCTGTGGTCGGGATGTCCAGGAAGGGTGCCGAGATGTTTCCCAGCTGCTGGAAAGATACCCATCCGTTGGATCCGATCCAGAGCGTATTGTACCACTTTCCGTAATACGCATAGTAAAACCCTAAGTTGTAAGGGCCGGATGAGTTATCATCGCCCAGTCCCTTGACCAGGTTAGCGGTATCTTTTATGTCCTTCCAGCTATATACAGGCGCCGATCCGATAGGGTCCAGGTTATTGGCCCAGTGGTATCCGTACAGATCGGGGCCACCGGTTGTTTGTGCATGGCTCGGCCCGGAAACTGAAATAACAATCAATAAAAAAGACAGCAGCTGTAATTTCATAGCGTAGCGGGTATCCGTTAATTCACTTCAATGACCAGGTATTTGGAGGCGCTCCAGAACTCCTCGGGATTGGTGATGCTGATCTTTTCGATTTTATCTTTTGTCCCGTCAAACTTGTAAGACCCGGTAGGATGCACGGTGAGCAGCTTTGCTTTCTTACAGGCAAGCGGGATAGAGGTGGTTTCGGTAATATCCACCTGCGTGAAATAATTTTTATTGAAATCGGATTTAAGCTTTTCCGCTTTTCCCATGCCGATGAAACCGCCTTCCTTGGTCAGGACTCCCTGCTTGATAAGCTCCTTGGAAGTGCCGAACGCATAAAACCCTTTGTTGAGCTTGCTGGTTTTTTCCTCCAGCATTTCCTGTGCTGCCTCGTAATTGAGGGTAACCTCGGATAGCTCCACATTCATTTTTTCCAGCTGGGTCTTCAATTCGGATATTTCCCCGTCTTTCTCCGCGATCTGGGCATTCATGCGCTCGATCATTTTCTCGAATTCGGAGATCTTCAGGTTTGCCTTTTTTAATTTTTTATTGGCCGAAGAAAGCTTTTGCTTGTTCTTCACCATCAGGTCATAGATCGCCTGGATGTCGCCGATGATCTTGTCTTTTTGATTCTGATCAAGTTCGCCGGTCTGGCTGGAAGTGGTCAGTAGTTTTTCTTTTTCCTTGATCACATCCAGGTTTTCCTGTATCTCGTTGAAAGAGCGGATGAATCCGAAAATGGCAGAATCTTTTGCCACTACCTGTCCGCTTAAATTCTGGTTGACATTTTTCAGGCTGTCTTCCACAGGGTTAACAACTTTTTCGTCTCCGTCTCCGCAGGAAGAATGCAGAACGGATAAAATAAATAATGCAAAACAGAGGGCTGAATTTTTAAAAATGAGTCTTTTCATATAACAATATTTTAGACGGCAAATATATCAATCTCTTAACTTCCGGGGCTTACTTTTTTGGCTCTTCTTTTACTTCTTTTTGCTCTTTTTTGGCCTCATTGCTTCTTCGTGAAAATAGTACCGGAAATCAAGGGCTATAAAATTGCCGGCCAGCTTCATGCGGGCGATCTCCTGCCTGGGCTGGTAAAGGATGGAAGAAAGATAGAAATAGGAGAAAGGCTGGTGGTAGGAAGCACCCAGGTAAAAATACCCGCTTTTCTCCGTGCGGTATTCAAACCCCAGGCCCGCCAGTGCGCCAAACTGGAATATAGAATGGTATTTGGAATAGTGCCTGAAATAGGAAGCATGTGTGGTTACGTTGGTCGCATACATATCCAGTGATAAGCCCAGGGAAGTGTTCATGTATATTTTATCCGACATTCTCAGAAAGATCATGCCCTGTACGGGGATATCGTAACCGATGATGGTAAAGTTCGACCTGCCGGTGAAGGTGGTATCCGTGATCGCCAGGGAGAAATTCCGTTTGGTGTAGTTGATGCCGGTTTCAAACGAAAGCTGTTTTTTAAAGCCGCGTCTTAAGATCATCCCGGCATTGTACCCGGGTTTTTGGGAGATGGAAAAATCAATCCCATTCTGGGAAACTGTATTGGTACCCGTTTGGAAAAACTCACTTGGAAAAATAGGTCTGAACTGAAAGCCTGCCGTAAATATATTTTCCTGTGCGTAAGAATGGGCCAGGAAACCCGTCAGAAGCAGGGCAGGGAATAGGTGAATTTTTTTCATTGCATTGAAACTGCAAGGCTGTATCTCCGGAAAAAATCCTGCTGCCTTCAGCGGTCGCCGAAGGTATTGAGTTTTTCGACTGGATATAAAAAGAAAACCCCGGCGCTACGGCCGGGGTTTGTGATATAGAGGCAAGTATTTTTATTCGATGATGAGCTTGTTGACAAAGCGGGTTGCTCCATTTTCAACGGTAACAAAATAAACTCCTTTGGTTATTCCCGAAAGGACTATATTCTTTTCAATAACGGATGAATTGTTTTCAACCCTGTTCTCATAAACAGTATTTCCAACAATATCCGTAATCTTTAAGGTTGCATCATTTGCTTCCGCTCCTCCGATCTGCAGTGTGAACTGCCCGTGGGAAGGATTAGGGAACAAGCGCATCCGTGCATGGTCGTTGTTCAGCGCAGCTACTCCAACTACACCTCCGGTGTATTTGAAAATACCGCCAGTGGTAGCATTTGTGGTAAAACCACCGCACCATCCGGTGCTTGCGTTCACCCATCCCTGAGCAGTATGCTGTGCCGAAGTATCTATTTTAACCCAGTTTGTACCCTGGTCCACGCTGTACGAAGATCCGATGGCCGTTGCTGTGTTAGCTCCTGTGCTCACGTAAATGTTGCTGCCCGGGATTGCTTTCAGATCAGCCGTAAAGAATGTGCCTGAAGAAACAGTCACTGCCGTCCAGGTTGCTCCGCCGTCATTTGTCTTTTTAAGTGTAGCTGCGCCGGTTTGAGGAACCATAGCCACTATACCGTCGTTTGCGCTGGTCATTGCAATATAAGTTACATCAGCCAGGCCGGTGGCAGTAGCGGTCCAGTTCACTCCTCCGTTAACAGATTTGAAAACCCTGCCTTTATTGGTGATGAACCACATGGTTGTTCCAGCAACAGCATAACCGTGCAGGTAACCATACTCTCCTGAAAGGGGAGCGGGAATATTGGCTTTGGGAACTCTTGTCCACGTGGTGCCTCCGTCAAGTGTATTGTATATTTCAAAATAGTCCGGGTTTGGGTCGCCCACAGCAATTCCTACTGTTGCAGTGGCAAAATAAATAAAGTCAGGAAAGGAGTTTGCGTCAAAGATAGTACCTGATCCTTGCTGGGCCCAGGTTGTTCCTCCGTCGGTGGTCTTCCAGACTCCGCCTCCTGTACCAGCTTTCTCATCCCAGAACATAGCCCAGGCAGTGGTAGCATTTACAGCAAAAAGGTCTGAAAATGAGTAATAAGAAGGAGCTGGAATTGTTCCGGCTGTCCAGGTGGTTCCTCCATCTATAGTACGTGAAAAATCCTGTACGGTATCATTGCCTCCGGATCCATCATAGGCAGCAACCCATACTGTATTTGCGTCCACGGCACACACCTTTTGAATTCCGCGTGAAGCAGCGCTAAAAGCAGTTGCCTGAGGAGTCCATTGCGCATACGTTGCAACGGAAAGCAGGCATGTTGAAACGATCAGTAAATGTTTTTTCATGTTGATTGGTTTAATGTTTTATAAGTTATCAAAAGTAATTTTTTTTGGATAACCGGATATACTTTAGTTATAAACCATTAATTCCTTAAACCAAACCAACAGAATACGACGATCGTCCGCCTGCAGGTTAAATCTGAACTTCAGCAGAAAATATTTCTATTTTTAACATTCTTCATCAAGACCGGAATGCCTGTAAAAGAGAGGAAAGAGAACAAGCCTGTTTTAAGCATACGGGCCCGTTTTTGGGTCATCGGAATTGCTGTTCTTTGCATCTATGGAAAGAGCCTGAAGTTCGGTTTTGTAGAGCTGGACGATAAGGACCTTATCGTAGACAATTTTGAGTACATCAAAGATCTTTCAAATATTCCAAAGGCATTTGTAACCAATGCGTTTTATAATCCCTCCGGGGCTAAAGATTCAAAGGTGTATTACCGCCCCCTGCTTACCTTGTCTTTCATGCTGGATGCCCAGCTGAGCGGTAAGTCTCCCAAATACTACCATCTTACCAACATCCTGCTGCACATTGGGGCTTGCTTACTTCTCTTTGTCCTGTTTATGAAGCTGAAGATAAACCCGGACCTGGCATTTGCGGCAGCTTTGCTGTTTGCAGTTCACCCTGTCCTTTCACAGGCGGTTTCGTGGATACCGGGCAGGAATGATTCCTTGCTTGCTGTTTTTGTTTCGGCAGCATTTATTTTTCTGATACAGTATCGTGAGACGGACAATAGTTCAAAACTACTCCTTCATTTTCTTTTTTTTGGACTGAGTATTTTCACCAAGGAGAATGCCATCGTGCTTCCCTTTTTGTGCATATTATATGTTTTCCTGTCTGCCGGGTTGGAAAGTAAACCGGGAGGAAACCTGAATATTAAAAATCTACTGTCCCTGCTGGCAGGGTATGCGGTCGTTATTGCGCCCTGGTATTTCTTAAGGCAGGTGGCAATGTCAGGCACCACTGCCGATCTTTCTTTTTCCGGCTTAAGCAGTTCCTTCATCAAAAATCTTCCTTTGTACCTGCAGGCGATCCAAAAGTCAGTGGTGCCGTTTCCTTTGTCCATATTATCTGTCCCAGCGGATACAAATTATATTGTAAGCGTGGCTTGTATTGGTGTGTTGGCAGCACTGCTGATAAGAAGCAGGAATAAAAAATGGAGCACGATGCTTTTCGGTTTTGCCTGGTTCAGCGCTTTTTTATTGCCCACTTTTGTGGTAAGCATCCAGACCGGGTTTGAGCACCGGGTATACCTTCCTTTGATCGGCCTCTTCCTGGCATTTACGCAAATCGATTTCATTCAGGATTTTTCATTGAACAAAAGCAAACACATTTTAAGCGGTGCAGGCCTGTTTGTTATTTTTTCTATAATGGCTTTTAATCATGCCGGCTCTTTTGAGAATAATTATTCGTTCTGGAAAACAGCTGCATCCAATTCCAAACACTCCGCACTGGCGCGTATGAACTTCGGGCTGGCATTGTCCCAGAACGGGGAAACAGACGAGGCAGTTGCCATGTACAAAGAAGGATTATCCATCAATCCTAATGAGCCAATCATTCATAATAACTTAGGGATCATTTATGCCCGAAAAAAAAAGTTCAGCGAGGCGGAAGCCGCATTAAAAAAGGAAATTGAAATAAATCCCGGGTTCAGCTCGGCTTATTTCAACCTGGGAATAGTATACAGGCAAACAGGCAGGGACTCGCTTGCTGTAACGCTTTGGAAAAAGACGGTTGAAATCGATCCGAATGACCGCAACGCCCAAAAAATGCTGGAACAGTATTCTAAAATGAAGAAAGGGGGGTAAATAAATCTTGCTTATGAATCCCCGTCCAGTAAATTTCCCAATCCTCCTAAAAGACTTCCTTCTTCCTTCCTGCTTCCGCGGCTGAACTGCAGGATCCTGTCGGCCAGGCGGCTGATAGGAAGGGATTGTATCCACACTTTTCCCGGGCCTGAGAGTGTTGCATAAAATAACCCCTCTCCGCCGAAGATTGTATTTTTTATTCCTCCCACAAACTGGATGTCGTAATTTACGGTGCTGGTAAATGCTACGATACACCCGGTATCTATCTTCAGCATCTCCCGTTCTTTTAACTCCCGTTCAATGATATGACCGCCCGCGTGCACAAAAGCCATTCCGTCGCCTTCCAGCTTTTGCATGATGAATCCTTCACCGCCAAACAGCCCAGTTCCGAGTTTTCGCTGGAACTCAATCCCAACTGAAACGCCCTTGGCTGCACACAGGAATGAGTCCTTCTGGCAGATCATCCGTCCCCGGAGCATACTCAGGTCCAGGGGGATTATTTTGCCGGGGTAGGGGGAGGCAAAAGTCACCCTCCTCTTATCGCGGACAATATTGGTATACGTGGTCATGAAAAGGTTTTCACCGGTAAGAAGGCGCTTGCCTGCGGAGAATAGCTTTCCCATCAATCCTCCTTCTTTGCCGGATCCGTCTCCAAAAAGCGTTTCCATCTGGATACCTTCGTCCATCATCATAAAGCTGCCCGGCTCGGAAATAACGGTCTCCTGCGGATCCAGCTCAATCTCTACGCATTGCATTTCTTCACCGGTTATGCGGTAGTCAATTTCGTGGTTGGTTTTCATGGTTGTTTTTGAATTATATTCGCAGTTGCGGTATTATTCTGGTAATTATTTATACGAACAGGGCAAATATATGTGATGTTTTGCTGTTATATATAAAATGAGAAAGTTTTTTTAATTATCTATCTTTGTAAAGCAAGTATCCGGGCTGCAGATGAACATAGCTATTCCTCATACCTTTTTTAAGCTGTTGGAGAATGATGCCAACAGCTTTATCTGCATGGGAGACGTGAACGATGAGCAGATTGAAAAAACCATTCGTTTGGGTGAGCAGTCCATACGCAGCATAGCGGGGTATAACCGGATTAAAAAGAAGATATCTTTCCTGATCTCCGAATGCCTTCAGAATCTGATCAAATACGAGGAAAAGCCTAAAGTACTGCATCAAACCAATAACCGCCCGGGCGCTTTCATGGTACGGAATATTGGAAATTCCTATTATGTTTTTTCTTCCAACCTCATAAAAGAGGAAAAGGTAAAGGGCTTGAAGACCAGGCTGACCAGGCTGAATGAGCTCGATAGCGATGAATTGAAAAGAATGCAGGAGGAGATATATGCCGACAAAAAAAATATGGAGAAAGGCAATTCGGGTTTTGGACTGATAGAAATGACACGAAGATCGGGGAACAGGCTGGAATACGATTTTGAGTACGTTAATTTTTATCTATTCTGTTTTTACCTGAAAGTAAAGCTTACTATCCGGGGCGAAGCAAGTGAAGTGAAAAGCGCTTCTTTGGATAACGCGAAGAATATTTTCCGTGAGGTCCTGAATAAAAATTGCATGCTTCTTTACAAAGGCGATTTCTCCCAGCAATCCATGCTGCCGGTATTGGGCACGATAGAAACGAATCTTAAAAGAGATTCGGAACAGTACAGCGCCAGGAAGAAAGTATTTTATTTCGTTGTGGAGCTGCTGCAGAACATGAGCAAGCATGCATCGGAAAAGAATGGCTCGAGGCAGGGTATCATGGCTATCTGCAAAAAGGGAAAAGAGTATAACATTTACAGCGGTAACTTTATTTCTCCTGCAAAGGTGGATGAGCTGAAGAGCTACCTGGAGCGGATCAATAACATGACCAAAGACCAGCTTTCGGCGCTCTATAAAGAACATTTGTTCGACGGAAAAAAGCGGACCAAAGGCGGGGCAGGCCTCGGGCTTATCGATATGCTCCGGTACAGCAAGCATAAACCGGTTTTTGATTTCAGGCCGTATGATAATGAATCGGTTTTTTATTCATTCGGATTTTCAATTTAGCAATTTGAGACATGTTAAAACCTTTATTGATCGAAGCAACGGAAGATACACCCAAAGTTCTTCTTGACCAGCAGCAGGGCTTGTTTGAGATTACCGGCCGTTCATTCCCGGAAGACGCTTCCAAATTTTACTTCCCTGTTTTAAGCTGGATAGGAGAGTACGTACAGGAGCCCTGCAGCCGGACCTTGTTCCATTTTAACCTTGAATATTTTAATTCAACATCGATCAAACAGCTGCTTGAAATACTCCTGAGGCTGGAAGAGATAGCCGCAACCGGAAACGAAGTGAAAATAGTCTGGAACTACGGTGCGAACGATGAACTGATGGCTGCTAAAGGGGAGGAGATACAAAACATGGTTAACCTGCCTTTTGAGCTGAGACCGGAATAACACTTATACTTTTATGCCGACGACGATCATGTCGTCTATCTGCCGGTAGGTACCTTTCCATTCCTCCATGGTGCTTTGAACGATCTTCTTTTGTTTCTCCATACCTACGTACTGCATGTTTAACAGCAGGCGTTTGAACCTTTCCGTATTGAACTTATTTTTTTCCTTTGCCCCGAACTGGTCCACATACCCGTCGGAGAACATGTAAAAACTCATTCCTTCTGTAACCTCTATAGTATGATTTGTAAAATCCCTCACGTTATCGGTCGAGGACCGTAGTTTTCTGCCCCCGATGGAATACATATCGGCTTTAATCACTTCCACGGAATTGTTTTTTACAATATACAGCGGATGCATGGCCCCGGCGTAATTTACTTTTTTCCGGTTCTTATCGATCACGCACAGGCTCATATCCATACCGTCGTAAGACCAGCTGTTGCCTTTTCCCTTATGCAGCGCTTCGATCACGCCTTTGTGAAGAAGCTTCAGTATCAGCGCGGGATCCGCAATGTGTTTTTCATTGACGATCTCGTTGAGAAGCGTATTTGCGATCAGCGACATAAACGCACCAGGCACTCCATGTCCCGTACAATCGATCACCGCAATGGTCAGGTTGTCGTTTATATTGGAGAACCAGTAAAAATCGCCGCTTACAATATCCTTGGGCCGGTAATAAATGAAACATTCGGGCAGTACTTTTTTGATTTCCTCTTCATCAATAAGTATGGATTGCTGGATACGTTTTGCATAGGTAATGCTGTCTACAATGTTCCTGTTCTGTGCCGCCAGAAGCTGGTTTGTATTTTTTTTGTCCCGGTAGTAAATAAAAAGAACTACCGATGAACTTCCAAGTAACAGGAGGAAACCTAAAATGGCGTACAAGCCTCTTTTCTGGTACTTTATTTCAGATTTCTGAACATCAATTAATTTTAGCGCGTTTTGCAATTCAATCTCTGCCGCGCGGATGACAGTTTCTTTTGCATCGATAATAAGGCTATCCTGCTCGGACTGCGCATGCTGCCTGTCTTCTTTAAGTTTTGCTTTTGATTTTTCTATCTCGTTTCTCCGGAGGGCTATGTCTTCTGCAGTCATGTTTTCGATTCCCGCAGGAGTGAGCGCAAACCGGGAAGTGATCCTGTTTTTAGCCAGGGAAGTATCCGTCAGGGAATAGAAATGATTGTTTTTGAGTACGGCTTTTTTTAACAGCTCCAGGGAATTGTCGGCTCTTTTGGATCCTTTTTCGCTTGCCATAAATTCAAAATATCCTTTTTGGGAATTGTAATACAGTATGCCCAGTACCTGGGACGATGCGGATCCCTTGTTTGCATTGCTGTTCAGCATAAATTCTGCCCCTATAAAAGTAAGGTTGTGGCTTATTTTATTTTTAGGGATCGACCGGCTGTTTATCAGTAACACATTCTTTTCATATCCTTCTTTTGACAGCTGAAGCTTGAAAATACCATTCAGGGGAATGGCTATGCTGAATTCACCGTTCTCATCCGTTGTTTCCGTATACACCGGACGGTCTTTGCTGTATACCGTGACAGTCACACCGCGTAATAACCCTTCCATTACAAACTGCTTGTTTTTTTTAAATAGCTTTTTGGAAGGCGCGTCGTTATAACCGTATACAATTCCCTGAAAAATAAAGGAGCCTCCTGTACTTTTTTGAGACCAGGTATTCAAAGTACAACCCAGCAGCGCCAAAAGAACAAGTGATCGTATTTTGACTATAATAGAACTATTCATTTTTATGCTGTAAGGCAGGAATGGTTTTCCCGCAAGGAGTAATTGTGATCCTCCTGTGCCAGTTAACCTTCCTTTGTAAGATATTATCTTGCGCTATTGAAAAAAGGCCGATACGATCACATGTTCCTGCGATATTGTCCGCCCACCTCGAATAAAGCAGTTGTAATTTGCCCGAGGGAACAATATTTTGCAGCTTCCATTAAACTCTCAAAAATGTTTTTATTCTGAACAGAGGCAAGCTGAAGGTCGCGGAGAAGCTTAGGAGCTATGTCCCCGCTGCCTTTGTGCAAATGAGCCAGCATGTTTATCTGGTATTGCTTTTCCTCTTCTGTGGCACGTATCACTTCTTTCGGAAGAACAGTAGGGGAGCCCTTGGAAGAGAGATATGTATTTACTCCAATGATCGGGAATTCCCCGGTATGTTTCAGTGTTTCGTAATACAGGCTTTCTTCCTGGATCTTTCCGCGCTGGTACATGGTTTCCATCGCTCCCAGCACTCCTCCGCGTTCTGTAATTTTGTCGAATTCGGCAAGAACGGCTGCTTCCACGAGCTCGGTCAGCTCTTCAATGATGAATGAACCCTGCAGCGGGTTTTCATTTTTAGACAGTCCCAGTTCTTTATTAATGATCAGCTGGATTGCCATGGCCCTGCGCACAGATTCTTCCGTAGGAGTGGTGATGGCTTCATCGTATGCATTCGTGTGTAACGAGTTGCAGTTATCGTAAATTGCATACAGGGCCTGCAGTGTAGTACGGATATCGTTGAAATCTATTTCCTGTGCGTGCAGACTGCGGCCGGAAGTCTGAATATGGTACTTCAGCATCTGCGAGCGCTCGTTTCCTTTATATTTATTTTTCATCGCCTTGGCCCATATCCTCCGGGCTACACGGCCGATCACGGCGTATTCCGGATCAATACCGTTGGAGAAGAAAAAAGAAAGGTTAGGAGCAAAGTCGTCAATGTGCATTCCCCGGCTGAGGTAATATTCCACGTACGTAAAACCGTTTGCAAGTGTAAAGGCAAGTTGAGTGATTGGGTTTGCCCCTGCTTCGGCAATGTGGTATCCTGAAATGGAAACGGAATAGAAGTTGCGTACGTTATTTTCAATAAAATATTGCTGCACGTCCCCCATCACGCGCAGGGAAAACTCCGTAGAGAAAATGCATGTGTTCTGTGCCTGGTCTTCCTTCAGAATATCTGCCTGCACCGTTCCGCGAACCTGCTTGAGCGTTTCGGTTTTAATTTTTTCATATACTTCTTTCGGCAGGACCTGGTCTCCGGTTACCCCGAGCAGCATCAGTCCTAAGCCATCGTTGCCTGCGGGTAAATGTTCATCGGAAGATCCGGGTTTCTGGTAAGCCGGGCGTTGTACCCCTCTCTTTTTAAATATAGACTCTAATTTTTTTTCTATTTCTTTTTCAAGCCCGTTCTTTTTAATATAGATCTCGCATTGCTGATCGATCGCGGCATTCATGAAAAAAGCAGTAAGCGTAGGAGCTGGTCCGTTGATCGTCATTGAAACGGAAGTTTTGGGATCGGCAAGGTTGAAGCCGCTGTACAGCTTTTTGGCATCGTCCAGGCAGCAAATGGAAACTCCCGAGTTCCCGATCTTTCCGTAGATATCAGGGCGAAGGTCCGGGTCACGGCCATAAAGTGTTACACTATCGAATGCAGTGGATAACCGTTTTGCAGGCAATCCGGTGGATACGTAATGGAATCGTTTGTTCGTCCGTTCAGGCCCGCCTTCTCCCGCAAACATCCTGGCCGGATCTTCCTCCGTACGTTTGAACGGGTACACTCCGGCAGCGTATGGAAATTCCCCGGGAAAGTTTTCGCTCAGTACCCAGCGGAGAATTTCTCCCCAAGGCTCGTATCGCGGAACAGCCACTTTGGGGATCTGTGTGTGGGACAGACTTTCGGTATGTGTTTTGATTTTGATCTCCTTATCGCGGACTTTGAAAACATAATATTCTCCTTTGTACTGGCTTACTTTTTTCTGCCAGCCGTCCAGGATTGCTTTGCAGTCCCCATGCAGCTTTTGTTCCAGGTTTGAAGCTTCTTCTTTCAGTTTACCGATAACTTCTTCCTTTTCCTTTATTTTAGAATGCTTCAGCTGATTTATGGCAGAATCCAGCGCATACATTTTATTGGCAATATCGCTTTGTTCCGTTACCCACTGATCGTAACTGCGGTTGTTCTCTGCAATTTCGGAAAGATAACGTACCCGTGCAGGAGGGATGATAAAGATCTTCTCGCTCATTTCATCCGAGATGGCCAGCCCGGACTGCAGCTTTACATCTGTTTTTCCGGATATTTTATCCATCACTTCCCGGTAGAGCCGGTTCATGCCGGGATCATTGAACTGGGATGCAATGGTGCCGAAAACAGGGATCTTGTCATCCGCCAGATCAAATTTTTTGTGGTTGCGCTTGAATTGCTTCTTTACATCGCGCAGAGCATCCTGCGCCCCGCGTTTGTCAAATTTATTAAGGGCGATGACGTCGGCAAAATCCAGCATGTCAATTTTCTCCAGTTGGGTTGCAGCGCCGTATTCAGGGGTCATGACATAAAGCGAGAGATCCGAGTGATCCAGGATCTCCGTATCGCTCTGGCCAATGCCTGATGTTTCAAGGATTATAAGATCATACCCTGCTGCTTTCACCACATTCACAGCTTCCTGCACGTACTTGGAAAGAGCAAGGTTGGACTGACGGGTAGCAAGGGAGCGCATGTATACACGATCGCTGGATATGGAATTCATACGTATCCGATCTCCCAGTAAGGCGCCTCCGGTTTTTTTCTTGGAAGGGTCCACTGAAATGATAGCTACGGTTTTGTCTTTGAAGTCTGCTAAAAACCTTCTCACCAGCTCGTCCACCAGCGAGGATTTGCCCGCGCCTCCGGTGCCTGTAATGCCCAGCACCGGCACTGTCTTTTTCTTTGCAGCGGTATCTATCTCGTTCAGGATTTTTTTTGACTCTTCCGGGTAATTTTCTGCTGCAGAAATGATATTGGCGATGGAACGGGAATCCTTTTTGGAAATGTGCTTCACTTCGCCGTTCAGGATCGTGCCTGAAGGAAAATCACTTTGTTTGATAAGGTCGTTGATCATGCCCTGCAATCCCATGGCACGGCCGTCATCCGGTGAGTAGATCCGTGAAATACCGTATTGGTGAAGCTCCTTTATTTCCTCGGGCAAAATGGTACCGCCACCTCCGCCGAATATTTTGATGTGACCACATCCTGCTTTTTTCAAAAGATCAAGCATGTACTTGAAAAACTCCATATGGCCTCCCTGGTAGGAGGTAATGGCAATAGCCTGTGCATCTTCCTGTATGGCGCAATCCACGATTTCTTTCACAGAACGGTCGTGCCCCAGGTGTATTACTTCCACACCGCTCGCCTGTATAATCCTGCGCATGACGTTGATGGCAGCATCATGTCCATCAAAAAGCGACGCCGCTGTTACTATGCGTATTTTGTTCTTGGGTTTGTAAGGTTCGGTCTCTATCATCATACAGACAAATTTAGCAAAAGTATCTCCCCGGCTACCTTCTTCAGGCAGGGTGTTTTCGCTTTTGTACGGAGCCATTCATGCTTTAAAAAAGACCTTCTTTTTATGTACTTTTGAAGATATGGCGTATCCTTGTACAATTGTCGGTGTTTCGGTGTAACGAAAAATGAAAAAATGAAAAAGAAATTACTCGTTGTTGCTCTTCTTCTTGCTGCGTTCATGAAGGCTGAAGCTCAGCCATGGAACCTCGTCTGGTCCGATGAATTTACAAGTGGCCCGGTCAATCCGGCCAACTGGGTTTTTGAGACGGGAGGAGGAGGATGGGGAAACAATGAGCTGGAGTACTACACAAACCGCCCGGAAAATGCCACGGTCCATAACAACAACCTGCTTATCATTGCCAGGAAAGAATCGTTCAGCGGCAGTAATTATACATCCGCCAGGATGATCACGCGAGGCCTGCACGCATGGACATACGGAAAAATAGAAGCACGGATCAAGCTCCAGCATGGGAAAGGTCTGTGGCCTGCCTTCTGGATGCTGGGCCAGAACATTGGCCAGGCAGGCTGGCCGAAATGCGGAGAGATTGATATTATGGAGCATGTAAATTCAAATCCCGAAACCAACGGTACTATACATTGGGACAATAACGGACATGCCCAATACGGAGGAGACACGGCAGTTAATTCAACACAATACCATGTATACGCAGTTGAATGGGATGCCAATGCCATCAAGTGGCTGCTGGATGGAAAAAAATACTGGGAGGCCAATATTGCTAATAACATAAACAGCACGGATGAATTTCATAACCCGTTTTTCATACTCTTTAATTTTGCGGTGGGCGGCACCTGGCCGGGAAACCCTGACGGAACCACTGTTTTTCCGGATACGATGTTTGTGGATTATGTCCGGGTTTACCAGAAATCCGTCACCCCGGTGAAGGAAAATATTTATCAGGGAAACTCCAGCACTATTATTACAGATGCCTCTGGAAATGTTACCTTGTGTATTCAGGATCCGGAACATGGAAAATACGACGTGCAGGTAATGGATATTTCAGGGAGGAGATGCTTTCAAAACGATTTCTTCCATACGGGCAGCGGAAGAATAGAAACGCCTCTTTTGCAGTATCATTTCCGGCCAGGTATTTATTTTGTGGCTGTGGGAATCAATGGAAAGACGACTTACCTGAAGTTTGTCAAGGAGTAAAGGTGGGAAGGAAGACCAGTAACTCTGGAGGTGCCTGTAGTGCTACAAGGCTATCAGCCCTTCAATCCCGTGCATCTCTTTGTATTTGTCTATGATCGAATCTGCATTCAGCATAACTTCTTTCACCGTAATGCTTATGTATTTTCCATTGGAGGACTGAAGCTGTGAGATCACTGCAGTTTCTGAAAATTTGGATTCGATCAGGGCGATTTTCCGGTTATCGGCCGGGATGATAAATTTGAACATATACAGGGCAGGCCAGTGGATATGCTTGTTCAGGATTTCCCTGAGTTTATCAAACCGCTCGTTTGAGGTCATAGTACAAATATAATTGTTTAAACGTCTTTTTAATAATTTTGTTTCAAATAAGAGGTATGAAAACGTTCAAAATAAAGGGAGATTTTATCCAGCTGAACCAGCTTTTAAAGGTGATCGGGTGGTGTGACAGCGGAGGAAATGCAAACATACTGATTGATACCGGAAAGGTAAAGGTAAACGGTGAGGTGGAATTGAGGAGGAGAAACAAAATTTTTCCGGGCTTTAAGATAGAATATAATTCCAAAGTTTTGACGGTTGAATGAGAAGATTCTCCCGGGCCGGAATGCATTAAATTACATTTGCTCCACCTGTTGCCAATTCTTATACTTGCTTTCATTTAACAGTAATTCCTATGATGTTAGTTAAAACACAGTTGTCTCTCAGCGGAATCCATGGCATTGGATTGTTTGCCGATGAGTTTATTCCCAGGGGTACAGTAATATGGAGATATTCCCCCGGCCTGGACAGGGTGTTTACCCGCGAAGAGCTGATGAGCATGAGTGAACTGGACAGGGAATTTTTAGAAACCTATTGCTTTAAGTATTTTGGTAAATATTACCTGTGTGTAGATGATGCCCGCTTCATGAACCATTCAACTAACCCCAACTGCACGGATGTGGGTGTCGACGAGATAAAGGATAATGACATGGGGTACACTGCTGCGCTAAAGGATATACAGGCGGGTGAGGAGTTAACCTGCGACTATTCGTTTTTTGGCGGTGCGGATGAAGACCTGGAATTTAATCTCAACGGATTGGTTTGATCCGTACAGCTTACCGGTAAGGCGGTCCTGCAATCCATCCCACAATGGATTTCCTGGTTCCCTTGCTTATGCGCGTTACACGGTGGAGGGCAAAGGAAGGGAAGATAATGGCAGTGCCTTTTTCTTTAGGTGCGGTAAAAACGTTGTGGTTGATTAGGAATTGCAAATCCCCTCCTTCGTATTCTTCCGGATCGGACAGCTGGACCGTGATGCTTAGTTTCCGGTCGGAAATATCTCCCGCACCAAAATCCATGTGCCATTCAAAAAAGTCTTCGGTGCTGTAATTAGCCAGCTGTAATTCCGTTTGAAATCCTTTTACATCAAATTTATAGCGGTTGGAGTTTGCCTGCAAGCATGCTTGTCCAAGCTTGTCGTATACCCAGTCATTGGCTCCTGTTTTGATAAACATGATTTGAGATTTCCGCAGATCGTCGCGCGATAAGGCATTCCCGGCAAGATTTACCTCGGCGCTTTTTACAAATTCCTGGCTCCATAAGTTCCGGATGTTTTCAACTTCCTGCGTGCTGAACAGTTTGGGAAATGCTGTGAAATCGGCAAAATCATAGTTAAGGTCTTTACGTGCAACAGTAGGAATGAAACGGAAGGGTTTGACAATTGCCATGGGGTAAATTATTTAATATTTAAAAGTGATCTTTCCATCCATGCCGAATCTTTGATGACTTCCGATTGAAAAATATACCGGTAAATGAATAGCGATGTTACCACACCCACCGCGGAGCCTGCCATGACATCGCTCAGGAAATGCTGGGACAGGTAAACACGGGAAAAACCGATGAGGAGCGCAAAACAAAACATAAGGAATTTTATAAATTGATTTTTTGCCATAATGGCAAAGCAGAAAAATGTAGCGAATGCCGTGGTTGTATGTCCGGAAGGAAAGCTGTTGTAGGAATAATTTTCAACCCAGGGAATCAGCTTTAATTCAGCAATGCCTTCAAAATATTTTTTGGGCCGTACCTGGTCTGCAAACAGCGTGTGTTTCAGGATCTGCGTTATGAGCGAAGCACTGATATTACACAGCGCGACCAGAAGGGCGTTTCTGAATTTAAAGAAGCAAAGGACAATAACTGTCAGTACGGCCGCATATCCGTCTCCCAGGTAAGTGGTCAATGAAAAAAAATGGTCGCAGAATACGGATCTGTAATGATTAAGAATGAGATGGGCATCTCCTTTTGTATGTGTTAAAAGGAAAATGCCGGCAATGAGAATAAATGACAGGTAGGGAATGAGAAATGCACGATTTTGCAAAAGTGTTTTCTTCATGGGCCTGGAAAAATTCTAGACTTTTGACCCGATCACTTTCATGAGCCGTTGTACCTGACCCTGCCAAAGTACTTCCAGAGAATTTTTGTCTTCAGCAGTTTCTGCAAAATCAGTAATTACGAGGGAGAGCTCGTACGTAAGCTCATTTTTTTCTATCCGGAATTCAAAATAGGTATCGGCGGCCCTGTCAGTCCATCGGAGGCGGATGGATTTGCCTTCAACTATACTTATTACTTCTGCCTGCTGTTTTGCACCGTCCCAGATGAACGTATAAATGTTGTTCTGAACGTTTACATTATCTGCAAACCATTCCGATAGTCCGCTCGGGGTCGTGATAAATTCAAAAAGCAATTTTTGCGAAGCGTAAATAATGTATTCAAGTATCAGTTTATTTTTTGGTTCCGGCTTACCTGGTTTTGCAACAGCACCATTGCCGTTACCCGTAGCGGGAACTGTTTTTTGCACGGTGTTCCCGGACTTCTCCTTTCCTGATTTTTTTCTGGCTTTAACAGTGTTTGTGTTTTTCTTCTTACTCATGTCAATTGTAAATGTGCGGGCAATGTATAAAAAAAACATTTACTACCGACAAAATAACTCTTTTAGGTTGCCGATTTTAATATCTTTGCCGACCTTTTAAAGGTATTTATAGGGCGAGGTAGCTCAGCTGGTTAGAGCGCAGCACTCATAATGCTGAGGTCGAGGGTTCGAGTCCCTCCCTCGCTACGGATCATGGAAAGCCTTCAAGCCCTTCGGTTTGAGGGCTTTTTAGTTCAATTTCTTTCGCATCACCTCTTTCCAGACAGGTTTTTTTGTATTGGTTTATTTAAACGGAATCATTTTTGGAAAAATATTCCCGGAAATTATTTTTTATTAATACGGACTGGCTTTGTTTCCTGTCTTTCCGGACTTAAACGATTTATGTAGTCTGCACGTACCCTGGTTATTTTGCCGGAACCACGGCTTTCATAGGGAAGTATTCGTACCTGTTAATTTTAGACGCAGGGTCATTGGCAATAAAATCTTTTACTTCCTGCTCATTGTCTGCACAAATAATTCCAAGTCCATAAACTTCGCTGGGATCCAGTACCGGCCCAAAAGCGAGTACCTTTCCTTTATTCATAATTTCTGTCCAGTAAGAAACATGTTTCGTCATAATGGCCCGTTCTTCGTTGGTCATTGTCTGTGCAAGGTCCGGACGTGAAGGAAGCAGGTGCAATACAAAATATTTTTTGTCCATATTTTTTAGTTATATGTTTATCCCAAAGATATATTTAAAGTTTAAGTATTAGTTTGTCTGACCTGCCTGTCAGCGGGTCTGCCTGATTAATTAAATATAAAATATGCCGGTCATTCAAATGTTTTTATACATTTGCCTTATAATCCAATGAAACAAAGATCAAATAATTGTGGCAATTCATCCCTGAGGATGTGGTGGCTGTACACTAATTGAGTGAACAGCATTGTCATTAATTTGACTGAATGATACCGAAAGGCCAGCTGTTCAACAGCCGGCCTTTTTTGTTTTAATAAACCGAAATGAAATATAAGCTGCATACAAATTATAAGAAGCTCCTGGCCGACATGCATACTCCGATCGGAATTTACCTGAAATTGAGGGATAAATTTCCGAACAGCATTTTGCTGGAAGGTTCAGATTATCGTGGCGGTGAAAACAATTTTTCATTCATATGCTGTGTGCCCATTGCAACCTTTAAGGTAGAGAACGATAGTATTTCAGAACATTTCCCGGATGGCAAAACAGCTTCTTCCCTGATCAATAAAAATAACAGCGTCGCAGATGCATTAAAAGCGTTTGTGGAAAAATTTGAACCTGAAAAATCTGAATTTAAGCTCATTGCAAATGGGCTGTTTGGCTTCACCTCGTATGATTCAGCTAAATATTTTGAGGAGGTTAAAATAACTGCGGATAGAAAGAATGATAAGGCAATTCCCGATATGATTTATTCAGTGTACAGATATGTAATAGCCATTGATCATTTTAAGGACGAGTTGTTCCTGTTTGAGAATTACCTGCAGCATGAAAAGCCTTCGCTTACAAATCTTGAATCTTATATAAGCAGCAAAAGTGTAGCACAGTTCAGGTTTACGCTGAATGGCGGGGAGGAATCAAATCTGAGGGACGAGGAATACCTTGCTCTTGTCAGAAAAGGAAAAGAAGAATGTAAGCAGGGCAATCTGTCTCAGGGCGTTTTGTCAAGAGAGTTCATGCAGAAGTTCAGCGGCGATGAGTTCAATGTGTACCGGTCCCTTCGTTCTATTAACCCTTCACCGTATCGGTTTTATTTTGATTATGGCAATTTTAAGATTTTCGGATCTTCCCCTGAGGACCAGCAGGTCGTAAAGAGCGGTGTGACCGGGATTCATTTAAATCACGCAATTATCATTCGTTCTTTTCTCAGCAAGAACAATACGTTGTATTATAGAGTTGGGGAGGATGGGGTTACTGATGCGACCGGGGAAAAGAAATTGCAGGAAGTAAATAATAAATTGGGAACTTTAAAACTGGCATTAACTACAGCTGTGGAAATATGAAGATACTTGTTCCGGATAATTACGGTTTATTCACTCATAACCTGTGTGATAAAATATTACCATTTCCCGGGCTCCCATCCGAAGAAGGAATTCTTCCGCAAGTAATTATGCAATATTCCCCAACTAAAAGTATATTTGGTCTCGGACAGCCTATAAACTGCAGGAATTTGGAGGTATTATGAAGGAAATTCTGAATATACTGTTTGAACATAAATCACTTTCCCGTTCCCAGGCAAAGGATGTGCTGGTGAATATTGCCTCTGCAAAGTACAACCCTGCACAGGTTGCCTCTTTTATGTCTGTATTTCTTATGCGCCCGATAACAGTGGATGAGCTGTCCGGCTTCCGTGAGGCCATGCTTGAATTGTGTTTGAAAATAAAGTTTGAAACGGAAGAAACCATTGACATAGTAGGAACAGGAGGGGATGGAAAAGATACCTTTAATATATCCACCCTTTCCTGCTTTGTAGTTGCAGGAGCGGGTGTACAGGTAACCAAACATGGCAACTACGGGGTGAGTTCGGTAAGCGGGTCTTCCAATGTGCTGGAAGCAATAGGTTATAAGTTTACCAGCGATGCTACAGTGCTGAGCAGACAGCTCAGGGAAGCAGGGCTTTGTTTCATGCATGCTCCCTTATTTCATCCGGCTATGAAAAATGTTGCACCCGTAAGGAAGGAGCTGGGAGTCCGTACCTTTTTTAATTTATTGGGCCCGCTTGTCAACCCCTGCAGCCCGAAGTACATGCTTTTAGGTACCTATAATCTTGAAATAATGCGCCTGTACAATTATCTATTGCAGGAATCTCGGCACAAGTATGTGGTTATCCATTCCCTGGATGGCTACGATGAAATTTCATTGACGGGGAATTTCAAAATGGTTTCTGCGGAGAAAGAGCGTATTGTGGAGCCTGAAATACTGTTGAAACCGCAGGATCTTGCAGGCGGAGCAACCGCTGACGCATCTGCAAAATTATTTATTGAAATTTTAAAGGGACAGGGAACGAGTGCCCAGAATGAAGTGGTGATCGCAAATGCCTCTGCCGCCATTCATTGCGTGAAGGAAAATCTGAGCCCGGAGGAATGCGGCGCGATGGCCCGGGAATCATTAGTGTCAAAGCGAGCGTTTAAAGCATATGAAAAACTAATCTCATTTGTATGAATATACTTGATACCATAATTGCACATAAGAAAAAGGAAGTAGAGACCAGGAAATCTATTGTTCCGGTAAACGAATTAGAGAAGTCGGCTCGTTTTTCCGCTCCTGTACAGTCACTGAAGAAGAGTTTGCTTCATGAAGGCAACGTGGGAATCATTGCAGAATTCAAACGTAAATCCCCTTCCAGGGGAATTATAAACAAAGATGCAACGGTTGAGCAGGTAACATCGGGCTATGCAAAGGCGGGTGCCAGCGCCCTGAGTATATTGACGGATGCTGAATTTTTCGGAGGAAAAAACGAGGATATAATTGCAGCAAAGAAAGTGAACAATATACCGGTTCTCCGGAAAGATTTTATTGTAGACGAATACCAGATCATTGAAGCAAAATCCATTGGAGCGGATGTGATTCTGCTGCTCGCCAATGTACTTACGGCCAGGGAAATAAAACAGTTTGCCACAACCGCGAAGTTTCTGGGAATGGAAATCCTGCTGGAAGTGAGGGAGAAAACGGAATTGCAGTCGGTGAATATCCTGATTGATTGCATTGGCGTGAATAACCGGAACCTGAAAGATTTCAGCGTAGATGTAAAACGGTCGTTCGAGATGGCCGATATTCTCCCCAAAGGATTTATGAAAATTTCCGAAAGCGGCATTGATTCGGCAAAGACCATTCACGAGTTGAAAAAGGCCGGGTTCAATGGATTCCTTCTCGGTGAAGCTTTTATGAAACAGAACGATCCCGGTATCGCCTGTGCCGAACTGATCAAAGAAATAAAGGAATTATCACCGCCCCTCCCGGAAGGAAAGGCGATCTGATCCAGGCATGAATTACGCGGTACATCCACCCTTTGCAGACACCTCTTTTGCGGAAAAACAAAGAGATAGGTTTGAATTTAAAGTCTGTGGTATGAAGTACCCGGATAATATCAGGGAAGTTGCGAAGCTTTCCCCTGATTACATGGGATTTATTTTTTATTCCAAATCAAAACGATTTGTTGGCGATGATTTTGTGATGCCTGAAATTTCATCCGGAATAAAAAAGGTCGGCGTTTTTGTAAATGAACGTGTGGAGGTTATCCTGGATAAAGTACGGAAGTACGGCCTTGATTTTGTTCAGCTGCATGGAGACGAACCGCCTGCATTTTGCAAGGAACTAAGAGCCCGCGTAAAGATTATCAAAGCATTTGGTCTGCCTTCCGGTACGGAGCAAAGCAAAGATTCCTTTTCATTCGATGTTTTGAATGAGTATGCAGACTTTTGTGATTATTTCCTTTTTGACACACGAACGGCCGAATATGGGGGGAGCGGACAGAAATTTGACAGAAATCTATTGCAGAAATATAAATTGTCAAAACCGTTTTTTATCAGCGGAGGTATTGATTTGGGAGAAAGCGCGGGGCTCAGGTCACAGGACTCCCGGTTATTTGCACTGGATGTAAACTCGAAGTTTGAAACCGAACCAGGATTAAAAGATATTTACAAATTAACATTATTACGAAATGAACTATCAGGTAAATGATAAAGGGTATTACGGGGAATTTGGCGGAGCTTATATACCTGAGATGCTTGTGCCTAATGTAACCGAACTTTGCGAGAACTATCTGGAGATAATAAATTCTGAAAAATTTCAGGATGAGTTCCGCGAGCTGCTGCGTAACTATGCAGGCAGACCAACGCCGTTATACCTTGCAAAGCGTCTGTCTGAAAAATACAGGACTACGGTCTATCTCAAGCGTGAAGACCTGCTTCATACGGGAGCTCATAAGATAAACAACACGCTTGGGCAGATCCTGGTGGCGAAATACCTGGGCAAATCAAGGATCATTGCGGAGACAGGCGCCGGCCAGCACGGAGTAGCAACGGCAACCGTGTGCGCATTAATGGGCCTGGAGTGTATCGTGTACATGGGCGAAATAGATATTGAAAGACAGGCTCCCAATGTATCGCGCATGAAAATGCTCGGTGCAAAAGTGGTCCCGGCGTTATCGGGAAGTAAGACGCTGAAAGATGCGACCAACGAAGCAATACGGGACTGGATTAATAACCCGGTAGATACACATTATATTATCGGCTCAGTAGTGGGCCCGCATCCGTATCCTGATATGGTAGCAAGATTTCAAAGTGTGATAAGTAAAGAGATCAAGGAGCAGTTGCGCAAGGATCCGGATTACGTGATTGCATGTGTAGGAGGAGGAAGCAATGCCGCCGGAGCTTTTTATCATTTTTTAGATGCTAAAAATGTAAAGCTTATTGCAGTAGAAGCGGCTGGTAAAGGCATTGATTCAGGTCATTCCGCTGCAACCATGGTGCTGGGCAAGCCGGGCATTATTCACGGAAGCAAAACCATGCTAATGCAAACGGACGACGGACAAATTACAGAGCCATATTCCATTTCAGCGGGACTGGATTATCCGGGTGTAGGTCCGATCCATGCTAATTTGTTTAAGACGGGGAGGGCCTCGTTTGTTTCCGCAACCGACGATGATGCATTAAAAGCAGCGTACCAGCTGGCAAAACTGGAAGGCATCATCCCGGCCCTGGAAAGCGCGCATGCCCTGGCCCACCTCGAAAAGTTAAATGCAAAACAAACTGAAGTTGTGGTTGTAAATCTTTCCGGCAGAGGAGATAAAGACCTGGCAACCTATATAAAGAATATGAAACCATGAATCCGATAAATAAATTGTTTCAGACAAAAAAGAATAATCTTCTTTCCGTATATTTTACTGCAGGTTTTCCTGCATTGCAGGATACCGCGGTTGTGCTGGATGAACTGATCCATTCGGGAGTCGATATGATAGAGATCGGCATTCCCTTTTCCGATCCTCTGGCAGACGGACCCGTTATCCAGCATTCGAGTGAAGTGGCCCTGGAAAATGGTATGACCCTTACGCTTCTTTTTGATCAGCTGGAGAAATTAAGGCTGTCAAACAACAAGTCGCAGGTTCCGTTTATTTTAATGGGGTATCTGAATCCCGTGCTGCAATTTGGAGTGGATAAGTTTTGTAAAAAAGCAAGTGAAGCCGGAATAAGCGGTGTTATTCTTCCTGACCTTCCGATGGATGAATACCTTCAGGAATACAGGCCTGTTTTTGAAAAATATAACCTGAGGAACATTTTTCTTATTACTCCCCAAACACCTGAAAAACGGATACGTTACATTGATGACAATACGGATGGGTTCATTTACCTGGTTGCATCGGCGAGTACAACCGGAACAAATACCGGCATGGACAATGAAAAAGTGAAATACTTTTCCCGCATTAAGGACATGAAGCTTAAAAATCCTTTAATGGTTGGTTTTGGAATTGGAAACAGGATGAGTTTTGAAAAGGCCTGTGAGTATGCAAACGGAGCAATTATCGGATCCGCTTTTATCCAGGCGATCGGGGGCAGTAAAGATTTAAAAAAGGATATTCATGAATTTATAACGAAGCTGCGGACCACTGTAACCGTTGGTCAGTCAAAGGTGAAACACATATGAAAACGAAATTTTTGATACGGGAAATAGTAACGCAGGAGGAAATGTTTTCCCAATTCCCGCTTATTCTCCAGCTTAATTCCAAGCTCAAAAGAACAAAGTATGAGAAAATGATCAGGGACATGATAGCGCATGGCTACCGTATGGCCGGAGCTTTTCATAACGGGAAATGTATCGGCTTGAGCGGTTTTTGGATAGCAACCAAAATTTATTCGGGCAAGTATGTGGAATTGGATAACGTGGTCATTGATAAAAAATACCGTTCCCAGGGCGTGGGAAAAATCTTGTGTGATTGGATCATTGACGAAGCCAGAAGCAAAGGATGTGAAACTGCCATGCTGGATGCCTACGCTGAGAATTCTTCAGGGCATAAATTTTACCTCAGGGAAGGGTATGTCATTCGCGGATTTCATTTTATCAGGAAGATCTAATACCTGAGCGAATTAACTCTTTTCATTCCGATCAACTGATCGTAATTGCTGCTCATGGGGCGGTGATAGATATAAATGATATAGTCATTTTCCGTTTCGTAATGACTGCCTTCAATAACTGATTCATCAGGTTTGGTTTCGTTGTCTTTCAGGTAAGCATATTCGTAATTGTAGTACCCCTGTTTTAGGTAAAGGGTTGCCTCGTATTGAGACAATACTTTGTTATAATGCATTTTGTTCTCGTTGGAATATTTCCAGCCCGTAAGCTCCCCTGTAACGTAGATGCTCCCGTTTTCTACCGCTTCCTTCATGGGGAGCGTAAAATGGACATATACATATTCCGCTTCAACCACACCGCCTGATGCAGAGCTTTCTTGCCTTGTTATTTTATACCTTCCGTTTATATCCGTATCAGATAGATACTGAAAAAATCCTCTGTTCTTACTTGGATATAAATAAACATGATAGTTCTTTGCTGAATCAGACGTGTTGTATTTGACATACTCTGAGTTCCAGCGCAGGCTTTTTATATCGAAATTCCGGAATTCATTCCCGCCTGCAAAAACGTTGTCCTGATCATAATCGTAGGTAAGCTCGTTATCTTTTACGAAAAGAGGTTTTAATTTTACAATGGCATTGTCCCATCTGTCATTTTGCATAACGATCACTTTCAGGTCCTGGTAAGGATTTGTTACCTGGTATCCTGTCGTTTGAATGGTAAAATCGACTTCCTGCTTATAGTTGTAATCGTTGATAATGGTTGCCCGGTGTATGTCCGAAATAATGTTGACCCGTTCGTCCACCACCATGAACCTTCGGGTGAGGACTATTTTGTCCGGATCATAATCCTGGAAAACCTTTAGCAGGTAATTTCCGGATTTGGTCGGTTTTAGGTTTTCGGTGGGGAAGATCAGTTCATAATGGATGTAACGCTGAACGGTATTTTTGGAATACTGATAATCAATTATGTTGTCGTCAAAAAAACCGCCTATGTATTCAGATTGCAGCAGCCGGTCCGAAGGTTGCCAGTTTGCATCGCAATGGATGATGGTGAAATGATAATTTCTTAACTCAGACCCAAGGTCATCGAAAGTAAGCTTTAATTTTTCGGGGGAGCCAAGCTTTATAACCGGCGCGGCATATTCCCAGTCTTCCTTTTGCAGCTGGACCGTGCGGATATTTTTCCGGTAAATAAAATCTTCGTAACGAAGAAAATTCCGGTCGTAATATTCCGTGTTATCCGATTGGGCAAGGACAGAAACAGAAAAGAAGGGGAGGATGCCAAGGATACCTGCAATTAAAAAAAATATATGGTTATGAAAGCGTAATCTCATCGGTTAATTTATCGGATCGTGGTTCTTGTATCTGGTTCATCCATGGCGCGCAACGTCATTCGGCTCAGGTGCCACACCGGATTTACGCTGACATGGTTGATGAATATCGATTCGGAATGATACGAGGCTGTTTCATCGATCGGAGCAGGCTGAACTCCTCCTCTCATGATTATAAAAGTTACCGGGAACAGGATTGAAATAACGATCATCTTCCTGCCGATCTTAGCCGTGGAGTAGGGCATCACCATTAGCAGCATTACCCGGAACAGCAATATGAAAATTGCAATTACTACGGCGGCGCCCAGGCAGACCCCCACCAGCTCCAGTGTGGTGAGATAGGGAAATACTTTTGCAGGGATGACGAGATAATACAGGGTGTTAAAATTTATCAGGGAATTTTTTTCTCCATACATCGCAATGTTGGAAATGCAAAGTAAGGTAACAACAGAGATCATGACCAGGTTGTAAACATGATTGATCTGGTTAAGAAAATTTTTCTTAACGAACTGCTGAGCCGACCAAAGGATGAGCGGAATGGTAAGCAGGTAGGTAATGGTGGATAAGTCAAGCCTTAAGCCATATATATAAGTAGCCATGGCTTCGGAATATTTTCCTTCGGGGATTTTTTCCGGATAAATCAGGACAAACGCCAATCTGTACAGCGTAAAAAAAACCATCCAGTAGAAAGCCAGCTTTAGAAAATATAGTAAGCCTCTTAACATTAGTTTTGCTGAATAAGTTTGCCTTTGCCTTCACCTTTTAATGTGATGTGCGGGTTTCCAGAATAATAAATGTTACCTATCCAGCCAATGGTTGCAGCAAGGTCCGTTTTTACGTTGAAGTATTCATCGCCTGATGCCCTGGTTTCCGTCCACATAATATCGGTCAGCAAATCTGCACAATGTAAATATCCTTCTCCCACATGCCAGTTTCCTAAAACAGCGGATCTTCCGCGAAGCGTCACATCCGCGGTGGTGTGCATATTGGTATAGATAATATTGGCATTTACAATAAGATCTACGTTTCCGGTCTGGTGTGCCCAGATATCCAGCGTGTCACATGCGATGGTATCCTTGCTTTGTAAAAAACCACTTCCGAAATGCCATAGAAACCGCAACACGGGCATGGTGATATATACGTTGATTGTCCCGTTCTTGTAGGCGCGAGCCCAGTTGCAACGGTTGTCATTGGTTATGCGCAATACACCACTGTCCACTTCCGTTTTTATCAGCGAGATTAAATTGCTTCCTGCTTCTATCTTTACTTCGGGAGTATTGCCCTGTACAATAAATACATCTATATTATCTTTCAGGTATATTTTATCAAAAGGCGGAAGCGTGCGGATCTCAGTAGTATTTTGTCCCGTACGTTTTACACAATCCCACCTGTTTTCTTTATTGCAGGAGTAGCCAATTGCAATTGAAATACATGCGGTTAGCGTATAAATCGTTAAAACATTGTGTTTCATATTAAAAGAAGGGCGAAGGTAAAAATATTCACCTTAGCAGGCAATACTTATATTCAGGTACGGCCCGGGAGAAAATGAAGTGAAAAAATAAATTCTTTCAGCCTGAACGATTTGTTCGGGCAATGGTGCGCGGAAGAAAATGAAAGATTAAAACCTGTAGCCAATTCCGAATTCAATATTTTCTGCGGTAACCCAATGAGCTTTTACAGTATACTGCAGGATCAGGTGCTTGTTGATATAACACCTGAGTCCGGACCGGTGATAAAGAGGGCCGTTGGCGGTGCTTTTGGAGTAAAAGTAGGATCCCATTTCCAAGGGTATCCCAAACTTTCCAACCACAATTTCATATCCCAGACGCAGGCCTGCTTGTATGTTGGTTAAACCGGTATCGCTTGTGTAATAAACGGAACCTTCTTTGGACCGTGCCAGGTTACTCTTGTCGTAAAAAAAGTCAAGACCCGCACAGAACCTGCTTTTGGGCGTAACAGGTTTCCATCCCGAAAGGATCAGTGCATACGTTCCGTATTTCTTGCCATCCCGGTAATTCAGCTCACTTACCCCGCCGGAGACAATTACGGACATAAATGGTTTTCGGTTAAACCCGGAACGGAGAGTGTCCGGTGTTGGTTGATATCTATTGTTATATGCAGGATAATCATGCATGGTCACCGCCAGGTTTACTGTTGCGAGATTGATCCCGAGGTTTGGCTGGGCCCAATTACCGTTTGAAAGATGAGTAAGGCCTACTCCGGTTTCCATCCGCAATTTTTTTGATAAACAATATACAGCATTCAACCGTAAATGGATAAATTCATTGATGTAAGAACCATTTATGTTGTTTTTGTGATTGGTTAGCCGTTCATAGGGTTTTGTGATAAGTCCTATTCCATTTCCGGCTTTAACATACAGTTTTAATTTCCTGCCGGGATTAAGCGGGAAATTTACAAACGGAAAAAGTCCGGCTGCATAACCAAGTTGTTTCGGATCGCCTAAGTAGGAAAGGTAAAATCCTATTCCTTTTTCAGGATTTTTGTAGATCCTTTCCCATTGTTTTTCTCCTTTCGTTGTCTGAACCAGGCATATTTCCCCTGCCGGAATATGTCGTTTGATAAGGTAATTCATATTCTCATTATGGGCAATAATGAATCCGTAATGTGCATTGAAATTGGCGAATCTTTGTACAGTAGGAATATCCTGTGTGAGAGTCGTACTGGTAAATGAAAAACAAGAAAAGAATATTAATATCGAAGATTTCATGGTAAAAATGGCCTTATGAAAATAAACTATTCCAGCGAGGCATCTGTCAAAGTTCAGAAAGTATTTTGATGATATTTTCGCCATTCAATCCCGACTGCCTTTGGTGAAAAAGCTGGTCACCGTATAGTCCATCCGGATACCCTTTTGCACTCAGAGAGATAAAAGTATTAACAGGCATTTTCTGTTCAAGAAGATATATAGATAGTTGTTGTGCAACTCCTCCGGTTGCAACATGCTCCTCTATTACAATCACTTTTCTGGTTTTAGAAATGGATTTTTTGACACTTTCTGTTATGTTGACGGGCAACGTAGTAATGGTGAAAGTATCAAATTGATTTTTTAAACCGGGAGTTTCCAAGGCAGATAGTACATTGTTGATCAACGATCCCAGAGCAATGATGGTGGCTCTGGGTTGGATAGAAGTAAGAATTGTATTAAAACCAGGGGACCAAATCTGTCCGGATGGGGAAGGTTTACTGTTACCCAATCTTAAATAAGCGGGGCGTTGTTCTTTCAGAATAATCGGCAATATACTTTCTACATCGTTATTAAAAGCCGGAATCCAGCATTTTACATTTTGTAATCCGCTTAAACAGGCCAAATCTTCTAACGCATGATGGGATGATCCCATAATTCCATATCCGTAACCGCCTCCGTTTCCAACCAGAAACACTGGTAAATTATGCAGGCACACGTCATTGCGAAATTGTTCCAGACAACGATACACTACGAAAGGAGCTATACTGTAACAAAATACTTTGTACCCTTTATATGCCATTCCTGCAGCAACACTCACCATATTCTGTTCTGCAACTCCCGCGTTGATAAATCTTTCTTTTAGCTGTTGCTGTAGATTCTCGAATGCATTATAGCCCAAATCTCCTGTAATAAAGATAATTTTTTCGTCTTGCAGGGCAAGTTTTTCAATGGCTTGTGTAAATTCTTTTCTCACAGCAGGGTGATTTTCTAAATTGGTTTTTGAATAAAAATACCAATATTTCCTGGGTAAATGCTCAGTGTCCTATTGGATAGACCGGTCAGTTTTGCAACCGCTGTTACCTGGTTTTTAAATGGGATAGGCGCCATCCTTATCCAGTAAGAGAGAGGATAAGAATTTTTTACATCAAAAATTTTCAGCACACTAAATCCAGTTTTTTCACTTAACCGAGCAAGCGTATTTTTATTAAATAAATAAATGTGTTCAACATCATAAATAGGAGATTTTTCTCCAAATATTTTTGCCTGCATTCCTTTTTCATTGTGCACAATGAAATATGCTATTCCGCCTTTTTTTAGAAGATTGAATATTCGTTCCAATATATTTTTCGGATTCATTAAGTGATCCAATGTTTGAAAACAAGTGATCAGATCGAATGAATCCGCTTCGTAAGCCGCATGTTCAAAAAAGCCATTGAATATTTTTTCTTTCATCATTCCGGCTTTGGAAACTGCTTCTTCAGAAGGTTCAACTCCATACACATTCTTATATCCTGCTTTTTGAAGTTCTGTCAGGAAGAAACCACTGCCGCAGCCAATATCCAGCGCATTGTTTTTATTTTTAAATAAGGAAAGGTTGTTTTTAATATAACTCACGTATGTTTGAGAAATATAGTCAACTTCCTTATCATAATTTTGTTTGCTGATTTTGTATAATTCGGAAATTTTTTCATAAGGAAGTATGGGGGATGAAAAAACAAATCCGCATTTTCGGCATTCAAGCATCGTATAGTGATAATGTTCAGTGGTTCTTCTCGCGGAAAAAATATCTCCTGTAAGATGTGCTTCTGAGAAATTTTGTTTGAATTTTAGCCTAGTATTTTCATTAGTGCCACATAAAAGGCAAGTCGTTTTGATCCAATTATCAGAAGCCATTTCGTTATTTTTTTAATTTAATAGTATATCCCAGTGGATCGTTTGTTGATCCTATATTCAGTAACAGTGATAAATGTCCTATAATTACTAAAATTAACAGGCAGGGAGATAAAATTAGAACAAAAGGGAATGCGATTATTTTGCGTAAAAAACCTCCACTGAACTGACGTGCAAAAATAAGAATGATTTTAGATGCGATTACGGTAATGTCTGTTCCTCTAGGTAAAATTTCAATTTCAGAGAATTTTTTAAAAATTATTTTAAGCATATAAGGCGTGAATCTGTAATAATCGTAGGGGATGTAATGAAATCTTGCGGACCATGGTATAGTAATAAAAGCTGTTCCTTCTTTCTGCAGTACACGAAACATATCATCTACTAATTCCTGAGGACGTTGTGTATGTTCCAGCACTTCTGTACAGATGATGGTGCCAATACTGTTTTCCTGAAATGGGATGTTAACACCATCAAATTTTAATACATCGGTATTATAACCAAAGGAGGCAGAATCAAAATGATCTATGCCGGTATATTCGAATTGAGGGCTTAATAAATGCCGGTATGGAGATGCCCCGCAACCCAGATCGAGTACGGTGCCATTTTTTTTTTTGATGAATTTTTTTAACTCCCTGTAAACTGTCAACACTTGAAAATCTATCAGCAAACGAACAAAAAATTTAAGCGAATTCAAAAAACCATCGGGGGGTGTATGAGCAATTGGTTTAAAAGATTCTGTCATATTTACAAAGTAACTAGTTGGAGTTGACAGATTTTGTGAGATTTTCGATTTCATGGGCAGTATCTAATAATTTACCCCTGTAAATAATAGACTTCCGGATGAACTTAGGTCGGCCTTTAGTCTCTTCAAAGACTTTTGATAGGTATTCTCCCAAAATTGATATTGCGAGCATCTGAATTCCGCCGAAGAATAGAATGAGAACAATAATTGTTGTAATGCCATGCGGAATATCTGGAAAAAAAATGCGAGCAATAACCTGAGCAATAAGAGCCAGGAATGAAATACCTGTAAGAATAAATCCTACATAGCTTAATAATTCCAAGGGTGCAAAGCTAAACGAGAAAATCGCCTTTTTTGCCCACCAGATATTTTTCCTAAGGTTGTTGGTACTGGTGCCAAACATGCGTTCTGGTCTTAGATAATCCACGCCAATTTGTTTGAATCCAACCCACGCCCTAAGTCCGCGCAAAAACTGCTCCTTTTCCGGTAATTTATTCAATTCATTCACTACTTTTTTATCCATCATGGAGAAGTCACCTGCGTTTTGCGGAATGGGTATATAAGCCATCCGGCTGAAGATTTTATAGAATAATTTGTAATTAAAATTCATAAACCAGGATGCTTCCCGTTTAATCCTGTTTCCATACACAACTTCATTGCCTTCCAACCATTTTTCGTAAAATTTAGGGATGATCTCGGGAGGATCCTGTAAATCTCCGTCCATCAATACAACCGCATTACCGGTTGCAATTTCCATTCCACTCAGAAAAGCGGATTGGGATCCGAAGTTACGAGAGTGGGTGATGGCAATTACATTTGGGTCTTTTGCGCAGATACCGGACAGCACTTCCTGCGATTTGTCGGGAGATGCATCATTGACAAAAATTATCTCATAACGGGTTTTTAGCTCTGAAAATACCTGTTTCAACCTTGCATACATTATAGGAATTGCAGGTTCATCTTTATAACAGGCAATGATGCACGATATCTTATGTAACTGTTTAGGTTCCTGGAATGCAGGGAGAATAATGGTTGTATAATTTTGCGTATCCTGCCATTGGCTTGTTTTTAGTAATCCTTCTGTTAGTTCTGTGGTTGGTTGCCAACAGATCAACCGTTTTGCTTTTTCGTAATTGCCGAACCAATTCTCCAGATCCCATTTCCTGTTTCCCATACTCCCCCAAACAGGTTGAATTTTTAAATCAAATAGTCTAATTGTATAATCCACTAATTCCTTGATTGTGATTTTTTTTCCAGTTCCAATATTAATGGATTCTCCATAAATAGCCGGGTTCATGTAATACGCAGAATTTATAAACGCTGTAATACAGTCATCGGTAAATAAAAAGTCTCTGCTTATGGAAGGGGAAACAAGTGGCGGTAGTTTTTTCTGTTTTGCATTTTCTATTAATCTGGGTATAAGTCTATCGGGCTCTTCCCATGGGCCATAGATTGAATAGAGCCTGAGATTAATTCCAGGCAATTGATGGATTTTGCCATAATATTTTATCAGATAGCCTGCAGATATTTTGGAAACAGCATAATCGCTGTTGGGAACTAGTTCGGCATCTTCTGAAGGATTCTCGCTGTTCAATCCGTATTCAGAACTGCTTCCTGCATGAACGTAGGCGCTCACATGGTTGCATTGCTGTAAAATATTGAATGTGCCCAGGACATTTGTTTCATAGATCAAACTTGTGCTATGTTGTTTTGGGTAAGCACCGTATGCGGAGAGATTAAAAACTGTTTCGGGCCTGTATTTTTCAAATAATTCTTTAACCGAGTTTTTAAAAAGTATATCGCAGTATAAAATATTCTCCGGGAGTATGTTTAATAATTTAAGGCGCCATGCTCGTTTTACATCATGAGTGATGGCATAACAATCTTTGCGATATTTTAAGATAGTTTCCAGTAAATTGGCACCGATAAAACCACTGGCACCAAAAATAAAAATGGGTCCTTTCAGGAGCTTGATTTTCTCTTCAATGGACAGCGACTGCCGGTACATAGTACTTGTTGTTCAGAATGCAGGATTAAGTTGAACGAAAATAATCATCTATTTTAGACGGTTTGTAATTATTTCCATGTTTTTTGCAATCTCTTCTTTTGAAATACACTCATCCGTTATTTTTATTTCTCTTATTAATCCATTGAAGGGGGTATTCTGACCAATAGGATTTCCTATAATCAATGGTGTATTATTATTTTCAATGCGATTTTTCAGCAATCCTGAGAAAACCGAATACGTATTGTTAAAAATTTCAATTGCATTTTTATTTACCGTAATAACAAGGTAATTCCATTTATTTGCATCCAATTTGAATAAAGCAGGAGTACTCCAGTCTTGCCCCATACCGTAGGCAAAAAGGAATTGGTTTTGATTTGTATTATTTTGCTGGATAACAAAACCGCTTCGTCCGTTACTTTCACGTATGTTTCCAACCAGCCTCGCATTTGGTGATTGGGATAAATCAGGTTTGACAACTAGCTCTATTGTATATCTTTCTTTTAATCTGATCGGTGGGCGGTAAAGCGAGTTATTATATAATGCTTCCAATGTGCCGGTATGTGACAAAAGTTGGTTTGAGGCTGGGAGCAGTAAAGCGAATTCATTTTTTTTTAATGCAATGTAATTGCCTTCGCTTGTGACCGTATTATAGTCCAAATGCGGCAGTAATTCAGAGACTTCGGCCAGTTTAGACGATACCAGGTAGTAGTTCTTTTTTAGTAAGTCATCTAAAAAGCGAGTAAATTCCTTTTTCAAAACCCATGTTCCGCAAGGAGAAAAATATCCCATGGGAATGTAATGCCCATAGTAGTAATGCAAAAAATCATCGTAATAATTAAGAAAGTATACATTGGGGTTACTGTGAGTTATTTTTTTAATAGAAGCAAAATCTGCACTAGTAGGGATGTTGTTTAAAGGATATATAAATTGGCTTTTTAATAAATTTTCGAATTGCACTTTGATTTTCCCCTTAATATTTTCGGAATAATAGTAGGCAGATAATAGAATACAAATTACCGGTAAGCTTATTGTAATATTTTTCTTCCATTTTTCATATGGGATATGATATTTACTTGCTTGTGTTTTTTTTATCTTTTTCTTACCGTCCGCTTTTTCATTTGCTGTGACCGTTGAGTTATTGATTTCCAACGTCAGCAGGTCAAACAGGAGAAATACAGCCAATAATAAAATGCCGGCTATATTAATGATATTATTTTCATGGCTTCTGCCGAAAAAATACATGGAGTTACCTATTGCCAGCAGTACAATTAAGAAGGCTGTGGTGAAATATCGTTCTGATAATTGATATTTGTTTTTTATAACTAAAACAATAATTAAGCTTAGAATGATCGGGAAATACCAGTAAAAGGAGTTACGTGCCACAGGAAGCATTCCTATACCCATTTGTTGGTACAAGACTGCACTTTCTGCTACAAATCCTTGGTATAAGTAGATGGAAATAAGAATGAAACTACCAATAATCAAAAGATTTTTGAAATTGAGAAAAAAGTGTTTTTTTGCTGTAACTCCCAGCAGGGAATAAATATTTTTTCTATTTACAGATTGACTTGAAATATCCACTATATAAAGAATAATACACAGTTCGAAGTAAGATGCAAGGTATATCAAACCAAAATTTTTATGAATTAGTACCAGAAGCCCTACTATACAACCTACACTCCAATGATATATGCCTTTGTAATGCACCGTAAAAAGAATCATAAGCCATAAATCCAACCTTAACGGGGTTACCTGAAAAAGTGTAGAAGGATTATTATTTCCCATAAGCCCATAGCATTTGATAATTACCAATTCTATTAAAAGGAAAACAGCAATTTTTTTATTTTCAAATAAATTATAGGCAAGAACAAATACTCCTATAAAAAACAGATAGACAGAAGCTTCGCCAACAACCTGGAAACTATTGAGGTCCATTTTTAAGTTCATCCAAGCAGCAGCAAGAAGAGATAAAAAGAGATCATATTGAAAGTAAATTTCCGAAACATGAAATCCATTTAATAATCTTAAAGCCGGAGCCAGAATATATGAATAATCAAATATGCCTATGGGTTCGGTGGCAATAAAGCAAATAGGTAAAAGAAGAATGGCAATTATATACTTAAATAACGTGGGTTTTCTTTTATGTATCTGCCACATTAAAAAGGTTATAGCAGAAACGGTTGCCATAATAATTAACAAATCCGTGTTACTTCTAATTACTGAACCCATACAGGGATAAAACCCTATGCTAAACAAGAAAAAAGATACGAGGGTCAACATGCCTGAAAAAATAAACAGGCTATTGGCTTTATTTTTTACAGATGCAACAAGACGGATTAGTGCAAGGGTCAGGATAATGTGTGCAAACATCAATAGGTATAAGATATATCCCTCTTTTCCATCATGCTCATTACTGAATCTACCTACTACCGGCACTATTTCCGAATGAGGTATTTTTAAGTGTGAGGACCATATATATTCTGAGTATTTGAAAAACAAAAAATAAAGAATACAAATGGCGGATGATGCTATCAGCATCATCTCAATGGTATTCAAATTGCCGGCATGTAATATTGATGAAATTGGCCTGTGTGAGTTTCGAAAAAGAAAAAAGCCAATTATTAAAAACAGAATAACAGCAGATAAGATAATGTTGGATATTTTTCTGCTAGCTATATTTTTATTCGTTAAATCGAGCTGGTATGACAATGTTGGGTTTTTGGGGTTAAGCTGTAGTCCTTTTATACAAGCTTCTTTTTCTCCTTCCCAGTCCATTAACCCCTCGTATGCGAATACAAGTGTTTGATACAGGTCAGAGGAATTAGGATCAAGTTCAATGGCTTTTTTCGCCATTGCAAGTGATTCTTCGTATTTATATTCCCGTTGAAGTGAGATTGATAGTATGTTGTAGGAATTAGGATTGGAAGGGTTTATCTGCAGGGCTTTATTGCAAGATGCAATACATTCATTGTATTTTCCATCTTGAAAAAAATTATAACACAGAGACAGATAGTATTTTTCTGATAGAGTATCTTCTGCAGCGGAATAGCTTTTAAAGCTAAGAAGAACGATAAAGCAGCTGATAGTAACGGTGAGTCTCACGATCGGTGTGGAATTTTACTCCAGTAGATATTTTTTTGTAATCTCATTCACTGCCTGTTGATAAGATTCCTGTGCGAGCGGCAGATAGTGCCACTCTAACTTATTTTCCATAAAGGATACACCTTTCCCTTTCACCGTTTTTGCAATGATCAGCTTGGGTTTATTATTTTTTCGTTTTTTTAGTAAATCTATACAATCGTACATAACAGGTATATCGTGCCCATCTACTGTCATAATATCGAAACCCAGGGCTTCCCATTTTTTAGGATCGGTTGTATTTCCTAAAACATCATCCAGGTTGCCAAACCCCTGAAGACCGTTATGGTCAATTATCAGGATTAAATTGTCCAATTGATGTTTTAGGGAAAAATGAGCTGCTTCCCAGGTTGTGCCTTCGTTCGTTTCTCCATCCGACATAATTACATACACAAATCCGTTGTTGCCGGATAATTTATTGGCTTTTGCGATGCCAGCAGCGACAGGGAATCCATGTCCCAGAGAACCTGTGGCAAATGGAATGTTTTTAAACTTCATTGCCGCAGGATGGGCAGGAAGGGATGTTCCATTTTTGTAATAGGTCTTTAGCTCCGTATCCGATATTTCCCCAAGTTGATTCAAGCAGGTATATAAGGCGGAAGCAGCATGCCCTTTAGACAGGATAAAAGAATCTTTTTCTGTTTTTTTACCTATAAGCGTGGCAATCAGCAGATCAATACAACTCAATGAACACCCAATATGACCTGCATTTGCCATGTTGTGGAGTTCTAAAATTTTTAACCGTAAGGTGCCCTTTAGTTTCTCAGGAGTGAAAGAATGTTTCTCTTCTGGCATTGTAAGAATAAATTGACGGATATTTATAGTTTTGCAAACCTATTATAATAATTCAAATTGAAGAAGCACCTTAAAAAACCAGATGCCTCATCTCGCTTGGCGAACAAAAGTAGCAATTTTACTGCAAGCGATTTTTTATCGCGTGTAGACGGATATCCTGAACGAACAAAGGCTATTTTAGTTTTTCTGTTGATTCTTGTAATCGGTGTCCTCGCTTTTAAAGAGTACCTGCTTATGCATTCTGTCTTTTTGTTTAAAGATATTGGCAGTGATACATTGAACTACAATTATCCAAACTGGTTACATTTATCTTCCTACTTACGCGAAGTTGGTATTCCCAAATGGTCGTTTGCTCAGGGCATGGGACAAAATATATTTTATACGGCTGAAGGAATCAATGATCCGTTTTGCTGGCCATTGTATCTGTTGGGAAATGAAAATCTGCCCTATGGTATCGGTTATATGGAGCTTTGTAAAGTACTTGCGGGGGGGATATTTTTTTACCTCTATCTTAGAATGCTTGGGTTTACTTTCTATTCCTGTATGCTGGGAGCTCTGATGTTTTCATTTTGCGGGTATATGATACTGGGCGGAACCTGGATAATTTTTTCGTCTGAGGCCGTGGGTGCTTCGTTTTTATTGTTTGCATTTGAAAAATTTTACAAGCAAAAATCGTGGGCATGGTTACCGTTTGCTGTAGCGTATCTTATTATGGTTCAACCGTTCCATATCTATTTGTACGGATTGTTATTAGGTATTTACGCGATTATTCGGTTTGTAAATCAGGGGAAATTTGAAGTAAGGAAATTTTTTCTTTTTTTATCCAGGGTGATGCTGTGTGGCATACTGGGCGCCGGGATGGCATCCGTATTTATGTTGCCTGCTTTTTTACAGATACTGGAAAGCCCCCGTGGTGGGGGAGACGTTTCCTATTTTAACTTTCTTTCCGGACAGCCTGTTTTTAAAATGGCAGATTCCTTGAACAATGCCAGTGTTATTATGCGTTTTTTTTCCAATGATATGCTTGGAAGCGGGAATAATTTCAGTGGATGGCAAAATTATTTAGAGTCACCTATTCTTTATTGTGGTTTGCCAGCTTTGCTGCTTTTTCCGCATGTTTTTTTCTTCAGTAGCAGTAGAGAGCGAATTATCTACGCAGGGCTGATAGCAGGTTGTTTGCTCGCCGCTTTCTTCCCCTTTTTTCGGTATACATTCTGGATCTATACAGGTAATTATTATCGGACATTCTCCTTTTTCTTTTCCTTATTGATTTTATTTTATGCCATCCGGGCCCTTAATCACATTGACTCTCAACGAAAAATTAATCTAAAACTGCTGGCATCAACCTTGATCGTGCTGGTTCTGCTTTTATGTATTTCCTATGGACCTCTTCCTGGGAACAAACTGATTCTTGTGGATCAGCGTTTGAAGAACATTGCTCTTTTTTTACTTTTTGTGTATGCGATTCTTATTGCACTGATCGGCAATAAAAAATCTTTCTCTATGCCCCGTCTTTTACTACTAATAATTATCTGTGTCGAATTATCTTATTTTTCCTCTTTGACTCTAAACAGGCGGGATGCGGTAAAGGCAAAGGAATTGACTCAAAAGGTCTCCTATAATGATTATACTGTTGATGCACTGACATTTTTAAAGAAGCAGGATAAAGGTTTTTATAGAATTGACAAGGATTATAATTCAGGAAATGCGATACATCAAAGCATGAACGATGCAAAAGCTCAGAATTATTACGGAACATCCTCCTATTATCCTTTTAATCAAAGTAATTATATCCACTTTCTGGAGGGAGTAGGGATTATTCCAAAACCTAATAACGATCCTAACTATCCTATGGAATATAAAATTCAGAGTGCTGAAGCAAACACGCGCTGGGCACAAGGCCTGGGAAGCAGGCCCATCTTGGAAAGCCTTACTGGAGTCAAATTTAATTTATTGAAGAACCGCAATGCGCTAAAATTTGGTTTTGATTCCATTGCAAAATTCGGTGATGTGATTGTAACGAGAAACCGCTACTGCCTTCCCTTGGGAGTTGCATTTAATCGTTATGTTTTTAAAAATGATTTTGATAACTTTTCCCCTACGCAGAAAGATTTTACACTTTTGCGTGCATTTGTGGTGGAAAATGAAAAAGCTGGTATTTACAGGGATATTCTTCGTTTTGAAGTTAAGGATACGCTCAGCCAGTATACTGGTCAGCTCTATGATTCATTTATCCGTCAGTTGTCCGATACCCTCTTAATTTCAGAACATACACCCAATAAGATTCAGGGAAAAATTCATTTGAATGAAAAAAAATTACTTTTCTTTTCGATCCCGTATGATAAAGGCTGGTCAGCAATTGTAGATGGAGAGAAATCAGATCTGCAATTGGTTAACTTCGGCTTTATGGGATTGCTGCTGGGTAAAGGAGATCATGTAATTACCATGTCTTATCATCCTCCTCTTATGTATGCAGGAGGGATCATTTCATTTGCTTCGCTCGCCCTTTTCTTTATAATCATTGGTTATGAGAAAAGAAGAACCAGGCCAGGTATCATTTAATTACCAGATAATTTTAATTTGTTTCAGTTGTGAGCAGAAAGGAACGTTTTGAAAAGGTTATTGACTATTTCAGCACGCATAATCCCCAGGCTGAAACCGAGCTGGAGTATACCAATCCTTACGAATTGATTGTCTCTGTAGTTTTATCTGCCCAGTGTACGGACAAACGGGTGAATATGACCACCCCGGCTTTCTTTGAAAAATTTCCGACAGTTCAGTCGCTTGCCGGCTCAACACCCGAGGAGGTATTTCCTTTGATCCGCAGCATCAGTTATCCTAATAATAAGGCGAAACATCTGGTTGGAATGGCAAAGATGCTGGTGAATGAGTTTGGCGGGGTTGTTCCCGGGGAAGTGGATGAGTTACAGAAGCTTCCGGGTGTGGGAAGAAAGACAGCCAACGTAGTTGCCTCGGTGGTCTATCAGAAACCAACCATGGCTGTGGATACACATGTATTCAGGGTCTCGGCGAGGATAGGATTGACGGTTAACGCCAAAAATCCCCTTCAAACGGAAATGCAGCTGATCAAGTATATTCCCGAGGATAAAATAGCCATTGCCCATCACTGGCTTATCCTTCACGGAAGGTATGTCTGCGTTGCCCGGAATCCCAAATGCCCTGAATGCGGAATAAAATCATTCTGCAAGTACTATGAGAAAATTTATGAACAAAAGCCTTCTCTGAAAAAGTCCTGATTGAAATTTTTGTACGTTTGTTTGTTTTCAATGCTGAAATTGTTCAGGAACATGGTTCAGAGTTTGCATTCAACAAGTTTGAAGGAAGGACAAAAGGCTCCTGATTTTTCATTTACAGGCCCGGAAGGAGAAACCATCTCCCTGAAGGAGTTAAAAGGAAAAAAGGTGATCCTTTATTTTTATCCGAAAGACGATACGCCCGGATGTACGGCAGAATCATGTAACCTGCGTGATAATTACCGCAGCCTGAAGAAAAAAGGATATGAAGTGATCGGGGTAAGCAAGGATAATGAAAGATCGCATGGAAAGTTCATTAAGAAGTTCAAACTTCCATTCACCCTGATCCCTGATACGGAGAAGAAAATAATCAAGGATTACGATGTGTGGGGAGAAAAGAAATTCATGGGAAGAACATTTGACGGCGTAGTGCGCACTACCTTTCTGATCGATGAGAAAGGCAGGATCGAAAAGATATTCCGCAAGGTGGATAATGAGAACCATACCGAGCAAATCTTAAGCAACCAATAATTTTTTATTCATATAATCTTAATATCAATCACCATGGCAAAAGAAGCAGTTAAAGAAGCAGCACCAAAAGCAAGGCAGGCAGCGGCAGCAGGTGTGGAAGTAAATAAAGAAAAGCTGAAAGCACTTCAGCTTACAATTGATAAGCTTGAAAAAACATATGGCAAAGGCACCATCATGAAGATGCAGGCCGATGCGGTAGTTGAGAAGGTGGATGCAATACCTACGGGTTCTCTCGGATTGGATGTAGCATTGGGCGTGGGCGGTTTGCCACGCGGAAGAATCGTGGAGATCTATGGCCCTGAATCTTCAGGAAAAACAACACTTTCCATGCATGCGATCGTGGAAGCTCAGCGCAGAGGAGGAATTGCTGCGTTTGTGGATGCGGAGCATGCTTTTGACCGGACGTATGCAAAGAAGCTGGGAGTAGACCTGGAAGCGCTTCTTATTTCACAGCCCGATAACGGTGAACAGGCGATGGAGATCACTGAAAATCTTATCCGTTCCGGGGCTATTGATATTATTGTCATCGATTCAGTGGCCGCTCTTACTCCAAAGGCTGAGATTGAAGGCGAGATGGGAGATTCTAAAATGGGTCTCCATGCCCGGCTCATGTCACAGGCCATGCGCAAGCTTACAGGAACTATCAGCAAGACAAAATGCTGCGTGATCTTTATCAACCAGCTGCGTGAAAAAATTGGTGTGATGTTCGGAAACCCGGAAACAACCACTGGAGGAAACGCGCTTAAATTCTATGCATCGGTCAGGCTGGATATCCGAAGGATAGGACAGTTAAAAGAAGGAGAAGAAGTGATCGGCAATCGTGCACGTGTGAAAGTGGTAAAGAACAAAGTGGCCCCTCCGTTCCGTCTTGCCGAGTTCGATATATTATTTGGCAAGGGAATTTCCAAAGTGGGAGAAATTATCGATATCGGTGCCCAGCATGAGATCATTAAAAAGAGCGGTTCCTGGTTCAGCTACGGCGATACAAAGCTCGGGCAAGGCAGGGATGCTGTCAAGCAATTATTTGACGATAATCCGGAACTGGCCGAGGAGATCGAAGCTAAGATCAAGGCAGCGCTTATTAATGAAGCGTAATTTTGATTAGCAGATTAACTGATTAGCCGATTTGGATATGAGGAAGCGAATTCGTGTTTTAATTTTCAAATTGGCTAATCTGCTAATTTTCTCATTGGCCGTTTCCTCCTGCAGCAATCAGTCCTCCGATAAGCAATCTGTACCCGCAAACGATTCCACTCCTGCGGATATCCGGGCTATCAATGAGAAGATAGACGGTGACCGCAATAATGCCGATCTCTATTTTTCAAGGGCAAAAGCTCATTTGGCACACAAGGATCTTGAAGCAGCTGTAAACGATATGAAGATCGTTTTGAATATAGACAGCTCCAGGGCCGATTATTACATTTTTCTATCCGATCTGTATTTTATCCATAACAAAACCCGGGATACGCGTGACATGCTGCGCAAAGCAATAAAGCTGGATACCTCAAATGCCGGGGCATTGATGAAGTACAGCCAGTTGTTTTACCTGCTGAGGAAATACGATACGGCCATCTTTTATATAAACCGCAGCCTGCATTTTGACAGGGCCAATGCCTCCGCTAATTTTCAGAAAGGGATGATCCTCAAAGAGGCCGGGGATACAGCAAATTCCATTTCAAGTTTTCAGTCCGCTCTTGAATTGAATCGAGATTATTACGAAGCATACATGCAGCTGGGAATTCTTTTTTCTGCAAGGAAAAATACCCTGGCCCTGGAGTATTTTAATACGGCCTTGAAAATCCAGTCTAAAAGTATCGAAGCGCTTTATGGAAAGGGAAAATTTTTGCAGAGCATCAAGGAGTATGAGGAGGCCCTGAAAACCTATAAGAGTTTGCTTGCAATAGCTCCCGGCAACCAGGATGCTGTGTTTAATACCGGCGCCATTTATTACGAACAGAAAAAATACGAGGAGGCCATTGGAGAATTTGAAGCTATCCTGGCCCGTGATCAGAATTTTTACCGTAGCTATTACGGACGAGGTATATGTTACGAGGCACTTGATAATAAGTACAAGGCAATTGAAGATTACCGCCATTGCCTCGCCATTAATCCTGATTTTGAGCTGGCTGCTGACCGGTTGGATGCCCTCATGCAAAAGAAGAAATAATTCCGAGCTGGCAATTTTCTGTTTTTCCTGTTTTTTTTAATCCTTTAACATTTTTTAATAGACGAACGGTGGTTCTAAAACCTACTTTCGTTTGAGACTTGCCCGGGAGGATTATGTGTCAGACATTGTAATAATGGTGTGTTGGTAAAATGACGACGTTACTCAAAATAAGGTGGATACAAATCAAAAGAGAGTTGGATAGCTCGGGTCCGAGCATACTTGTGATCTTCGGAATTATACTTTTTCTTATTTATGCCTCCTATGAAACATTTAAGAATACACCGGATGCATTTTACTTAACAGCGTTTTTATTCGTTACTTGTTTATCGGTACATTTTTACCGCAAAGACAAAGAGTTTGTGTATAACCATCTGGATGGAAAACACCTGGAAATGTATTCCGAATATTTAGCTCTGACATTTCCGTTTTCCGTAACCAGTATGTTTACTTCAAATTGGTTTTGCTATCCCGTATTACTTGTTTCACTTTATACCATACCTTTTTTGAAGTATACTTTTAAGCGGAAAGCATACTTCAGGAATATTTCCTCTGTAATCCCGGCATCAGATTTTGAGATGATAAGCGGCTTCAGGAAATCATTTCTGTATTTAATACCCTTGTATGGTTTGGCCATTGGTTTTTGCTGGGTCAGGATATTTCCCTTAGTGGTACTGTGGTTTATTACCGTGATCATTGTATCATTCTACAGAGAATGCGAACCGCTGCATATACTTAAGGAGGGTAGTTTTCTTCCTAAGCAGTTTCTGTACCGGAAACTTTTTCAAGGCTCAAAATGGTTGTTGTTACTGTATATCCCGGTTTTGATACTGAATACAGTTTTTAATCCCGATTGCTGGCTTATTAACCTGCTCTTTATTCCAACTCAATTGTCGCTGCTATGGTTCTCCGTTTGCCTTAAATATTCCAATTACCAGCCCAATAGAAATTCCATTGCCAATAATACTGTTTTGTCGCTGGTTTCATTGGGTGCTGTGGTTCCATACCTTTTACCTGTCCCGCTGCTGATGACTTTCATTTTTTATATAAAAGCAAAAAACAACCTTGACTTCTATCTCCATGATTAATGTAAAGAACGTGACCGTCAGTTTTTCGGGGCATAAGGTATTAAGTGATATCACTGCCGATTTTTTCCCCGGCCGTGTGTACGGGATCGTCGGGCTGAACGGATCCGGTAAAACCACCTTTTTCAATACCCTTTCGTCTAACCTGAAAGCGGATACGGGTCAGATAAGTTTCAATGGAAGTACGATCACCAACAAGGATACGGCTTACCTGGAGACAGTTAACTTCTTTTATTCCGGAATTACCGGAAACGAGTATTTGAAAATATTCAGGCAAACCAATCCGGAGTTTAACCTGGATCTGCTGCAGGTATATTTTAAATTGCCGCTGGATGAATTGGTAGAAACGTATTCCACCGGGATGAAAAAGAAATTGGCCCTGTTAGGCGTGCTTAAGCAAATGAGATCAGTGCTTCTGCTGGATGAACCGTTTAACGGGCTTGATCTTGAGCTGAATAAAATACTGGAATTGATCATCGAGTTGTTAAAGGAAAAAGGCAAAACAGTTGTTTTATCATCCCACATCATTGATCCGTTGCTGGTTGTTTGTGACGAAATTCTTTTTTTAGAAAACGGAAGGTTCGCCAGGATGTTTGACAAAGCAGATTATCCTAAAATAGAAGAGGAGCTATTCGGAAAACTCAAGTCGGAAGTCAGGGCTAAGATTTCAAGCTCGGTATGAAGATGAATCCTGTGCTGAAAGCAGGAAATGAGACCCTATTTAACTACTATCAGCCTGGATGTTTTTGCCAGGGAATTGATCTCAAGTTTCAGCAGATATATTCCGGAATGGATCTTCAGCTCATCCAGGTTTATTCGTTCAACGTATTTCCCGTAATTCCTGGTTTCAGAAGCAATGATCCTTTTGATCTCTTTTCCTGCCAGGTCATAAATGGAAAGATTCACTTTTGATTCCTGCAGCAGTTTGAAAGATACATACGTGAAATTGGCCGAAGGATTGGGATAGTTTTCAAAATCCGGAATGGCATTTGAACTGAAAGGTTCATCTACATCCAGAAGAATGTCATTTAACGTGGTCATATCTGTCCATACACTTAGCTGGCTGTTATTTAATCTTGTCCAGATAGGGCGTATAACTCCGTTGTGCGCTGTGATATTTGTATAGTCCCCAAAAAATACTCCCGTGGTTGGTATAAACGGGGTCTGGCTTATTTTCCGGTTAACAAAGCTATTCCCTCCATTAATGGAAGCGGCTACATACACATCGGTAGAGTTATCGGTGTAATTTCTTCTGTCATAAAATACAGTATAGAGATATCCTGTTACCTGGTCGATCGCCAGCCAGGTAAAAAACTGGTGCCTGTTGGTGGCGTCGTCGTTTACTTTCAGAGCGGTTGACCAGGTATTTCCTCCATCCGTTGATTTGGAAAGCCAGATATCCGTATTGGAGCTGCCATTTCTCTGGTCTGACCAGTTAATGTAAATAGTGCCGCGGTTAGGACCGTTGCTTAAATCGCATACTGTAACCGGCAGCCCGTTGCATCTTCCAATACCCGGGATTGAATAATCCCACCCCCCGGGCATGGTATTAACCAAAATCTCTTTGCTGAGCCAGGTATTTCCTTTGTCGGTTGATCTGTTAAATACAATTCCGCTGGGACCGGCCCAGGCTACGTAAACTTCTCCGTTAGGACCCACAGCCGGTACAGCACCTTCCACGGTTTTATCTTCATCCACGCAATCACCAGCTATTTTATTTATTCTTTTTCCCGTGCTCCAGGTCGCTCCTCCGTCCGTAGACCTTGAAAATAATATTACACTGCTGTCATTCTGAGAGCTACTGCCATAGGTGTCAAATTGTGTCCATGTCACGTAAAGAGTATTGTTTTTCCTGTCAATGCAGCACCACTGTTTGTCCTGGTCCTTGGCTCCGTTTAAACCCGTATATGTTCCGTTTGACCAGGATTGTCCGTTGTTGGTAGTTTTTTGACAGACAATGCGGTCCAGCCAGCTTCCGCCGCTTGGATTTGATAAATGAAAAAAGTAAAAGTTACTTGCAGTATCCACCACAATGGTGGGATCACCACCCACACCAAAAGTGGAACTCAGTGTATGTGATGTCCATGTGTGACCGGTATCTGAGCTAAGATAATAGTTGTTCATATTGGAAGCAGCGATCAGCACATTGGTGTGTTTGGGATCCACCATAATGGACGGCTCATTCGGATTACTCTGGTTGCTGATCATTACATTTTGGGCAGACACCCATTGTACTGCGGTCATGAAAAGGAACAGGTATTGTATGTGCTTCATAGATTTTTAATGGATGATATTAGAAACAGCCAAGGTACAAAACGAAATAGGATTTTCCAAGTAAAAAAACGACAGATGCTCTTATTTCATGCCACTAGAACTGACATGTCCTGAAGATGTGATCTTTAATTATTATTCCTGAAAATATCCTGGCGTTATTTTACCAGCAGGTCCGCATTCGGATTTTGGTGTTGCAATATCATGTCAACCCGCAAAAAGACTTTCCAGTACCTTTCCTTGTTCATTTCAGACCAGTGAATGTGATTGTATCTGTACTGGAAAGTTTGTACCTGGCATATAACGATAAGGGCGCATACCAGGCCTGTAAATGTTCTTTTCAGGATGGGATTTTCAACTGATTGCAATGCTTTTGCCAGCAGAATGGCAAAAAAGCCATAGTACTCGATCATAACCCTGCAGGAAAAACTTCCTCCGTAGAACCATTGCCACCAGGAAGAGAAAACGTAAATCAGCATTGCAAGAAAACTCGCAAGCGATATACACGCAAACCGGCTTTCTTTCCAAAGTGGAATAAAGCCAAGCAGCGAAATAAAAAGTAAAGGGGTGTAAAGAAACATTCCTTTTTTATAGCTGAACAGGAAATCAGATACATTGATCCTGGAAAAATCAAAATGCTCTGCGCCATAGGAATCTATCCACCAGGACCCGGCGGACAGCTTGTAAATAACGAGCTGAACAGATAGGATCAGCATGAAAATAAGCAAGCCTGAAATGGTATGCATTTTTCTTTTTATAATATCTGTCAAACTCTTTTTCAATGCAGCCGGGCTTCCGGCAAGGAAAGGAATTGCCAGCAGAACCAATGCATTTACCGGGCGCAAAAGAACGATCATGCCAAACAAGGACAGGCAATAGAGAATATATTTTCCTTTGGGGTTCAGGATAAAACGTTTTGCATAAAAGATGAAAAGTGTGATAAATGCAAATGAGAAAATATGAGATACGCCCGGTTCGCTTATGTTGTAATAGAAAATATTTGTGCCGAAGGCAATGGCAATTAGTACGAATGATATCAGGCCTTCATTTCCGGTGTACAGCCGCAGCAGCTTTTGCAAATAGATCAATCCGACGATCAGCCAGCAGATACACGCTATCTGTGCAAAAATCGTATAGTATTTTGAAAACCCGTCGGGCGGCTCTGAGCTTGCAAGTGTGAAGAGATGCGCGGCCCCAAAGAATGGCAGCATAGCGATCGCGGTTCCGCAATAATATTTGTTGATGATTTTTCCGTTGTGCCCTGCACGGTAATCGTATTTTGTATCGCCAAAATAAGTTGTTCCGATAGAATCGTAAAACCCGAAGTTCAGGTCCTTGTAAATAAATACGGCCGGCAGGTAGGAATAGTATCCCTGTCCATCGCCGATCAGAATAAATTTTCCGTCTTGCCAGTGCGTATTGGAAGCGCACCAGAAAATAACAAAGGCAATTGCAGGGACCGTCAGGCGACTGATGATTCGCATGGGTGAGGAGGGTAGAGGTGTAAGAAATTTTCCAGTGCAAAGGGTACAAGTTTCTTATAGTCTTTCAGCGGAATACGCATGGAAAGCTTTACAAACTCTTTTTTAAGCAGTAGTTTCCGGAGCGCCGGTTCGGAAAGCTTGCTTACCGGCAGGTAGTTGTCTTTTTTATAGTGATAATGCCAGGGGCTGTTGTTTACACAGATGTAAATTTCATTTCCCAGGCCCTTTCTGTTTTTTTTGAGTGCAAGCAATTCAGGCAGGAAATGGTTTCGGTATTCCTTCAGCGCTTTTCCCTGCAGGTGCAGGGTGAAGCTGAAAAATTTCCCCCACCAGAACATGGTCCTGAACGCGAGAACGGAATCTTTTGAAAAATGTTTCGGATAGTCCAGCACCAGGTACGGTAACCCCAGGTAATTTTCTCCTCTGAAAATCTTCCCGTTCACCGAATCCACTTCGGTAGGAAAAGCAATATTCTTATTCTCAATCGCATCTTTTATCGCGTCACGCACATCGGCAAACAGGTGCTCGATCTTTTTAGTGGCGGAAGCTTTTACAGAAAAAAAATCCGTGTTGTGGATCGTATGCAGTTCGGTAGGAGTAAAGGTGCGTGGCATGGAAGTCGAAAACAAATCTGCATGAAAATACGAAATAGGTGCTTAGCAGGTGCTGATTACCTACTTGTCATTTTTCATTCTTTTCCCGTCTTTGAATTTCACTACAAAGCAGTCTTTATGTCCTTTACGCTGCATCTCTGCCCTGTATTTCATGGCTTCTTCAATGGTCCTGAATTCTCCGGCGGTATATTTGTAAGAACCTGCATCTTCGTATTCTCCCGGATCTTTCAGCCCTTTGAATTTATCGGACAACATGGGAATCCGCTGGCCTGAAGACATGAATTGTACTTTGTAAAGAATCTGGACCTGTCCATGCGTTTCATCCGGTTTCGACGGAGGAAGTGCTGAGTTTGCGGTGTCCCTGGCCACGGTGAGAATGGAATCTTTCGTTTCTTTTACTTTCGGATTTTCCGGTTCAGTATTTTCTTTTGCCGGAGTGTCATTTTTTGCCAGGGAGGAATCGCCGGATGCCAGTTTGACTTTTGTCTCATTTTCAACAACAGGTTCCTTTTTTACAACGACAGAATCCTTGTTATTACTTTTTTCCTTTTCCTCCCTGACCGGCGGAACGGGTGGAGCTGTATGCGGTGCGGAGTTCTCGATTTCATCGTCGTATTTTACATACTTGCCTTCAATTTCATCTTTGTATTGCCGGAAAGCACTGAAGATAGCCCGGGCCAGGTTGTCCTGTCCTTTTTCAGACAGTGCGAATTTTTCAGACTCGGTATTGGAAATGAATTCAGTTTCTATCAGCACGCTGGGCATGGATGTTCTCCAGAGCACCAGGAACCCTGCCTGCTGAACGCCCTTATCCGCCCGTCCTGCCTTCTCCTTTACCTGTTTCTGGATTTTAGAAGCAAAGCTGAGGCTCTGTTTCAGGTAAGCGCTCTGCTGCATCGTAAGCAGGATATATCCCGTTTCGCTGTTGGGGTCAAATCCATCGTAACGCTTCTGGTAATTTTTCTCAAGAAGGATGGATTCGTTCTCCCGTTTTGCAACGTTTAAGTTGGCATTTGTTTTATGCAATCCCATGACATACGTTTCTGTGCCGAATATTTCCTCGTTACATACTTTTTTCCTTGTCTTCTTATTGATGGAACAGGCTGTGTTGCAATGTATGCATATAAAAAGATCAGCATTGCTTCTGTTTGCAATAGCGGCTCTTTCGTCCAGGCCAATGAACACATCCGTGGTACGTGTATAGATCACTTTTACATCCGGAGTTTTTTCCTGGATGTACTTACCGAGTCTTAAAGCAATGGAAAGCGCTATGTGCTTTTCCTGCGAGGTTGTTATGCCAAGGCAGCCCGGATCTTTTCCTCCGTGTCCTGCGTCGATCACCACAGTTTTTATTCCGAAAATGGCAGGAGGTGAAAACAAGTTCGTGCCTTTATCTGCTGTCAGCACCGGAGAGAACGAAGTTGGCTCAAAAATTGGTGGATCGGACGTGCCTAAAAAGAGATAGGAAATAAGAATAATTACTGATATGCGTTTTTTCATTCAGCCGGATAATTTATTATTAATTCACTCTATTTAGTTGAAAATCCGATTTTTCAAAGTGCTTCAAGTGGTACCTCATTTGTATATTCGTGCCCTCTTAAGAGCAGGGGTCCTCGTTAATTATGCGTCAAATTTACTTTAGAGCAGTGTCATTGAGAGCCAGCATACTTGTTTTTTTCACCATTGCAGTGTTAATTGCCCCGGTATGCTTATCCGCACAGGAGGATACAACCAGGCATGTTGCAGATTCCTCTTCCATTCAGCAATCCAATTCAGCTCTTAAATCAAAAGTAGTTTACAATGCGCGTGATTCCGTGCGGTTTGATGTGGCTGATCAAAAAATGTACCTCTACGGGGAGGGTGTGGTGATCTACGAAAATATGGAGTTAAAAGCGGATTACATCGAGTTTGATATGACCAAGAACATCGCTTTTTCACGAGGAAAGAGGGACAGTACCGGAAAAGCAGTGCTCGACAGTATCGGGCTGCCCATAGGCGACCCGGTATTTGCCGATGGAGGTAAAAGCTTTGACGCCAAAGAATTGACGTACAACTTCGAGACTAAGAAAGGCAAGATCAGGGAGGTAACCACCCAGGAAGGCGAGGCGTATATTCACGCGAGGGATGCAAAGAAAGATACCGGGGACGTATACTATATTAAGAACGGCAAGTATACCACATGCGATCATGAAAATCCGCATTTCTATCTGCAGGCAACAAAGATCAAGATCATTCCCAAGGATAAAATAATCTGCGGTCCCGCTTACCTTGTCATTGCAGATGTACCTACTCCTCTGGCTCTTCCTTTTGGCGTTTTTCCCAATAAGGTAGGCCGAAAATCGGGTGTTCTTATACCGGCTTACGGAGAATCAGCAGCTCTGGGTTTTTTCCTGACAGACGGCGGCTATTACTTCGGTCTGAGTGATTATTTTGATCTAGCACTTCGCGGGGATGTTTATTCATTGGGGAGCTATAACCTGAGGGCCAATACGAATTACAACAAACGCTATAAGTTTAACGGGAATGTGGGGCTGAGGTTCGGGCAGATCCAGTTCAGCGAAAAGGAATTTCCGGATTACAGGAAGGATAGAAGTTTTTGGCTCACATGGCAGCATGCACAGGATATGAAACTGAATCCTACCTCGCGTTTTTCTGCGAATGTAAATGCCGGCAGCAACTCCTATCAGACCTATCTTTCCAATAATGCGAATGATTACCTCTCCAATTCATTTATGTCAAATATCCTGTGGAATAAGTCATGGCAGGGCAGGCCCTACAACCTTTCTGTAAGCATGGCGCATAGCCAGACCAGCAGGCCCCGGGCAGATAAAAAAGGAGAGGAAACCGTAGTTGATCTGACCGTTCCTGAAATAGCATTTACACGAAACCGCTGGTATCCTTTCCAGGGAAAAAATTATTCGGGCAGGCCCAATGTTTTTCAGAAGATAGGAGCCAGCTACAGCATTAATGGTAAAAATCAGGTAACAACCGGGGATTCTATTTTATTGAATCCTGAAACGCTGGATAAATTACGGAACGGGTTATCGGCATCGGTCCCGATAGGCACTTCCATGAACATAGGTCCTGTTATCATTGCGCCTTCGGTGAATTATCGCGGTTACGGATATTTTCAATCGTACCATAAACGCTATGACAAGCTGAATGACTCCCTGATCACAGATACGATTCAGGGCATGCAATATGCGTACGATTACAGTGCATCGGTGGCGGCCAATACAAAACTTTACGGGATGTATGCTTTCAAAAAGGGAAGGCTGAAAGCGGTCCGGCATGTAATGACCCCGGGAACATCGTTCAGCTACCGCCCTGATTTCGGCGAAAAAAAATATAGGTATTACGACTCGGTTCAGAAAGATACGACCGGTATCATGCAGCAATATTCTTTCTTTGAAAATTCGGTGTACGGATACCCGGGCGCGGGAAAATCAGGATTTATTACCTTTTCCGTTGATAATAACCTGGAAATGAAACTCCGCCCTTCTAAAAAGGATACTGCGGGAACGGATAGAAAAATAATGCTCATTGAGAACTTCGGGATATCTTCCTCCTGCAATATTGCTGCAGAACAATTTCAATGGTCAAACGTTAACCTGTATGCAAGGACCCGGCTTTTTAAAGTGGTGGATGTTAATATAGGCGGCACGCTTGATCCGTATGCCTACGATACAACCCTGGGCAGAAGGATAGACCGGTTTCAGTACAATGTGAATGGCCGCATCGGCAGGCTGACATCCGCTAACTTCGCATTGAATACCAGCCTCAGAAGCCTTGCAAAAAAGACGGACGATAAAACCAAGACCCCTGCCAGGCGCTTACCGCCGGGTTATGCGGATGAACTGGCATACATCCAGTCCCATCCTGAATATTATGTTGATTTCAATGTGCCCTGGGATTTAATGCTTAACTACAACCTGAATTACTCGAACACCTATATTTTAAAGAAGCAAGTTGATACCGTCATACAATCTTTGTCGTTCTCCGGAAGTGTAAGTGTTACCAAAAAATGGAAAGTAGGCTTTCGCTCGGGATTCGATTTTGTGAGAAAAGATTTTACGTATACCTCGTTTGATGTTTATCGCGATCTTCATTGCTGGGAAATGCGTCTTAACTGGATACCGTTCGGGCTCCGTAAGAGTTACATGCTGACGATTGCGGTTAAAGCAAGTTCGCTTCAGGACCTGAAGCTGAACCGGACAAGGAATTGGTACGATGCCAATTAGAACGCAGTTGGCGAGGCGGACTGGAATCAGGCAGGCAGTTTTTATAAATATAAATAAACGAACGTATGAAACAGAAAAAAATTACACAGGTAATCCTGGCTTTGGGATTTTCGCTTCAGCTGGCAGGTCTTAAAGCACAGGACAAAGATTCAATTGTCATCAAAAAAATATCCGATGAGATTTTTGTAAGCGGAGAGTGTTACAAGAACGAGGAATACCTCTGTAAAAAGATCGGGGCCCGTTTATCCGGATCGGCCAATGCACAGAAGGCTGTGGAATGGACGCACGATCTTATGAAAGGTTATGATTTTGATACCGTATATCTCCAGGAGGTAATGGTTCCGCATTGGGTAAGGGGAGAGAAAGAAGTGGCAAAGGTTAACAGCTCCCTGGAATCCATGGAGGTGGATGTGGTGGCTCTAGGAGGAAGCATTGCTACTCCCGCGCAAGGACTTTCTGCCGAAATTGTGGAAGTAACCACATTCGAAGAATTGAAAAAGCTGGGCAGGGAAAAGGTAGCGGGAAAGATTGTCTTTTACAATCATCCGTTCGATGTACGGATGGTGCAGACCTTTGCGATGTACGGAGAGGCGGGAAAATACCGTTTCCAGGGAGCCATTGAAGCAGCGCGCTACGGAGCTGTTGCCAGCGTGGTACGTTCCATGACAAACTATGTGAATGACGATCCGCACACGGGTGCAATGGGATACGATGATTCTATTCCTAAGATCCCCGCATGTGCCATAAGCACGCTGGATGCGGAATACCTTTCAGGAGTGCTGAAAAAGGATGGCAAAGCGAAATTTTTCCTGAAGATGAATTGCGAAACATTGCCGGATGTGAAATCATACAATGTCATAGGAGAAATGAAAGGCAGCCAATATCCCGGGGAAATTATTACCGTAGGAGGGCACCTGGATTCGTGGGACCTTGCTGAGGGCGCAAGCGATGATGGTGCAGGGATTGTACAAAGCATTGAAGTGCTCCGGGCTCTGAAGAAGATTGGTGTCAGGCCCAAACGTACCATCCGTGCAGTTATGTTTATGAACGAAGAGAACGGCGTGCGCGGAGGGAAAGAATACGCCGACCAGGCCAAAAGGAAAAAGGAGAAACATATCATGGCGCTTGAATCGGACAACGGTGGCTTTACTCCCCGCGGAATATCCATGAATGCAAGCGCTGAAAAGCGGAATAAGGTAAAAAGCTGGAGCAAGTATTTTCGTCCTTACGATACCTATGATTTTGACGGAAAGGGCGGAGGGTCGGATATTGGTCCCCTGGAAAAACTGGGAGTTCCTGTGATGGGGCTTCGTCCCGACTCACAGCGTTATTTTATTATCCACCATACCCGTGCGGATACATTTGAACAGGTAAATAAACGTGAGCTGGAGTTGGGTGCGATAGTGATGACGATTATGGTCTACCTGGTAAGCGAGCATGGACTCTAGGTTTCAGGAAAAGCTATCAAACAAAAAGCCCAGACGGAATCGTCAGGGCTTTTTTGTTTGCAATGATCTGTTTTACTTATTCATGTGCTTCAGGTTCAATCCGTACAGCACAAGGAAAATAACCGGGATAAATAAGCCCATCAGATTCCATCCTTTAAAAGATTGCATACCCAGGCAGGCTACAGAAACGATGGCAGGAGCAACTTCACCAACCGCATAAATATAGAAGCCCATCTTTTTTTGCTTCCACATCTGCAGGGCGCCGATCAGGCAGATCACGCAGCAGATCAGGCTGGAAGCCATGAGCACATCCGTATACTTCATCATGGCCATGGTCTGTTCCAGCTTTTCCGGATCATCCATGCCGGGTAACCCTTCAAGGTCCCCGCCGTTTTGCTCCATCGCATTTGCCAGAAAGCGCATTCCCCACCATCCTCCAACGCTTGCTATGATACCTATTCCTACTCCAATGTACGTGAGGATACACAGCACGGTTAAAAACTGCGGACGTTTAGGTTCTTCTGTAATTGTTTCTTCCATGTTCATTTTTGTGTTGGTTTATAAATATACAGGCTTTAATATTTTCTTCTGCTCCAGGCATTGAAGTTTTTCTTCTGGGCGTCGGTAGTTTTGATCGCCTTCAGCAGGTGATAGGTCTTGTAATATTCCTCTCCTGTAGGCGTGAAAAACACCGTTCTTGTTTTTCCGCCGTTGTTTACTACAAGGGTTATTTCGGTCGGGCCAAAATACTTTGTCCATTCCGCCAGGTTGTTCCTGACGGAATAGCCATTGATCGCAATAATTTCATCGCCCAGCTGAATACCTGCTTTTTCAATAACCGAACCGGGATAAACAGCTATCACCCTTGGCGTGGGCAATGCCTCGCTTACCTTGATGCCGTAAGACCGTTCGTAGTATTTTCTGGATTTTCCTTTAAACAGGTATAAGCCGATGTATTCCAGGCATTCTGTCAGCGCATTTTCGTAAGAGGCTGCCTTGTAAACATAGTTGCTGAAGAACTCATCAAAAGAATGATCTGCAATTTTCTCTATCGTGGCTTTGTAATCCGCTTCCGTATAGCCTTTATTCTTCTTTGCAAATTCATTATACAGGCTCATCATGACATCGTCCAGGGAATGTTTGTTTTTAGTATATCTCCGGATCATCAGGTCGGTCATCAGGGCCAGTAAACAGCCTTCGCTGTAAATGGAAGTTTTCCGGTGCGGTACAATTTCGGTGTAGCCGTCCAGCCAGGTATCGAAGGATGAATCTGCCACGCTCTGGTTAAACCTTCCGAAGTTATCGAAGTGGGCATGAAAGTGCCGGAACATTGATTTGAAGTATTCGGCTTCGGAATAAATGCCGGAACGGAAAAGGAGAAAATCCCCGTAATAGGTGGTTACTCCTTCGCAGACAAAACCCAGCCTGGAATAGTTTTCCCGGGTGTAATCGTAAGGGAACATTTCCGCAGGGCGGATGGCTTTGATATTCCATGCATGAAAAAGTTCATGGGAGCTCACGCTTAAAAGTTCCAGGAATGTTTCCCCTTGCATTACTTCGTAAGAAGGCCCGAGGGCAATCACGGTAGAGGACAAATGCTCTACGCCGTGATGGAACCGGTAGGGGAGTATCTGGAACATAAAATGATACTCCGCTGAAGGAATGGGGCCCTTCATGGTAACGAACTGCTCGTTGATGAAAATAAAGAAATCATTGATGAGCTTATCCCAGTTGGGCTTGCACTCTCCCTGGAACCAGAGGTTGAATTCCACCCCGTCCAGGAAAAATACGCTGTGCTTGATGGTCCGGCTGGCAATGATGGGAGAGTCTGCCAGCTCGTGGTAATCTTTGGCGCAAAGGGAATGCTTGTAAGAAGTATCCTCCTGTTTTTTATGCGGCCTTGCCGAAGGCATGGAGCAGGCTACCTGGTAACCATCCGGCACTTTCAGATCAACCGTGCACGGTTCATGCATTCTGTCGGGGATAAAAACACAACAGTTTACCGGGTTTACATAGAGTTGCTTTTCGTCCAGGAAGGTGGAGCCGGCATTCAGCTCAACGGCATAATAGCTGTATTTGAGGTGAAGCTCCTTGACGCCTTTTGTCTGTATCTTCCAGCAGTCTTTGGTCACTTTATGAAAAGGCAGGGGCTTGCCGGATTCATCCCGGGGCAGGAATTGCTTTACGTTCTTGGCAAAATTCCCCAGCTCATACCTGCCGGGCCTCCAGGCCGGAAGCTGGATGGTTGTTTCGTCTCCCTTAACAGTATCTGCAATAAACTCAATATCGATCAAATGCTTCTGAGGGTCGGAATATGAGAAAATGTATTTCATAGATTTCGCCTTGAGTAACGTCACAAACTTACGAATCATTTCCCTATTTCATAATGTCTAGCGCATACTGATTTTTTTTACTTTCGCAACGTCAGAAACAGTATGTCTTTAACCTAATCTACTAAACAGAAATTATGAGCTACGACTTGATAGTTATTGGTTCCGGTCCCGGCGGTTATGTGGCAGCGATCCGCGCTTCTCAATTGGGTATGAAAACGGCCATTGTTGAACGTTCGGAACTGGGGGGCATCTGTTTAAACTGGGGCTGTATTCCAACCAAAGCGCTGTTAAAGTCCGCCCAGGTTTTTGAATACCTGAAGCATGCGGGAGATTACGGGATAAAAGTGAATGGAGGAGAGGCTGATTTTCCGGCAGTGGTAAAGCGTTCGCGCGATGTGGCCGATGGTATGAGCAAAGGGGTTCAGTTTCTGATGAAGAAAAATAAGATCGATGTGATCACAGGATTCGGAAGGGTAAAGCCCGGTAAAAAAGTGGAAGTGGAGAATGAAGGCAAGAAAACCAGTTACGATGCTAAAAATATAATCATTGCAGTAGGTGCACGCTCACGTGCGCTCCCTAACCTGCCGCTGGATGGAAAGAAGATCATAGGCTACCGCGAAGCCATGGTCCTTCCCAAGATCCCAAAGAGCATGGTGGTGGTAGGATCGGGCGCTATCGGAAGCGAGTTTGCCTATTTCTATGCCACTATGGGAACCAAAGTCACCCTGGTGGAGTTCTTGCCCAATGTGGTTCCGGTGGAAGACGAAGAAGTGTCAAAACAACTGGAGCGCTCCTTCAAGAAAATGGGCATAACAGTAATGACATCTTCCGAAGTCCTTTCCGTAGATACCAAAGGGGACGGATGCAAAGTGAAGATCAAATCCAAAGTAGGCGAGGAGTCGGTTGACTGCGAGATAGTTCTTTCGGCAGTGGGTATCCAAACCAACCTGGAAAATATAGGCCTGGAAGAAGTGGGTATTGCCACCGATAAAGGCAAGATCCTGGTTAATCCTTACTACCAGACCAATGTGCCTGGTTATTATGCCATCGGGGATTGTGTTCCCGGCCAGGCGCTTGCGCACGTAGCCAGTGCCGAGGCCATAACCTGTGTTGAAAAAATGGCAGGCCATAACCCTGAGCCTATCAATTACAATAATATCCCCGGTTGTACGTATACCTCTCCTGAGATCGCATCGGTGGGGTATACCGAAAAGCAGGCTAAGGAAAAAGGCCTTGAGATCAAAGTGGGTAAATTCCCTTATTCCGCATCCGGCAAGGCAAGTGCAGCCGGGCATAAGGACGGATTTGTGAAGCTTATCTTTGATGCCAAATACGGAGAGCTGTTAGGTGCGCACATGATAGGATATAACGTAACGGAAATGATCGCAGAAATTGTGGCGGCACGCAAATTGGAAACAACAGGACATGAAATAATAAAGAGCGTGCATCCGCATCCCACCATGAGCGAGGCTGTTATGGAGGCAGCTGCGCAGGCATACGGAGAAGTGATCCATTTGTAAATAAAAACAAAATATAAAAAGAACAACACCCTATTTTTTTATGACCTACGACGAGTTTGTACAGGAAGAAAAAGCGTTAGAAGCCAATCATTCTAAATTTTTTACAGGAGGTAAAAAGCTGAGCGATTATATCCTTATTGTTTATAATCTCCATACCGGCTATAAGCGCCACGAATGGATTGATGAGAAAGGATTACCCGCAGAAGTAAAAAGTGATATCGACGATTTTTTACACCGCCTGGAGGAATCCAAAAAGCAGCAGGCTTAAGCCCCCGTATTGTACAGATCACAGATCTTTTGCAGATTTACAGATAGGATATGACTGTTTATCTGTAAATCAGTGTCTATCTGTGATCTGTACCAATTATCTGTAAATCCGAGTCCGTCCGCGATGTGTGCATCGGATATAATGTCTTCAATCCGCAATCAGATCCACATAAGTTTCAAAGCCACGGAAGTTCCGCTTGTATTTTTTAAGCAGCCTGTACATTTTAATATCCCGTGTAACTTCTTTTATGTCTACATTCATTCCTATGGAGCTGAACAGGCCGTTAAAGGCGAATGTTTTCTCGGAGGGATAAATGGATTTTCTGTATCCTACAATGCCCTTAAGCCCGATAAAACGGATAGGGGTGAAGGTAAGCGATAAGCCGAAATTTGTAAAGCTCAGAAAGCCGCTTGCTTTGCTTGGCTGCTTCAGGCTATCCACGGGAGAATAAGTGAGCCGGTACTGTCCGAAAGCAAATTCCCAGGGAAAGCCCAGGGAAAGATAGCGGCCGGAGTAATACATTATTTCCGTATTGAGATGCCCGCAATTAATGGCCAGGGAAATATGTGTGTTAACACCGTTAATTATTTTTTCCGCGGGCAGGGCAGTATTCATGCGGTAATACCCCAGTGCCAGCCTCAGCTTTGTTTTAAACAGCATGCCGGCCTCGTAGCCGTAGATATTGACCCCTTGTTTCTCGTACGAGCTGGCCCGTGAATCCACCTTTAGCTGCGGACGGAATAATTTGGGCTTTACAATAGCCAGGGAGTCTTTTATAAATGAGTTGTTCGTGCTGTCTGCCTTCAGGCTGTCCTGGCAGAACAGGGTTATGCAGGAAAAATGAAAGAGTAGAATAATAATAAGTTTCCTCGTATTTTGTGCTGTTGTGCAAAGCATAATTTGCAAGATTACAGCAGGTCTCTTTACGGGTAGCCCGATATTCGATCAGGCGGTATTTTTTATAGCTTAAAGCAGGGCAGAGGTGTGGTAACCACTGTATCAACAGCATGGAACCTGCCTCCGGCAGGCAGGGACCCGACAACACCAGAAAACCTTTTTTTACTATTTATAATATTATCATTATTTTAGAGTCGTGAAGGGACATGCTGAGTTGGATTATTTCATCCGATTAAAATTTTTTCCATGAAACAATTATTACTCCTTACACTTATTTCAACAGTATTTTTGATTTCTTCCTGCAGCAAAGGCAACGGGGAACTGCATACGGTGAAATACAATATTCTGAGCAGCAGCACGATGAATGTCACCTATACAAACGAAAAAGGATCGCTTGAGTCGGCAAACAATGTTAATTCAAGCTGGACCTATAGTTTTAAAAATGCAAAAAGAGGGAAGGTGGTTAAGCTGATAATTAATAGTACCAGCGGGGACTCAGTGGGCGGTTCAATCGAGATTGACGGACAGCAGTCTACCCAGGATAACTCTCAAACTGGCTCCGTAACATTGTCAGTTAAGATAGAATAGATAGTTTCATTCCTGACCTCACCCTTGAAATAACCTGAAACTTGTCTTGCAGGGTAATTTCCAAAATAAAAAATGACAGTTCGATGTAATATCTTACATCGAGCGATATATTCCTGATATACTTCCACAATTATTATCAAATAGTTTTACTTTTGGCCGGTTTTTACAGACGGTATATTTTGACCGGGGCAGCGTTAAGTAATGCTCAGCGGGAATACAAAATTCAAACAGTAAAGTTAACACGGAGCCGGGGTTATGAAAATCGGTATCGCGCAGACCAGGCCGGTGAAAGGCAACATTCCGGAAAATATAGATAAGCACAAACGCTTTGTTCAGCTTGCGCTTTCCCTGAGGGCGGAAGCCATTTTTTTTCCAGAGCTTTCGCTTACCGGCTACGAGCCGGGACTTGCAAAGGATCTGGCCATAAACAAGGACGACAGCCGGCTGGATGTGTTTCAGCAACTGAGCGATGCGAATAAGATCACGATCGGGCTTGGTATTCCCACCCGCACGGATACCGGTATACGGATCAGCATGCTGATCTTTCAGCCGGGCAAATCAAGGCAAACTTATTCAAAGCAGCAGCTTCATGCGGATGAGTTTTCGCATTTTGAAAATGGTGACAGGCAGGTAATGGTTAAAGTAGGCAATAAAAAAATCGCCCCGGCCATTTGCTTTGAAAGCCTGCAGCCTGAACACGCCGAAAGGGCTTTCAGCCGCGGTGCAGAGGTGTATATAACGAGTGTTGCCAAATCGGAAAGCGGTGTAAGCAAAGCATCGGAATATTATCCCGAAGTTGCTAAAAAACATTCCATGCCTGTGCTGATGTCAAACTGCATAGGCCCCTGCGATAATTTTGTGAGCATGGGGGGAAGCGCGGTATGGACCGGTAAAGGACATTTGGCTGCACAGCTGGACGAGCGCACGGAAGGAGTTTTGGTTTTTGATACCGAAACAAGAGTAGTGATCGAGCAGGCGCTGGGAGAAAATTAGCATCAAGCTTTTTAGTGCCGTCAGGTCGGAAGACCTGACGTGAATAAATTATTAAATTTTGTCGTCCCGGCTAAGCCGGGACGACACTCGAAACCTTACCTCAGCCCTCGCCATGCAGGAGAGGGAGTTTTCACTTAACCGTATCCATGTATTCAATCAGGTCAACTACCTTGTTTGAATAGCCCCATTCGTTGTCATACCATGCAACTATTTTTACAAAGTTATCGTTGAGGGAAATTCCTGCTTTGGAATCAAAAATGGAAGTTCTCGGATCGCCCTCGAAGTCCGAGGAAACAACTTCATCTTCCGTATATCCCAGCACTCCTTTCATTTCACTTTCCGAAGCTTCTTTCATGGCTTGTTTGATATCAGCGTAAGTGGCAGGTTTTTTCAGCTTGCAGGTAAGGTCCACCACAGATACATCCGGAACAGGCACCCGGAAGGCCATGCCTGTAAGTTTTCCTTTCAGTTCGGGAATAACCAGGCCCACTGCTTTTGCGGCGCCTGTGGAGGAAGGAATGATATTCTGATAGGCGCCACGTCCGCCTCTCCAGTCCCGGGCAGAGGGACTGTCAACTGTTTTCTGGGTAGCGGTTGCTGCATGCACGGTGGTCATCAACCCTTCCAGTATGCCAAACTTATCGTTGACCACCTTTGCAATAGGAGCAAGGCAATTGGTTGTGCACGAGGCATTGGAGACAATGCTCATTTCTTTTTTATAGGATTTATGATTTACGCCCATTACAAAAGTGGGAGTATCGTCTTTTGCCGGGGCGGAGATCACCACTCTTTTTGCGCCGGCATGTATGTGCTTTGCCGCAGTATCCGAGGAAAGAAAGTGGCCCGTGGATTCCACAATGTACTCTGCTCCTGTTTCATTCCAGTTAAGGTTTGACGGATCTTTTGCAGATGAAACCCTGATCTTATGCCCATTCACAACCAGTTTTCCATCCTTGATTTCCACGCTGCCATTGAATCTGCCATGGGTGGAGTCGTATTTCAGCATGTAGGCCATGTACTCGATATCAATCAGGTCATTGATGCCGACTACATCCACATTGGATCTGCTGCATGCGATCCTGAAAACCAATCTGCCTATCCTGCCAAATCCATTGATGCCGATTTTAATTTTGCCCATAAATATTTTAAGTTAAACTTAATGCCACAGCATTTCTGCCGGGATTTCTTTTTCCTCTATGTCTTTGCTTTTTATTTTTACATCCAGTTCCGTGCCGAACTTTCCCTGGAAATACGATACCTGAATACGGTGGAATCCTTTTTTCAAAGCCAGCTGCCCGGCCTTTTCATTTCCATAATGATATCCGTCGTTGTCGATGATCATCTTATTATCTACCGAAAGCATGGCTCCGTCATCTGACTTTAATAAGAATGTATAGATATCATCGGCCGGTATTTTAATGAATCCGGTATAAACCATGCCAAACCATTCTTTGTTGCTGATAGAGTCGGGGACGCAAATAGTATCCATACTGCCCGTGCTTGCCGGAGCGCCTGAAATATTTTTTGCAGAGCTGAATTCCCTGTTGTAATAGTTGTAAGAAATGCCTTTTGCCGGATTACTCAGGACGGTATCATTTAACAGGCTGGTATGTTCAAACTTTCCGGTGCGGGTAGCGCTGGTTTTCCCATTCGGTAAAAATGCTTTTGCCTTGAGTGTTTTTACAGCATCCAGCTCAAGTACAAAGGCAGAATCATAGAGAGCCGATCCCTTCACAGGCTCGGAGCCATCCAGGGTGTAGCGTATCTCTGCCGAGGGAATAGCACAATGCAGGGTGACGCTTGTTTTTTCTTCCAGGAATTTATTGTCGGCATCAAAACCTTCGGGCATTGCCACTTTGTAGTTAATGCCTTTGCTATCCAGCCTGGGATAATGTTTATCCATGCGGGAGAGGAACTGTTCGTAGTTCTGTTTTCCGGCAGGTGTCCAGAGTATTTCTGACAGTGCGCACAGGCGTGGAAACACCATGTACTCAAAATGTTTTTCCGAAGTAATGTATTCAGTCCACAGATTGGCCTGGGCTCCCAGGATATGCTTGCTTTCTTCTTTTGTCAATTCTGCCGGCAGGAGATTGTAAGAGTATACTTTTTCCAGGGTCTTGTATCCTCCGATTGAGATTGGTTCATATTCCGGCAGGTCCTGGTAATGATCAAAATAGCAAAAGGCAGCCGGTGTCATTACTACATCGTGGCCGGACCTCGCAGCAGTGATCCCGCCTTTGGTTCCCCGCCAGGACATAACAGTGGCTCTTTCCGGTAATCCGCCTCCATCCAGGATCTCATCCCAGCCTATCAGCTTTTTACCCTTTGCTGCCAGGAATTTTTCAATGCGCCTTGTAAAATATCCCTGCAGCTCTTCTTCATTTTTCAATCCTTCCGTTTTTATCCTCTTCTGGCAATCGGCACATTTTTTCCATCTGATCTTCGGGCATTCATCGCCTCCCACATGGATGTATTGCCCGGGAAAAAGATCTGCCACTTCGCTTAAGATATCTTCCAGGAACTGAAATGTTCTTTCTTTTCCGGCACAGTAAACGTCATCCGATACGCCCCATAAAGGATACACGTTGAAAGGGCCTCCGGCGCAGGAATATTCAGGATAGGCGCTTAAAGCAGCCACGGCATGTCCCGGCATTTCTATCTCTGGGACCACCGTAATATATTTGGCTTTGGCATAAGCAACTACGTCGCGTATCTGCTCCTGGGTATAAAAGCCTCCGTACTTCGCTTCATCGTAACGGTAGGGATGATCGGCCATGTGACCGGCAACAGTTTTGTCGCGCCAGCCGCCGATCTCTGTTAGCTTCGGGTATTTTTTTATCTCGATCCTCCATCCCTGGTCATCGGTGAGGTGCCAGTGAAATGTGTTCAGCTTATGCATCGCCATTGCATCAATCATTTTCTTTACAAACTCAACAGGGAAAAAATGACGGGATATGTCCATGTGCATGCCACGCCACGCATATAAAGGTGCATCTTCAATTTCAACACCCGGTATACTAATTTCGCGGGAAGACCCCTGCTGCGGGGATATCAGCTGTAAAAGAGTCTGGGTAGCATAAAATAATCCCTGTGTGTTTTTTGCTTTCAGGATAACACGATCCGGGTTTACGACCAGGGAATATCCTTCCTTGTTTTCAAGGGTGCTGTCCAGCTCAAAGAGCACGGCATTTTTCTGATCGGCCGGCAGGCTTGTGTATGTTTTTAATTTCAGCTGATGCGCTTTTTCAATTTCTCCTGCCAGGTAGCTGGCCAGTTGAATGATTTCCTCTTTGCCTTCCTGGTCTGAAATCTCCGTTGCATCATTCAGGATAAAGCTTTCGCCGGAAATTTTTACCGATGCCGGTTCGGGGATAAGCCCCGGAGCATCTGTAGATTTTGATTTATCTGCCTTCGGTGAGCAGGAAGCAATTATACCAAGAAGGAGAACGAATGATACAGCATTGAAAATCCTCATAAAAATTTGTTTGGTTGTACAGGTATGCGTGTACAACTTCTTGTTAAACAATACCAGAGAGGCTTATTGCACTACTCCTTCAATTGACTTTTCCAGCTCCCGCGCATGTGTCAGGAACTCATCGATGCCCATCTCTTTCAGAAAGATCAAGCCATGACTTGCCCGGATCCGCGGATCGCTGTGCTGGTAGAAATAATCCTTCCCGAGCAGGAACTGTACATTCTTTAATTGTTCTACCCATATTTTCTGTTCTAGCTCGCTGAATTTTCCATTGAGCTCGTAGCTTGGAAAGGAGGCATCTACCTGGCTCAGGTAACAGTTGGTGAACAGGTTATCCATCGCGGCCATTGCATCCAGCGACACCGGGACTATGACATTTGCTTCGGCCGGATTAAACCGGTACCATACGTTCCTGTATCCCCATATCCGTAAACCCGAAAGATCTTTTTCTTTTTTCCATTCCCGTAAAGCCTCCGCTATTGTCTGCAGCACTTTGTAATGCGTATCCGGCCCGCTTCCCTCAGGATCAAAAGCAAGGCTGATAACCGTGGGATTGGTTCGTTGCAGCATGTGAAGAACAGGAGCAACATCCCGCTGTTTATCCGGCTGTTCGGTGAAAATATCTCCTTTGTAAAAGCCCAGCCTGTTGTGGTATACTTTTTTTACCGGTATGCCAAAGTGTGCCCACACCAGTTCTTCTTCAAACTCCCGGATCATTCCTTTGAGCTGCTGGATCTTGGGCGTGTTTTTTTCTCCGTCGTAACTTTTTTGCAGGACCGATAATATGCTGTTGATGTTGTCTCTCAGTAAGCTGATGCTCTTCACGCCGTATATATCCACAATGGCGCGTACGATGCGGTGGCACAGTCCTCTTTTTAATTCTTTTTCTTCTCTCGCAGCTACGTTGGTTAAATAATGGTACACATCTTTGTCCCATTTCAATTTATATCCTGCATCAAAGAAATCCGGGTAATTCACCATCTGGATCTCATTGTTGTCCAGGAATTTTAAAGTGTCATTCAGTACGGCTTTCACAAAACGGTTGGTCACAGCAGTGAACCCGGAGGTCAATACCGAAAAATGAAATTCGTTAGACGGCTCCCGCAGGTGATTGCTGATATAGGGCAAGAGACCAAGCATGATGTCGTCGTGATGCGGCCCGGTATGAAGGAATACCTGTTTGGTTTCCGGCCTCATTCCTCTTGTTATCTTTTTCTGAATGCTTTCAATGATAGAAGGAACGGTGTTTTCATCCAGGCCCGGGATCAGTTTGCAAAAGGCATCCTTTTTCAGGTCTTCCGGTGTAAGACGGTGTCCGTACTTGTTGATCTTCTTGCAAAGGCCAATGATGGATTTTTCTGATTTCTCCTGTGTCCATTTGCCTGATTTAAAATACGTGTTCACACTGTCGTTCAGTCTCCACGCAGCTCCTTCGGTAATATAGAACCTGCTGTTCTTTAGCTTTGTGAGGCAGGTGGCAGGGTATAAGTTGGAAGACTCGCTCTCCAGCGCCTGCTTGATCACTTTTGCTTTTGCATCTCCGGCTGCAATAATGATTGCAACGGCATCGGGATTATAGGTAATGGTTTCAAGGCCTATGGTAATAACAAGCCTGTTGGCAGAAACTTCTATTCCTCCAAGATCCGTAGCGGCCACGGACTGGGTTTCAAAATTGGTGGAGGTAAGCCGGGTAGTGGAGTAAAAATCTGAACCCCGGGTGTTAAAGGCAATGTGCCCGTCCGGTCCGATCCCTCCGAGAAAGAATCCGATCCCGCCTTTTTCCCGTATTTGTTTTTCGTAATTGCTGCACCAGTTATCGATCATGAAGACAGACTGCTGCTGCAATTGCTCCTGGGCTGTTTTGCATTCCCGGTAACGGAGCGACAGGTCCACCTTGAAATCCGGAAATACTTCAGAAAAATGTTTGTTATCCGGTAAAGGAATTTCATCTGAATTGATCAGCAATGCTTTATTGATATCCAGTCCGAATCCTTTGATGTAAAAATTAACTACGTAATTATAAAAGCTGTTGTGCTGTTTTGAGCTGATAGGGTAGAACTCATCCAGCTGAACAAACTGCAGTCCTTTGAGGCTGGGTTTTTTAGTATCTCCCAATCCGTAGCGTGCACGGATATTTTCTCCGTTCTTATTGTCCCAGTTGGTTAACAGGTACTGGGTCCATTTAATAAAATGTTCCGGTGTTTTTCCTGTGGGCAGGCTGATCACTCCATCCGGATTCTGCGATACCCATTCCAGGAACCGCAGGGCGGTTAGCAAGCCCAGCTCCGGGAAATTGCTGACCAGCACATAGGGAATGAACGTATCCATGGAAAGGATCCCCGACTTCTCTAGAAAGACTGATTCAACCTGTGAATGTTTAAATTGCCGATCGGATTTCATTGAAACTTCTTTCTCGGTTGTTCTCATTTTATTCTTGAAGATAATCATACTTGCTTTAGCCTTACGATTTCAGATAGGATCATGCTGCTGATCCTGTTTTTTAAAGCAACCGGCCTGGGATCCTGACCGGTTGCTGTAGTTGATAGTCTTTGTCCTTAACGCGGACCGATGCATGTTATTTGTTCCACCATAGTTTCGTGTTGCCTTTATCCGCACCGCCCAGAAGGGTAAGTGCAGCTGCATATTGCTGAGGTGCAGTTGTTGTTAAACTGGAAGGATAAGGTAATCTTTTAACGAATTCACCCGCCGGAATATCTCCTCCACTGAAATTTTTAATGACCGGCCATAATTTAGGATAACCTGTCCTTCGGAACTCGGACCAGGCTTCGATACCATCCGGGAACAATGCGATCCATTTTTGGGTGATGATTTTCTCCAGCTGTTCGGCAGCAGTTCCGCCCCATTGCTTTGAAATAGTGCTGAGATTCGGATCTCCCAATGGAACATTATTCGCCGGGTTGTGCGGATCAACGTAGGCCTTTGCCTGGTTGTTTGCACCATCGGTCAGGTAAGCAGCTGCACCGGTTAATCCATGCTCAGTGAATGAAGCATCCACTCCTTTTTCGTAATAGGTTTGTGCAGATCCTCCGTTCATGTTCCATCCGTTCAATGCACCTTCCGCTCTTAAGAAATAGCTTTCAGATTTTGACATCAGCTGTACGGGATCGGTTGCTTTTATATTTAACTGGGAGAAACCTACGTAGGTTGCCTTAGCAGCAATATCGATTCCCTGGCGGATGCCTATGAACTGACCGGCTACAAGCGGATCTGTTGCAGGAAGAGCGTATTTCGCTAAACGCGGATCATTGTAACCCGACAGCAAAGATCCCATAGGTGCACCTAAAAGGATATCGTTCCAGCCGCCGGATATAGTTGCGATCGGATGGTTGTAAGCTGTCTGGATCAGGAACGGCATGGATTCAAGCAATCCAAAAGGATGAGATGCTGCTGCTTCTGCTTCCGCTTTTGCTTTGGACGGATCTGCTTTTGAAATACGGATAGCCAAACGCAATCGTAAGGTGTTGGCAACCTGTACCCATTTTTTATAATCACCGGCCAAATTGGATTTATCAAATGTTGCCCACTTTGCATCCAGGTTGGGAGTAGCGTTCTCCACTGTGGTCAGCTGATCGATAGCTGTTTTCAGCTCATCGAAAAATGCATTGTATATGGTCTGCTGGCTGTCCCATGCCACATTTGTTCCCTGTCCGTGCTTGGTATATGGCAGCGGTCCAAAAATATCCGTTACCCTGGATGCGGCCATAACTTTGATGATTAACGAAATGGAATACAGATCTTCGTTGGTGTTCTTGGCTTTGGTCGCAGCTTTTACATCCAGCCAGGGATTCATCACGTTATCATACAGGATGCTTGTGATAAACCCGTTCCATCCGTCCATCCAGAAATAGGTTACATTATTCTGATTACCTGCAAACGGAGTGGGAGGGCACATGTACTGCGAATAACAATCTGCATTCAGGCTCTGCTGAAGCTGATACTGCCACTCCGGATTTATTTTCACAATATTATATTCCATGCTTTGGATCAAAGCAGCCGGCACATAAGGGCCGTATGGAAGAGCTTTTTCGTCCACATTGAGATTGTCCATCTTTTTACATGAAAATGGAATGGCAATAAGTAGTGTAAACAAAAACAAAGTGCCTCTCTTTTGCATTTTATTTTTTGATATTGTTTTCATAATTCAATTTTTTTTAATGGTTGGTTGAAATTAAAATGCAATGCTCACATTGAACCCCAATGTACGGGTTGATGGAAGATTGAAAGCATTCAAGCCTTGCAATCCATTTCCTGAAGAGATCGCAATTTCCGGATCAAACGGTGCTTTGTTCGAAATGAAGAACAAGTTTCGTCCCACAAGGGCGATGGTCAGCCTGTCAACTCCCTTCACAATTTTTGTAAAGGTATACCCGATGGATATTTCACGCATGCGGATATTGGTTGCATCGTAGATATATTGCTCCGTAAGAGCTGCATTTCCTATTGTTGTATAGAACAGCTCGGGTTTGTCAAAGGTTGTTCCATCTATCACTACTTTGCCTTCGTCTCTCGCAGTGGCTGTTCTCTGTGATAATCCTTTTGCATCCAGGATTGCATCGGTATAGGATACAACATTGCCGCCAAAACGGGCATCCACCAGGAACTTAAATTGCAGCCCCTGAATTTTAAATGAGTTGGACCAGCCAAGCAGCATTTTGGGATTTGGATTTCCGAGTACGGTATCTTTTTTAGCAATTACAGGAGCGCCGGTGGTTGCGTCTTTCTTGATGTTTCCGCTGCCGTCCCGTTCATAGATTGTTCCCCATATATCACCGTAAGATCCTCCTGTTTTTACTATGGTCTGGTAGATCTTGGTTTGCGTGTAATCTGTTATTACCACCTGGTCGTTTTCCAGGTCTTCACTAAGCTTAAGAACTTCGTTCTTGTTTTTCGACATGTTTATGGAAGAGATCCAGCTGAACTTCTCGGAAGAAATGATCTTGTATCCAAGCACCAGTTCAATACCGGAATTTTTAATATCTCCGCCGTTTACAAAGTAGAACTTAGCTCCGGATCCCGCAGGGGCCAGAATTGTAAACAGCTGGTTTTTGGATGTAGCACTGTAATATGTGAAATCCAATGTAAGGTGGTCTTTGAAAAACCTGGAATCAAACCCGAATTCAAACGAAGAGGTACGCTCGGGAATAAGTTCTCCCAGGGCAATAGCGTTTCTCGGGATGATGCTGCCGTTGTTTGCAATTCCGTAAGGAGGATTTGGATCGGCAACTCCAAAGGGCAGCGCATTTCCCACCTGGCTGTAAGAAGCTCTGAGTTTTAAAAAGGACAAGGCGTCGCTCGTACCTATTGCATCGGACAGAATATACGAAGCGCCTAACGAAGGATAGAAGAATGAATTTTTATTTTGCGGAAGCGTAGAAGCTTTCTCATTTCGCCCGGTCACATCGATAAAAAGTGAGTTGTTGAAACCGATCTGTGCGGTAGCGAAAAATGCCTGGTTCTGTGCTTTTGTCAGGGATTCGATTTTATCAAAATCACCTTTCATATTCTGTAAGCTGAATACATTCATGTAGTACAGCCCTGTGCGCTGGGAGTAGGAACTGAATCTCAGGTTTTCATTTCTGTTCATTACGTTACTTGCACCTACTGCTCCCAGTAATGAAACATTTGTGCTCAGGTCTTTATTCAGGGTGAGTATCAGGTCGGAATAGAGCTGACTCAGGTTCAAATTTTGCTTTGTGTACTCTCCGTTAGCGGAAGCAATTGTCTTATCCGTGCTTGCATACACTTTTTGTTCATACACATCCGCACTTCTGTCATAGGTAACACGGCCCTGTAATTTAAGCCAGTCAGTAAAGCTGTACTGGGCAGAAACCGCAGAGATATACCGGTTTCTCTTGAGGGAATTGGTATTGCGGTTAATTACCCAATAAGGATTCTGGGAAGAATATCCGATACCATCCATGTATTGCCAGTTCTGGTCCATATTCCCGTCTTTGTTTGTATCCGCTTCAAATGTTTCGTAAGAAGCAAATCCTTTTGAATCACCGGTAGGAAATAGATAAAGGCCCACCAGCGGGTTGAGGTAAAAGCCTACCTGCGGTCTGTTGGCAATGTTCTGATTAATGTAATTAATACCTGCATCCAGCGTAAGCTTATCGTTCAGCATTTTTGTAGTTCCGCGGAAATTGAGGTTATGCTTTTTAAGCTCGTTGGTCGGAATAATTCCATTTGCTTTTGTATTGGCATATGAAATATAAAATTGGGTTTGCTCAGTTCCGTTAGATAAAGCGATGCTATTGATGAAGTTTGCACCGGTATTAAAAAAATCTTTAGCAGCAGTATTGGCCGATGCGCCGGATGCTCCCCAGCTGTCGGAAGATTTGTTTTGAATCTTCTGACCGTATTTTCCCTGGATTTCAGGCAAGCCTGTTGCTTTTTCAAAAGTTGCGGTGGAGGAATAATTTATTTTGGAGCTGCCCGCGGTGCCTGCTACTCCTTTTTTAGTATTGATGATTATAACTCCGTTGGCTGCTGCACTTCCGTACAAGGCTGCTGCAGATGCTCCTTTTAACACATTCATGCTTTCAATGTCGTCCGGGTTTAAATTTGAAATAGCATCTCCGGCGTCAAAACCATCGTAAAGAGAAACAGCCTGTGTTCCGGAAGCAGGACTCATCGGAACACCGTCAATAACATACAACGGTTCGTTGTTCCCCATAATGGATTTGTTACCTCTTAATACTACTTTGGAAGAACTTCCTACACCGGATCCGCCTTTGCTGATCACCACTCCGGCAGATTTTCCTGTCAAAGAATTCATCATGTTCACATCTTTTACCTCAGAAAGCTCGTTTCCGGAAACTTCCTGGGTGGAGTAGGTCAGGCTTCGTGCTTTCTTCTGGATACCCAAAGCCGTTACCACCACATCTTTGAGCTGCTCTGCATCGGAAGCCAGCTGTACATTAACAACATTGGAAGACCCCAGCTGTATTTCCTGAGCGATCATTCCAATGAAGGAAAATCTCAGTGTTTTTGCAGTATCCGGTACCTGGAGTTTGTAGGTTCCGTCTGCAAGCGTTGAAGTGCCAATGGATGTTCCTTTTACTAAAACCGATACACCCGGAATAGCAGAGGCATCTTCCGTGGATGTGACCGTGCCCGTAATTTCCCTTGTTTGAGCAAGCCCGCTTTGCTGAAAAAGCAAGGTTAAAAAGAAAGCAAATAATCCGAGTAGTTTTTTTGTTTTTTTCATAGGATGGTAGCTTTTGTTTTAGGTGATTCCTTCAGAATTTTCGATGCAAAGTTCTGGCAATCCATCTTTCTCCGCAAGTGAACCAGGTTTAGATTGATAAAATAGCACGCCTTGCACGCACATATTTATCAATTTGTGCAAAACATGATTTTATCCCTAATTATTACTCTTATTTTGATGTTATTAAGACCAAGCAAATTCCTGTACAATCGTATTAATGTCCTCCGTTAACAGTTGTATCGTAGTTGATCCCCTGTGCTTTTAGAGTTTCTTTTACCTTCCAGCCATAAAATGCAAGATAACCAAAGCAAAGCAGGGGTATTATATAGGAAGCATGAATACCTATGCTGTCTGCCAGTACGCCCTGGAAAGGGGGAATTAAGGCTCCGCCTAAGATCATCATAACAAGCAATGAGGAACCCTGGTTGGAGTATTTGCCAAGCCCGGCTATGGAAAGCGAAAATATGCAGGGCCACATAATGGAGCAGAATAAGCCTCCGCTTATAAATGCGTAAAGGGCAAGAGTTCCGGTGGATACCAGGCCAACGATCATCATGATACCTGCCATAATACTGAAAAACATCATGGTTTTAGCAGGCTTCTCCCGGGTAATGAAAAAACCTGCAATAAGAATCAATATAAAAGGAAAGAAGTATATCAAATCCATCATCGGGCTGCCATTCATGTAATTCAGTCCCAGGATCACCCCGTAGGCAGCGATCGGGACAATTACAAGCAATGCCTTTTTCATCATTCCGGTAACATTAAATACGGCTATGGAACCTGTCCATCTTCCAACCATCAGGCATCCCCAGTACAGGGAGATAAAATGGACGGAATGAGCATTGTCCAATCCTTTTATCTCCGGGAGCTTTATCAATGCCAAAAGATTACTTTGTATCGATACTTCAACACCAACGTAAACAAATATAGCGATCATTCCAATTATAAGTTGCGGGTATTTGAATGCACCCAGGTCTTTTTCCTGTTTTTCGGTATTTGTGATGCTCGGAAGATTGGAGAAAGCCAGAAACACGGCATATAACAGGAATAAGCAGGACAGGACCACGTAAGGCATTTTAACCGAATCAAGTCCCGGAATACCTGCGTTTGTACCGTGTATGTTTCCGAAAATAGCATAACCCATTACCAGGGGACCCATGGTTGTTCCGAGGGAATTTATACTGCCTGCAAGGTTGATCCGGTGTGAGCCTGTAGCAGGATCTCCAATCGCTATGACAAACGGATTAGCCACAATCTGCAGGAGGCAGAATCCCAATCCCACCACAAACAATGCAGTTAAGAAGAGCGGGAAGGACTGCATGGAAGTTGCAGGAACAAAAAGCAAGGCTCCTGCAGCAGAAATGATCAGCCCGGCAATAAGGCCTTTCTTGTAGCCGATCTTATTTAGCGGATCTCCCTGTGCAACAGAAATGGTAAAATAAATAAGGGATCCCACAAAGTAAGCAATGTAGAATGCCAGATCAACCAGCTGGGATTGAAATTGCGATAGCGAAAAGTTGTTTTTAAAAATTCCTATCAGGATGGTGTTGGAGGAAGCGACAAAGCCCCAGAAAAAAAATACGGAGATCAGTGTGGCCAGGGATGATTTTTTGGAAAGTGCTTGATTCATGTCAGATTTGAGTTTTGGTTTAAGCAGATAGAATTTCTATCATTTTCAGCAAACCGGGGTTAAGTTCATGTATGTGCTTTACTGCATTTTTGAAGGGTGTATAGATGATTTGATTATTTACAATTCCTATCATTACATTTCTTTTTCCCTGAAGCAGGGCTTCTACCGCCTCAAAACCCAGCCTGCTGGCATTCACGCGGTCCATACACACGGGGCTTCCTCCTCTCTGTATATGACCCAGTACGGTAATACGTGTATCGTAATAGCTTAATTTTTCTTTTACCTTTTTTGCTATCTCAAATGCTCCGCCTGCAACATCCCCTTCGGCTACAACAATGATTTTTGAGGATTTGTCCTTGCGGCCATGCTCCAGTCTCTTTATTAACTTATCTACATCTGTCGGGGTTTCCGGTATCAGGATTGCTTCTGCTCCCACACCAATGCCGCTGTAAAGTGCAATGAGCCCGGCATCGCGTCCCATCACTTCTACGAAAAATAACCGTTCATGAGATTCCGCAGTATCCCGGATCTTATCCACCGCGGTGACCACTGTATCGATGGCGGTTTCGTACCCGATGGTAAAATCGGTCCCTATTAAATCGTTGTCGATGGTCCCGGGCGCACCAACAAAAGCAATATCACAAATGCCGCTAAGCTCATCTGCTCCTTTAAAGGTTCCGTTTCCTCCGATAACTACTACTCCGTTAATGTGATTTTTCTTCAATTGTTCCGCAGCAAGCTTCATCCCTTCGGAGGTCATGAAGCGTTTGCTGCGCGCTGTTTTCAATATAGTTCCTCCCAACTGTATGATATTTGCAACAGAAGAGGCGTAGAGAGGGATAAATTCTCCATTGATCATTCCTTCATACCCGTGTATGATCCCATTCACTTCCAGTCCGCGGTGAATGGCTGTACGCACAACGGCTCTTATGCAAGCGTTCATTCCGGGTGCATCTCCGCCGGATGTGAGGACTGCTATTTTTTTCATGAATTCTTAATGTGTGTAGAAACGCCGACAAATGTAGATGGAGCTGTATGGGGATTACAAGCGAAATATGTATAGATTGCTAAATCATAACCAGGCAGGAGTTTGAATTGCTATATCTAGATCATTTGAGTGTAAAAAGGATTCAAATCGTTTTAGTTGCGCGCAAACAAGTAGTTATTTTTTTTAAATAGGGTCGTTTCAATTTGTTATTTTTGCATTCGGCATTTAATCTTTATAAGGCCATAAATAAATTATTGATGTGCCGGATATAATTGCGGAATTCCGATAGCATATTCCCATGAAACAATACCTGCTTAGCGTTTGCGTTATTTTCTTGTTGGCTGAATACGTACTGGCAGCTCCGGATACGGGAGCAGACACCACCATTAAGATCATTCAGGACGATTATCTTCCGGTCAGCAAGGATAGCCTGGATACAAATACTGTCAACAGTCTATACGATATATACTATAAATACCGTCAAAGCGAACCGGTAAAAGCTTTGGGATATCTTCAAAAGGCACAGGTTATTTCCCAGGAAATAGGAGCGAAAAGTAAAACAGCCATGGTGCTTTATCATAAAGGATATTTGTACCGTTCCTTAGGCATTTATAATCTTTCGCTTAAATCGTATTTGAAGTCATTAAAAATATACGAAGAAACCCGGGACAGTAATCTTGTTGCCTGGGTGCTGCTGGACATTGGGAATTTATACTTTAAGCAAAAAACAAAATTGCCGGTTGCATTTGAACACTATCAAAGGGCGTTTAATGTGTTTGAGAAACTGGGGAATAAAGAAGGGCTTATTGTAACCGGTTTTAATCTTGGTCAAACCTGCCTGGAAAGAGGAGAGTATGATTCTGCCGTTAAGTATATTTCCGAGGCACTTAAATTATGCGACGAGTCAAAGGATTATTACCGGAAAAGATTTGCATTGTCGTTGCTAGGGCAGGTATATTTACGCATGGGGCAGTATGCCAAAGCCAAAGAGTACGTTGACTTGTCTTTTAAAGTGAGTGAAGAAAAAAAATACAACGATGGCATGGCGTACGCCTACGGGGATTATGCAACCATATTTGAGACGCAAAAAAAATACGACCTGGCCCTGGAGAATTATTTTAAGTCCCTTTCCTTATATAAAGAGGTTAATGATAAGCTGAACATTTCAAATACCCTGAAAAAGATAAGTGAAATATATGCGATCAAGGCAAATTATTCTGCTGCGGTGAACTATGCAATGCTTGCATTGGGTATTGCAGACAGTAATAATCTGAATGTGATTCAACTGGATATTTTGCCTGCCATCGGGGAGTACTATTCAAAACAAGGCAACTATACGGATGCATTTAAATATTTGAAAAAGTATAATGATCTAAAAGAATCCGACAATACTACAATCCTGAACCAAACACAAACGGAATACGAAATGGAAGCGGCCCAGCATAAGGCCGAGTTCCTGAAAAAGGAGAATGAGTTGAAAGATTCTGAGATCAGGCAGCAACGGGTAATTATATACACAGTTTTGTTCGGGCTTGCGATTGTGATCGGATTACTGGTTTTACTTCTTGTAAGAAGCCATCAGCTGAAAAAATCAAATCTGCATTTGTTTAAAACAAATGTGGAGATCATGAATAAGGAAAAAGAACTGAGCGAAATAAAAAGTTCGGCCAAGTATTCGAAATCCCAATTATCCCATCAGGAAAACAAAGACATGCTGGATAGCCTGATGGAATTAGTGGGCAGTGAAAAAATTTATTTAAACAGCCAGCTGACTATTGAGGAGGTTGCGAAGAAATTAGGTACGAACAGAACTTATTTGTCGCAGATCATTAACGAAAATTTTAATGCCAATTTCAATAATTTCATTAATAAGTACCGGGTGAAGGAAGCGCAGCAGATGCTGCTCATGGACAGTAACAAAGCGTATACCATAGAAAGCATTGCCAATGCCGCCGGATTTCATTCCAAGTCTTCGTTCAACACAGCGTTTAAGAAATTTACCGGTCTTACTCCTTCCGATTTTATACACCTGAAAAATCAGCCGGAGAAAAAGGAGAATTTATCTGTGACAGAAACTGAAAATGCTTAGAAGCCATCTCAAAATTATTTCTTGATTGTTTTTAGTTGTTAAATCTGCGATTATTTGCGAAATCTGCGGGAAATGTCTCCCCGCAGATCCCGCAGATTGACGCAGAAATCAATTTTGAGATGACTTTTAGTTGTTTTGTAGTTTCTTGAAAACTCCTGCGTTTACCGTATCAGGCTGATATTTCCTTTCCGGGTTATTTCATCTCCGTTGGTAAAGCTGGCTTTCAGGTAATACACAAACACGGCGGTGTTCAGCGGTTTGCCCCGGTATTTTCCATCCCAGCAGATACGGGGATCAGATGTTTCAAATATTTTTTCTCCCCACCGGTCGTATATTGCAAATATTATTTTTTCAATACAATTAGTACCCATCACGCATTGGATATCGTTTTCTCCATCATCATTCGGTGAAAATGCTCCGGGAATAAAAAGAGTTTCACAGGGTATTTCTATATCGATCCGGATACAGGTACTGTCTTTGCAACCGTTTGTATCTGTAACCAGCACGCAATAATCCGTTGGCTGTGCTGGTGTTGCTATTGGATTTGGACAAGAGGTGCAACTCAGTCCCGTGGATGGAGTCCAGAGGTATGTTCCACCTCCTGTGGCGGTAAGTACACTGTTTCCGCCGGGAGGAATAATGGCAGGAGTTGCAGTAGCATTCGCGGTGGGCCCTGGGATCTGTGTAACTGATACGGTTTGTTTTTTTATACAACCGTTGGCATCTGTTACGGTTACCGTATACAAGCCTGCTGCCAAGCCTGTGGCAGTTGGGGTGGTTTGCCCGTTGCTCCAATTGTATGTGTAAGAAGGAGCTCCATTGCTTGCATTGGCAGTGGCTGTGCCATTACTGATAATGCACCCGGTTTGTGTAGAAGTTGTATTTAATGCCAGCGTGCTGGTGGATGTTATAAGCACTGTTTGTGTTTTCGTGCATCCGTTCGTATCGGTTACGGTTACCGTGTGACTGCCTTCGGAGAGCCCGGTAGCGGAATTGGTTGTTTGCCCGTTGCTCCAATTGTAAGAATAGGAGGGTGTTCCTCCGGAAGCTGTAACGGTGGCTGTTCCAGTAGCCATTTTACAATCACTTGGAGTTGAGCCGGAGATGGTTGCCGTTGGTCCGGGTATTTGCGTAATTGTTACTGTTTGAGTACTGCTGGATCCTTTGCTATCTGTGACAGACACCGTGTATGTTCCTGCAGACAGGCCGGTAGCCGTTGAAGTGGTTTGCCCGTTACTCCAGCTATAGGTGTAAGGCGGAGTTCCACTGGTTGCAATAGCAGTAGCGGTGCCGCTGTTTACAGTACATCCGGTTTGAGTTGCAGTAACCGTAATGTTCAGTGCGCAAGGAGTCACTGTTATGTACGTGGTATCATCTACGTTACATCTTTTAAAAATGATCATGTGTGTTCCTATCCCCGCAACCGACGGATCAAAAATTCCGATCACCCCGTTTGTGATTCCGGTTCCGGAATACGTATTCAGCAGGGCAATGGAATCCTCGGCATTCAGGCCGCAGCACAACCAGAAAGTGGACAGGTTTACCGGAGGATCTGTTACGCAGAACGGTCCCACTTCCAGGATGTCGGGCTCTTCAGCAGGAGGTAAATACATGGTAGGTAATCCCATATTCGTGTTTGCACCCGTAACGCTGGAATAAGTTAATGTGCCTGTGTTCAGGCTTCCGGTCAGTTTACCTAATAATCCGGACATTCTTGCCATGTATAAATTTCCGTCAGTTCCAATTTCTATGGCAGAGTGCTGACCACCCGGAACTCCTGCAATTGATTTACAGGAAGCGGACATGGTTGCAGTGTTCCAGGAAGAAACATCAAAATAACATAACTTGCCTTGCGAGGTTGAGATATAGAGCTTTGAATTGTCGGGTGAAAATAAAACATCGTAAGGACTGACAATGTCAGGGAAGGTCACAGGATCTGCTATGTCATGTGCATCACTTATGATTCCTGTTTTGTTGTCGAACAAGTAAACAGAAACACTCTGGGCAGCATGGGGAGAATAATCGCCATGAACTTGTGCAAAACGTTTGCTATCCCAGGAAAATGCCAGTCCCCCGCGCTCTTTATTTGCATCTCCCAAAGTATTGGGAGCAACAGATGAAATAACAGGAGTACTTACCAGCCCGGTACAGGTGATAAGGTAGGTGTAAAAATTATTGGTATTGGCGCCCCAAACGGTTACCCATATATCCACACCGTTAAAATGTTTTGTGGCTGAAATTCCTTCTGTGGTCCGGTAAGTTCCTAATCTTGTGGGACCTGATTTTAAATTTCCGTTTCTGTCAAAAACAAAATAATTCAATCCATTGGCTGTACCCATAAGTGCATCGTCCGTAGTTAAAATGTAATAATTGCCCGTATCAAGCGGGTGGCGGATGCTGATAATGCCCTGGGCCGCACTGCCCCTGGGATACGTGCTCCCGTTTTCGTCCCCTTCCAATAAACCAGAGTATTTTAAAGTGTTGTTTGCATCCCATAATTGGCGGCCATTACTAAGAAATAATAAGTTCCCTTTATCGTCACTTGCTGCAGTGGTTCCCTCGTAAGAGGTTATACTGGAAGGTATGGTAGATATTGTCAGTGTGCCTCCTGAGAATTTTCCTTTTAGTCCGTTCCCTATAAACCAGTTGGAATGAGAAAGCCACTCCCAGGGATTTTTGGAACAAGGCTGGGAATAAATAGTATTTGTAATCCAGAAAAATAACAGAAATACCTTTATTGAATTTTTTATTGTATCGCGGCAATTCATGATCGATAAATTGAAAATATTCAGAGCTGAAAATTTCTTATCCCTTTATTCTGACGACTTAAAGTTAAAAAAAGAACTTAAAAACACGGCTAAACCGGACAACAATCAAAATACCAATGGTATTTTTCTTATAGAATATTATTCAAGCCTGGTTTTCCCTATTTGTATATAGATTATTCCTTCACGATTTTCTTCGTAATAACTCCATTTCCGTTAACGATGTTTACAATATAAATTCCACTATCCAATTCGCTTAAGCTGAGTGAAAAAGCATTCTGATCAAAATGCTGTGATATAACTAACTGCCCGAGTCCGTTAAATACAGAAACCTGGTTTTTATCATCACCATTTTTAATAAAGCATGAAACGGAACCTGTGGTCGGGCAGGGATAAAAGAAAGCATCTTGTTTTGTTTCTTCATTCAAACCGTTGGGAGTGCTGCAGAGCCCTTTTATTAGCGCGGTTGCAAGTGGATTTCCGCCTGACACACGATCTCCTGAGATTTCCCATATAATTACTCCGCGCGCTTTATTGTCAACCACATATTGTCCTTTCAAAGTCATTGACTGTTCGTTATCGTACGTAATGTATTTCCCTGTATTTGTATTTAAAAGATAAGGTACTTTGGCTTTGTTGTCCCAGTATTCGGTGTAAGAATTTTTCTTTGCCAGAATCGCGGTATACGTAGGATCTCCGTCACCTCCTGTGATCGGGCCGAACAAGGCGGTTACACCCGTTAGTCCGTGTCCGTAAAAGGCCGCGCCTATATTTATTTTTGAGCTGGGTACATTGTATTTCGTAGTCAATGTTTTAAAAACCGTGTCTATATTTAAAGTGAGGTCGCCGCCATCCGATGCATAGAGCGGGCTATTGTGGTAAGCAATCTTATCCCAGCTCCCTGCGAAATCGTAGGTCATCATATTGATCATGTCTACAATGGCCGGTACTTTGTCCCATTCTATATTGTCCATACGCTGTGTTGCAGCGCCAAAGCAAGACGATAAGAGCTTGGTACCGATAGAAGCCCGTATTGCCTGCATCAGCAGGGTGAAATTTACCTTATCCGCCGGTGTGCCGCCATGATCCACATACCCCGGATATTCCCAGTCGATATCAACGCCATCCAGTTTGTATTTATTAATATAGCTTAAGCACTGACTGGCAAATTTGGATCTTGCCTGTGCACTGGCTGCGATGGTTGGGAAATTATTCGACCAGGTCCAGCCTCCTATAGAGAGCATTACTTTTACTCCTTTTTGGTGCGCGGTTGTAACCAGGTTAGTTATCATCTGGCTGTTCCCGTCATTGATGCTGCCATCCGCATTTGGCTGCACAAAAGCATAGTTGATGATAGTATACTTGGAATAATCCACCGAATTGGATATCCAGTCGCAGTAATAGGCGATGACTTCCTTGCAGGGCTTGGATTGGGCCCATGCCGATGTTCCTGAAAACAACAAGGCAATAAGTAGTTGAGTAATTTTTTTCATGGGAGTTGGGTTTGATGTTTTGATAAAAGTGAAATTACGATCAATCCACCCCCATGGCAAGTTAAGTAGGTTTAGATTGATAAAATCACACTCTAAGTGCGAACATATTTATCAATTTGTGTCCAACAGACAGGAATCAATGCTTCAAACTGATAAATTAATTCAAAAATACCTTTTTGAATTTCCTATGGTTATGAACATTTGTGTGAGAGATTGCTTAAACACAAACCTCATTGCAAACCCAAATTCCGGAGAATAGGATAGGGGCAGCCATTAATTATTTCCACCACGGTTTCCGGCGATGGGATAAGGTCATTAAAAAAAGGAGCGGCCTCGCGGCTGACCAGGCTTTACAACTTTGGAAGAAAAGTTTTGCGGGAAGTAGTAAAACGGGAGCGACGGTACGTATTTTTAGGATGGAAATAATAGGATTTTTTCACTCCATAAATAACCAGGATCAGCAATTCGCGCATTACATAGATCATTTTTGAATTTTTCATAGGATATGTATTTAATGAATTTGATTTTCCGTTTATGAGAAATTAAATTTTACTCGTTCACTATCAATTTTTTCCAGCTTGTGCCTTTTTCAGATCTGGCCTGCAGAATATAAATTCCTGTTGCCACGTCGTTCAATTCCCAGTGAAAAGATTTTTTATCCGCTGCAATTTGTTGTTTTGACAACGTTCTTCCGTTTATATCCATTAAGCAGAACTCTGTACTTTCCCTGTTTTGTGGATCCAGCAATATCCAGACTCCTGTTTTAGTGGCCGGATTGGGGAAAATCTGAAAATCCATTTCGACTGACGTTGTTGGAATGATTGAAGTTAAAACATCACAAACGCCTTCCAGTTCCCAGGGAGAATTAGGTCCTCCCAGGTAGGGCTTGTCTCCGATCGTATACCATTTGTTTTTATAGATCAATCCGTTGTAGGAAACAATTGTGCCTGTTATATTGTAGGTCGTACCGGCGTTCCATTCAGGTTTGCCGCAGGCAGTAGCATCAAAATCTACTAATTCAAACGTGATGCTTTGTGTTGTTTTATTGGTTTGATTATCCGTAACAGTTACACTCAATGTATGCATACCAAAGGAGGTAGGAGGGACCCAGTTAATAACCTGTAGGTCATTTAAATTAGGACTGGCAATTGTTTGTCCGTCAATTTTTACCGCAACGTTGCTGATCGTTCCGTCTTTGTCATTGACCCAGAATTTTAAGATTGCCGAATCCAGCTCAGAGCGCACAATTTTTCCGCCGTTGACGGGAGATATAAATTGTATGGTCGGGTTGCATCCGCCGGAACAGGGATTCAGCGGGTCTTCCCCGAAGATTACATCCAGAGGTACCGGAGTGTTGGCGTAGTAGTTTTGCACTTTTTGAATCCAGAAATAATTATCCGATGGCGGGTTTCCGACTCCATCCGTTGAAGCGTTGACCCCGGCACCGAATAAAACAGAAATGATCCCGTTGTCTTTTGTTTCCTTCATGTGATTTCCCCATTGCAGAACTCCGCTTCCCGAATTGTAATTTAATTTTGCATCGTTCCATTTGTTCTCTTTAAAATAATTGATCCGGTTTGCATCGGTAGGCAGGAAATCATCGCCGAGAAAGAAATCGGTGGAACTGTCTTCGTATTTTGTGGAAGTATTATTTACATCGGCATAGGTTTGCCCGGTATAAGCGCTTTTGTACTGCGATTGATTTATTCTCCCTACAGGGAGCTGCCACAAAACAACCGGTTTGCCGGAGGTAGTGTGTATTTTATTGGCAAAGGATAAATAATTATTCCAGTGATCATTATTAAAGAACCAGGTGCAGTCAAACGGATTGGGTGTATTGTTTTGTCCCATCGCATCCAGTCCGTATTTATCGATTGAAATAAAATCAGCGCCGTAAGACAAAATACCGGCATTGATACCATACTGGGTGATTGCTTCCGCTGTGAGCCCAATAAGGTGTTTTGCCGCCCCAAAGCTGAGGTCATCCGTTTTACGCAGGATGCCTTTGCCCCCGGCATGAGCAGGATACGACCATAAGTTCAATTGCCAGCCGAAAAATATTTTATGTCCGCCTATCCGTTTATCAGAAATCGTTTTATTAATTCTGTGCACCAATGTGGCAATGTTTCCTGCATTGGATGCAATAGAAGAGGGGCCGACCGAAGTAGGGATCAGGTGAGGATTGTTGGGAACAGCATTTTGCTGCATGTATCCTAAAAAATCCGGCTCCAGGATGATTCCGTACAAATCGCCATTCAATATATTCTGTACCGAATCCATAAAGACATTTATATCCTTAAAATAAGCAGTCATGTAAGCAGGATCCTGGGCATGCTGCAGATCTATGGTATAGTCCTCACCGACATCAGGGATGTTGTAATAAACAAAAAATGGAATTAAACCATGTCTTAAGCTTTCCCGTGCAAATTTTCCCGGACGATCGGCACCCCAGGACTGCCACCCGTTGAATACACCGCCATTTATATAGATGTACCGGATATCCATTGCTTTATTGGTAGCATCAATATCCACATCTTTCCAGAATGCCAGGTCTCCGGCTATGTCTTCAGAAACTGAACCAACCGAGAGATGCTGGGGTAATCCGGGAATATCTCCATTGGTATGGTTTACCCTGATTCCCATGTAATAGCTTTGACCTCCCGATTCGATTTTTAGTCCCGTACGCCGGGCTTTGAGCCCCGTAAATGTTACGTTGTTTCCCGAAATTGTCCAGGATACCACCCCGGGGTTTCGGGAAACAATGTTTGTGATCCCGGCGGAGAATGTATAAGTAGGTGAAGTTCCCTGGTTAAAAGATATTTGTAAAGGAAGGTTGAGCAGATTTAAATTTCCCTGGGCGGATAATACTAATGGAATGAAAAAAAGTAAGGATAAAGTTGTTCGTTTCACAAGCTTATTATTTATTAGTTGGTAAAGAATATGTCTTTTCATTTAATTGCAGGACAACGAACTCAACATTTATTTTTATCTGGGTTTCGCTAGATGTACCGTACCTTCATACGTTAAAAAGTCATATCTGGTTTCATCAATTAATAGGCACCCCTGCAAAAAACCTTGTTTAAGGTATCCACCAGGGGTGTTCCGGAAATTTTCCCCGAGCCAGAGGTTGTTTCCATATAATCTCCCGATATATCCCAGATAATTACTCCCCGTGCATTGTTATTAATAACGTATTTCGCTTTCAGGGCAACCGACTTTGGATTATCGTAGGAAACAAAAGTGCCGGACGCTGATTCGTCTGTCTTTCCAAAAAGATAAGGCACCTGGGCTGAATTATCCCAGTTGTAATTGAAAAATCCAATTTTGTCCATTAATTCAAAGTACTGCGGTGAACCACTATGGTTAGCAAACAATGTGGTATTGGCTTTACCGCTTGTTGATTTATACAAGGCTGTTGCTCCCGTTTGCGAATGGCCGTAGAATGCGACTCCTATATTTATTTTAGACGCAGGAACATGGTACGTTTGAGTTAACATTTTGAAGGCTGCCTGTACATTAAAGGTTTCATTGCCCTGCGCAGCAGTCATGAGCGCAGAATTATGGTTTGCTACAGCATCTGCCCCCACATAAAAATCGTAGGTCATCAGATTAATCATGTCCAGTATGGTCGTTACATTATTCCATTCAATATTTGAAGCGTGTGAAGGGTTTGCACTGAAGCAAGCGGATAATTTATATTTCCTCCCTGACCTAACTTCCAATGCATTTAAAGAATCGCGGATCTGCTTCAGGAAAAGAGTGAAATTTGGTTTGTCTGAAGCGCCGCCGCCCGGTGTGCCCGCATTGCCCAGGTGCCCCGGATATTCCCAGTCAATGTCAATTCCGTCGAGCTTATAAAGCTGTAAAAGGCGATTGCAATCGTGCGCAAACTTTGCCCGGAGTGCAGCACTTGCTGCTATGATGGGAAAATTATCAGATAGTGTCCAGCCTCCTATTGACGCCATTACTTTGGTTCCTGATTTATGGGCGAGATCCACAAGAGAAGTATTGGGATGGTAAGAGTGGGGAGTTGTTGTGTAATTGATCTCGCCTCGCAATAAAATTTCATCTGCATATGCATCCGTGCTGGAGATTAAGCCTGTTACTTCCGGTTTGAAAAAACAGTAATTGATAATTGAATATTTGGAGTAGTCAATAGTCGACGGTTTAACAAGTTTAGATCGGTTGTACCATTGCCAGTTCGGGTAGTATGCAATAACTTCCTTGCAAGGAACGGATTGTGCAGTAACCAATGCTGCATTTGAAATCGCTAAGCCTGAAAAGAGAAATAGTAATTTATACTGCATAGGTTATTTTATTTAACACTTGATCCCGATGTTCATTCCGTGTTATCAGGACAAGCGCCTTATTTATTTTTACTTAACAATGTTGACATGGCCGATGTAGGTGTGCCTTTTGTTAAATACATCGGTAAGCTTGACTTTCCAGACATACACATCCTGCTGGGCCGTTTCTGCACTATAGCCACTCATATCTATTCCACCTTCCACCACCACGCCATCCC